>ERZ1027033.700-NODE-700-length-18090-cov-5.563072_pt1 | contig 18090 bp, 15 predicted proteins | sample MGYA00519444_ERZ1027033 | MGnify/ENA primary metagenome ERZ1027033 (study PRJEB26926, sample SAMN06164887) | human gut metagenome | biome: ENVO:00009003; feature: ENVO:2100002; material: ENVO:00002003 | host: Homo sapiens | place: USA | collected 2012 ...
GGGCTCGGAGATGTGTATAAGAGACAGATCATGGAGTTTCAAAAAAAGCAAGTACTTTTTTAAAAAAACTTGATTTTTTTTTCTGATAGTGCTATTATACCTATGATAACAACGTTGACTAGATTGAGAGAGGGCAAAAGTCCTCTCTCAATTCACGTTTATAAACATCAGGCAGCTATTCACAGCAATTGTGAATAGTTACAGCCATATAATCAAAAGAGAGGTGATAAAATGTCAAAGGCAAGTGTATATGAGGCAAAGACAGAGAGCTTTATACAACCAATTCTTGACAGCATGAATTTTGAGCTTGTTGATGTCGAGTATGTTAAGGAAGGCGGCATGAACTACCTGAGAGCATATATCGATAAGGAGGGTGGCATAACTGTTGATGACTGTGAAGTGGTTGCAAGGCAGATGAATGAGATTCTCGACAGAGAGGACTATATTCCTGATTCGTACACCTTCGAGGTCAGCTCGCCGGGGCTTGGAAGACCTCTCAAGAAGGAAAAGGACTATGTGCGCAATATGAATAAGGAGATAGAGATTCGCACATACAGGGCTATCAACAAATCAAAGGAATTTTATGGTCTGCTTAAAGCCTATGATAAGGATACAGTGACAATAACCGATGAAGACGGCAATGAGACTACATTCAATAAGAGTGACATTGCGCTTATACGTCAGGCATTGGATTTTTAATTAAAGCGCACGATAACACAAATAGGAGGAAAAAATAATGAGCAATGAGTTATTAGAAGCGTTAAATATATTAGAGCAGGAGAAAAACATCAGTAAAGAAACTTTACTTGAGGCAATTGAGAACTCTCTTGTGACTGCCTGCAAGAACCATTTTGGTAAATCAGACAATGTAAAGGTAGAAATAGATCCTGAGACATGTGCTTTCTCATGCTACCAGGAGAAGACGGTTGTAGATACGGTTGAGGATCCGGTTGAGGAGATTTCCTTAGCAGATGCGCACAAGGTAAACGGTAACTATCAGCTTGGAGATATCGTGAGAGTTGAGGTTAAGTCAAAGGAATTCGGACGTATTGCTACACAGAACGCAAAGAATGTTATCCTTCAGAAAATCCGCGAGGAGGAGAGAAAGGTAATATTTGACGAGTACAACAGCAAGGAAAAGGATGTTGTGACAGGTGTTGTTCAAAGATACATCGGAAAGAATGTCAGCATCAACTTAGGTAAGGCAGATGCACTTTTGACTGAGAGTGAGCAGATAAAGGGTGAGGTATTCAAGCCTACAGAGCGTATCAAGGTATATATTCTTGAGGTTAAGTCCACATCAAAGGGACCAAAGATTCTTGTTTCAAGAACACACCCTGAGCTTGTGAAGAGACTTTTCGAGTCAGAGGTTACAGAGGTTAAAGAGGGCATAGTTGAGATAAAGGCTATTTCACGTGAGGCCGGAAGCAGAACAAAGATTGCAGTATGGTCAAATGATCCAAACGTAGACCCTGTAGGAGCATGTGTAGGTATGAATGGTGCCAGAGTAAATGCTATCGTAAATGAGCTTCGCGGTGAGAAAATCGATATCATTACATGGGATGAGAATCCGGCAATACTTATCCAGAACGCACTTAGCCCTGCAAAGGTTATCTCCGTTATCGCAGATGCAGATGAGAAATCAGCAAAGGTTGTTGTTCCGGATTATCAGCTTTCACTTGCAATCGGTAAGGAAGGACAGAATGCAAGACTTGCAGCAAGACTTACAGGCTTCAAGATTGATATCAAGAGCGAGACACAGGCCAGAGAGTCAGGGGACTTCATGGATTATGAGAATGATTATGAAGAGGATGATTATGATGACGATTATGATTATTCGGATGATGAGCTTGCTGAGAACGAGAGATTAGCTGATACAGAACAGGCAGAGGCTTTTGATACAGAGGCTGACGAGAACGAAGCAGCAGGTACAGAAAATGATGCGGCAGATAGTGGTGATGAGCAGTAATGGCAAATAAAAAGATTCCAATGCGCAAATGCGTAGGCTGTCAGGAGATGAAGGAAAAGAAGTCACTTATTCGCGTGGTAAAGACTGCGGAGGGCGACATAATTCTCGATGACACCGGCAAGAAAAACGGCAGGGGAGCTTATATATGTAAGAGTCTTGAATGCTTTAAAAAGGCTAAAAAGACAAAGGCACTTGAGAGATCCCTTGGCGTTAGTGTATCAGAACAGGTATATGAGGAGCTTGAAAAGGAGATGAACCAAATTGACAGATAGAGTACTTTCTATGCTGGGCTTAGCAGCAAAGTCAGGCAATGTGGTTAGCGGAGAGTTTTCTACAGAGAAAGCTGTAAAGACTGGAAAGGCATTTTTAGTGATAGTTGCAGATGATTCATCAGACAACACAAAGAAGCATTTTTCGGATATGACTGCTTTCTATGAGGTTCCGATTTATTTTTATAGTGACAAGGTGGGGTTAGGGAATGCAATAGGCAAAGAGTTTCGCGCTTCCCTTGCAGTAACGGATGAAAACCTTGCAAATGCAGTGATAAAAAAGCTGCAGTCGAATAAAACTGAATAATGGAGGAAAATAGATATATGGCAAAAATGAGAGTTCATGAACTTGCAAAAGAATTAAATATAAAGTCGCAGGAAGTCATAGACACATTAAACGGCACACAGTTTGCTGTCAAAAATGTGCAGAGCGGTCTTGAGGATGAGGCACAGCAAATTGTACGAAAGAAGTACGCGAAAACAGAAGTAAAAAAAGATGCACCTAAGAAGGAAGAACCTAAAAAGGATGAGGCTAAGGCAGCCGACAGACCAAAGAAAAAGGCAAGCATCACAGCAGTTTTCAATGCCCAGTACAGTAAGCAGGGTAGGAAAACAAATGGTGGAAACGGCAGCGGAAATAATGGAAATAACAGTTCGCAGCGCAGGAATGGCAATGGAAGACGCGATAATCAGTCATCACGTCCTGAGCAGCACAGCATTATTAAGCCAAGACCGGTCGGAGAGAGAGCTATGCGCCCTATAAGTGAGCGTACAGCAGATCCGTATGCAGATATGAAGGCAGCCAATTCACGTCCGGCACGTCAGGCTGACGCAGACAGAAGAGGCGACAGACGTCAGGATAATGGTGACAGAATCAACAACAGAAATACTGACAGAAATACCGACAGAAATGCCGACAGAAGCAGAAATACGGACAGAAACAGCGATAGAAGACCAAACAATCGCGACAATAACCGCGATAACAGCAGAGACAATAATAGAGACAATAACAGAGGCTTCAGAAATGACTCCAGACGTCCTGCAGAGGGTGGCAGAAGCTTTGACAAAAATAATGACAGAAGCAGAAGCAATGACAGAAGCAGGAGCAATGACAGAAATAACGATAGAACAGGCAGCAGAGGTGATGACAGAAATCGTTTCAGAAAAGAAACAGTTGCAGTTGCAGCTCCTGATGATGTAAGAGGAAAGGAGAGCCGCGACAGAGGCAACGACAGAAAGAATAAGCATAATCACAATCAGAGCCAGAAGCAGGATAAGCTCGGAAAGAAGCAGGAGAATTACATCAATCTCGAGAAGCACGGCGGAAAGAAAAAGCCACAGCAGCCGAAGGCACAGCCAAAAGAGGATGAGAACGAGATTAAGACAATTTCTCTTCCGGAGAAGATTACAATAAGGGACTTAGCTGATAAGATGAAGGTTCAGCCTTCAGCCATTGTAAAGAAGCTTTTCATGAAGGGCGAGATGGTAACAGTTAACTCTGAAGTTGATTTTGCAGCCGCTGAGGAGATTGCTTTAGAGTTCAATTTCATCTGTGAGGAAGAGGAGAAGGTCGATGTGATTGCAGAGCTTCTCAAGGAGGATGAAGAGGATGAGAGCAAGATGGTTCCTCGTCCACCTGTAGTCTGCGTAATGGGTCACGTAGATCATGGTAAGACATCACTGCTTGATGCCATCAGACAGACACGTGTTACAGACCGTGAGGCAGGTGGTATTACACAGCACATTGGTGCATCTGTTGTATCAATCAATGGCCAGAACATCACATTCCTTGATACACCGGGACATGAGGCATTTACAGCAATGCGTATGCGTGGTGCAAACTCTACTGATATCGCAATCCTTGTTGTTGCTGCAGATGATGGTGTAATGCCGCAGACTGTTGAGGCAATAAACCATGCAAAGGCAGCAGGTGTTGAGATTATCGTTGCAGTCAACAAGATAGATAAGCCAAGTGCCAATATCGACAAGGTTAAGCAGGAGCTCTCAGAGTATGAGCTTATCCCGGAGGATTGGGGCGGAAGCACAATATTCTGTCCTGTATCTGCACATACTAAGGAGGGTATCGACAATCTCCTTGAGATGATTCTTCTCACAGCAGAGGTGCTCGAGCTCAAGGCTAATCCTGATAGAAACGCAAGAGGTCTCGTAATTGAAGCACAGCTTGATAAAGGCCGTGGTGCGGTTGCCACAGTGCTTGTACAAAAAGGAACACTCCATGTCGGAGATCCAATCGCATGTGGAAGCAGCTATGGTAAGGTAAGAGCCATGATTGATGACAAGGGCCGCAGAGTAAAGGAGGCTAAGCCTTCTACACCTGTAGAGATACTTGGACTCAACAGTGTGCCTTCAGCAGGAGAGACATTTGTGGCATGTGATTTAGAGAAGGAGGCAAAGGCATTCTCTGACACATATATTTCAGAGGAAAAGAATAAGCTCATTGAGGATACAAAGGCAAAGATGTCACTTGATGATCTGTTCTCACAGATTCAGTCAGGCAACATGAAGGAGCTTGATATCATCGTAAAGGCAGATGTACAGGGTTCAGTTGAGGCTGTTAAGCAGAGTCTTGTCAAGCTTTCAAATGAGGAGGTTGTGGTCAAGGTCATCCATGGCGGCGTTGGTGCCATCAACGAGTCAGATGTTATCCTTGCATCAGCATCAAATGCAATCATCATTGGCTTTAACGTCAGACCGGATCCTGTTGCCAAGGCTACAGCAGACCGTGAGGGCGTAGATATCAGACTTTACAAGGTCATCTACAATGCAATCGAGGATGTATCTGCTGCCATGAAGGGTATGCTTGATCCTGTATTTGAGGAGAAGGTTATCGGACATGCGGAAATCAGACAGATTTTCAAGGCTTCAGGCGTTGGAAACATTGCAGGTTCATATGTGCTTGACGGATTTATGGAGAGAGGCTGCCGTGTCAGAATTAGCAGAGAGGGTGAGCAGATATTCGAGGGAGACCTTGCTTCACTCAAGAGATTCAAGGATGACGTCAAGGAGGTCAAGACAGGCTATGAGTGTGGTCTTGTATTTGACGGATTTAATGATATTCAGGAATTCGATATAGTTGAAGCTTACAAGATGGTAGAGGTTCCGAGATAATCATATATTGGTTATCTTGAATTAATGCAGCTATTCGGATAGTTACGGTTTAATATAAAAAGAAAGCGGGATTATATGAGAAAGAACAGCATAAAAAATATTCGTATCAACGAAGAGGTAATGCGTGAACTGTCAAATATCATACGCGGTGAGATAAAGGATCCGCGTATCAATCCCATGACAAGTGTTGTTGCTGTCGAGGTGGCACCTGATTTAAAGACAGCAAAGGCTTATATCAGTGTGCTTGGTGACAAGAAATCACAGGCTGATACACTTGCAGGACTTAAGTCAGCGGAGGGATATATACGCAGAACTCTCGCAAAGAACATCAATTTAAGAAATACACCTGCCATTACATTTATCATAGACCAGTCTATAGAGTATGGTGTTGAGATGTCTAAAAAGATTGATGAAGTAACAAAAAATCTCAAAGAGGATTAACAAAGAGGATTGATTATGACAGAGATTGATTCTATTTTAAAGGATGCACAATCAGTTGCCGTTTCCGGTCATGTGAGACCGGACGGCGACTGTGTCGGCTCAACACTTGCGGTATACAACTACATAAAGGATTATTATCCTGATATAAAGGCAAGGCTTTATTTAGAGCCAAGCCCGAACATCTTTAAGTTTATGCAAAGAGCAGATGAGATTGACAGCAGCTATGCGGATGATACAGTATACGATCTGTTCATAGCATGTGACTGCAGTGACACAGGCAGACTTGGAAGTGCAGCTAAGTATTTTGAGTCTGCAAAAAGGACACTTTGTATAGATCATCATGTTACAAACGGGGCCTTTGCAGACGCAAATTACATCTTTCCGGATGCGAGCTCAACCTGTGAGCTTGTGTTTGAACTTCTGCCGAAGGAGCGCATCACAATACAGATAGCAGAGTGTATTTACACAGGCATGGTGCATGATACAGGCGTGTTCCAGTATTCATGCACTTCAAAAAAGACTATGGATATAGCAGGCTCCCTGATGGAGATGGGCATTGATTATTCAAGGATAATCGATGATACATTTTATACAAAGACATTTGCTCAGAACAAGATTATGGGGCAGGCGCTTTTGAATGCTGCTTTGTATCTGAATGGTGATGTTATATTGTCTGCAGTATCGCGCGCTGAGATGGAGAAGTACGATGTGCTTCCAAAGCATCTCGACGGTATTGTAAATCAGCTGCGCGTGACAAAGGATATAAAGGTTGCTGTATTTCTCTACGAAAATGAGGATGGTACCTACAAGGGCAGCCTGCGTGTAAACGGTGATTATGATGTGGCAAAGGTTGCGTCGGTATTTGGCGGCGGTGGACATGTAAAGGCCGCCGGATTTACGATTGACGGACCGCTTGAGGTGGCAACAGACCGCATCCTTACGGCAATTAAGGACAATATTTAGGGAGAGATTCTTGGGCAGATGGTTAATGGAATAATCAATGTATACAAGGAAAAGGGCTATACAAGCTTTGACGTTGTGGCAAAGCTTCGAGGCATATTCCACCAGAAGAAGATTGGTCATACGGGTACACTTGATCCTGATGCGCAAGGCGTCCTTCCTGTCTGCCTTGGAAAGGCAACCAGAGTGTGTGACCTTTTGACAGATAAGGACAAGGTCTATAAAGCTGTGCTGCTTTTAGGACAGGAGACAGATACACAGGATATTTCAGGGCAGGTCTTAAATCAGGCTGAGGTCAATGTGACTGAGCAGGCGGTGTATGATGCAATATCACAGTTTATTGGCAGACAAAAGCAGGTGCCGCCAATGTATTCGGCTCTAAAGGTCAATGGGAAAAAGCTCTATGAGCTTGCCAGGGAGGGCAAGGTTATAGAGAGAAAAGCCCGGGATATCGAGGTGTTTGATATCAAGGTTGAAAGCATTGATTTACCGGAGGTTACGATGACGGTGCACTGTTCAAAGGGCACATATATCAGGACGCTGTGCAATGACATCGGAGAGAGGCTGGGCTGCCATGGCTGCATGAAGTCACTGCTTAGAGTAAGGGTAGCAGGCTTTGACTTAGAGCATGCACTTACACTTTCGCAGATTCAGTCAAAGGTGGATGAAGGCTGCTTTGATATGGTGATGCCTGTTGACGGAGTATTCGAAAATCTGCCGGCAGTGCATACTGCTTCAGATGCTGATAAGCTTGTCAGAAATGGAAATAAAATTCCGGCAGTGCTTACGGATTATTTAAAACACAGTGCTGACTCTGATATAAGATACAGAGTATACAATCATGAGGGCATATTTGTCGGTGTGTATTCGTATCTTGATGAGACCGGTGAGTTTAAGCCGGTTAAGATTTTTATGGAATAGAATAGTATACAGATATTATGGAATATATAAGCAAAACTCTGGATTTTCATGTCAAGGAGCCGTCCGTCATATCGTTTGGAAAGTTTGACGGGCTTCACCGAGGACATGAATTTCTGATGGAAAATCAAATTGAACAGAGCAATCTGCATGGCTACAAGCGCATCATATTTACGTTTGACATTCCTCCCAAATCGGAGGTACTTGGCGTTGAGTCAAAGGTTATAATCACAAACGATGAAAAAGAGTATGTGTTTGAAAAATCAGGTATTGACTATCTGATAGAGTGTCCGTTTGTGCCACAGGTGATGACGATGGAGGCGGATGCGTTTGTCAGATGGATAGTTAAAAGTCTTAATGTCAAGTGTATCATTGTCGGAGATGATTTCCGTTTCGGGCACAACAGGGCAGGAGACCATCGGCTGCTTTCTGCGATGGCAGGAGAGCTTGGATACGAGCTTATTGTGGTGGACAAGATAAAGGATGGAGACAGGGATATAAGCAGTACCTATATCCGCGAGGAGATTGCGGCAGGACATATTAAAAAGGCGAATGAACTGCTGGGATATCCCTTTTTCATAAAAGGAAGAGTAGTGCATGGCAGAGCACTAGGCAGGACTATTGGCATTCCGACAGTCAACCTTTCAGTGCCGCACGATAAGCTGCTTCCACCAAAGGGAGTGTATATGTCAAGAGTTCTTGTCAGGGACAACTGGTACCTTGGTGTAACCAATATAGGATGCAAGCCTACTATAGAGGGCAAAAATCCAATAGGTGCAGAGACATATATCATAGATTTTGGGCAGGATGTTTACGGACAGGATATCATGGTAGAGCTTCATAAGTTCGTAAGACCTGAGATGAAGTTTGATTCAATAGAAGCGTTAAAGAGCCAGATGAGTGCAGATATCAATTATACAATCAATTATGCAGGCAGTCACACATTCTAGTGTGGCTGTTTTTTTGCAAAATTACCCAAAATAACGAAAAAATGACAAATATTACGGAAATATTACGAAGAAATATTGACATTTTAACAATTTGTGATATACTCGTAAACATGGGATTATGGATAGCATGAACTGGAGGCTATATGAAAAATAAATTAAAATTAGGACAGGCAGCAGGCGTTGTAGCGTTTGCTATTATTATAGGTGCTGTATCTATGAGTTCAAGCAGCACAGTAGATGCCAGAACATCATTAAAGGAAAACAGAACAGTCAATGCAGGGGTGGCCCTTGGTCTGACAGAGGCGGCAGATGCTACGGAGCTTCTTACAGCAGGAGCGACATCTGCTCTCACATACTACGGAGCTGAGCTTACTGTTGCGCAAAATGACAGCAATGTTGTAACAGCATCTGCACAGGGTGCACCGCAGACAGACGATACTTCACAGGAGCCTGAGCAGGCAAATGAGGCAGCACAGGCAAATGAAGCAGCTCAGACACCGACAGCCGCACAGACCTGTGGTTATACAAATCTTGGTATGTCGGTTATAAGCAGCGGAAACTTAAATATCAGACAGGAAGCTTCGACAGACAGCGAGGTAATAGGAATACTTACCAATCACAATGCCTGTGAGCTTCTTGAGGATGCCGGAGAATGGTACAAGGTCACATCAGGCAAGGTGACAGGATATGTAAACAAGCAGTATCTTGTGACAGGAGATGAGGCAGAGGCTATTGCAGAACAGGAGATTAAGACGGTTGCCACAGTAAATACGGAAACACTGAATGTGCGTGCAGAGAAGTCAACAGATGCTGCGGTGCTTTCGCAGGTTGGAAATTCAGAGGCATTCACGGTTAATTCTGTCGCTGACGGCTGGGTTGAGATAAGTGTGGATGATTCGGTAGGATATATATCACAGGATTATGTGACACTGGCACAGGCACTTCCTACAGCAAAGACAATAGAGCAGGTGAAGTATGGTGACGGCGTATCAGATGTAAGGGCATCTGTTGTATCGTATGCGTTACAGTTTGTCGGAAACAGATATGTGTGGGGTGGTACAAGCCTTGAGAAGGGAATTGACTGCTCAGGCTTCACAATGAGAATTCTTGGAAAGTATGGAATCTCATTACCGCATTCATCAAAAGCACAGCCTTCATACGGCACAAAAATCAGTGCATCTGAAGCAAAGCCGGGAGATTTATTCTTCTACGGAGGTGGAAGGAGTATCTCACATGTTGCAATTTATATCGGAAACGGACAGATTGTACATGCCAGCAACAAGCGTGATGGAATCAAGGTTTCAAATGCATATTACAGAAATCCGATTTGTGTCGCAAGATATTTGCCGGATTAATAAAAAAACAGTTTACAACAAATGCTTATTATGCTATACTGCATAAGTATGGTTTTGCCCATGTTCGGTAGTTGGATACTCCGACCTATTGCTGAGCATCATACAAGTTATCAGGGCGCATTATAATATAAGGAGGATCAACAATGATCGCAAAGGAAAAGAAACAGGCTATTATCGCAGAGTACGGTAGAACACCAAATGACACAGGTTCACCAGAGGTTCAGATTGCAATTCTTTCAGCAAGAATCGCAGAGTTAACTGAGCATTTCAAACAGAACCCAAAGGATCATCACTCAAGAAGAGGAATGTTAAAGATGATCGGTCAGAGACGTGGATTACTTGCATACCTTAAGGAGATTGATATCGAGAGATATCGTTCACTTATCGAGCGTTTAGGACTCAGAAAATAGTATTTTCTTTAGAGCGGAGTAATTATTATTCCGCTCTATTATTGTTTTTATTATTGTTTTTTGAAAAGCAGAAGTAAGCCGAGACCACTAAAGAGTGCATGAGCGTGCATGTATTGTTTAGTAGTTTCGGAAGAGGAATACACTTCTGCAAAAGAATTTTTAAGGAGAATTAATATGTACAAAAGTTATTCAATGGAACTTGCCGGCAGGACTCTTACTGTAGATATCGGAAGAGTAGCAGCTCAGGCAAACGGAGCTGTTTTTATCAAGTATGGTGATACAACAGTCCTTTCAACAGCTACAGCATCTGACAAGCCACGTGACGGTGTGGATTTCTTCCCACTCAGCGTTGAGTTCGAGGAGAAGATGTACTCTGTAGGAAAAATTCCGGGTGGTTTTAACAAGCGTGAGGGAAAGGCATCTGAGAACGCTATCCTTACAGATCGTGTAATTGACCGTCCTATGAGACCTCTTTTCCCAAAGGATTACAGAAATGATGTTACATTAAACAACCTTGTCATGTCAGTGGATCCTGAGTGCCGTCCTGAGATAGTTGCAATGATCGGTACAGCTCTTGCTGTTCATATATCAGATATTCCGTTTGACGGACCATGTGCCATGACACAGATGGGACTTGTTGATGGAGAGTTTATCGTAAACCCTTCACAGAAGCAGTGGGATGAGGGCGATTTACAGCTCACAGTTGCTTCTACAAAGGAAAAGGTCATCATGATTGAAGCAGGAGCCAATGAGATTCCTGAGGATCAGATGATTGAGGCAATCTACAAGTGCCACGATATCAACCAGACAGTTATCGCATTTATGGATCAGATCCGTGATGAGATTGGCAAGCCAAAGCATGAGTATGAGAGCTGTGCTATTCCGGAGCAGATGTTTGAGGATATCAAGAAAATTGTTACTCCTGAGCAGATGGAGGAGGCAGTATTCACAGATGAGAAGCAGAAGCGTGAGGAAAATATAAGAGCTATCACAGAGCAGTTAGAGGAAGCCTTCGCTGACAATGAGGAGTACCTTGCAGTACTTGGTGAGGCTATTTACCAGTATCAGAAGAAGACAGTCAGAAAGATGATTTTAAAGGATCATAAGCGTCCGGACGGCCGTGCAATCAACCAGATCAGACCACTCGCAGCAGAGGTTGATTTGATTCCTAGAGTTCACGGCTCTGCAATGTTTACCCGTGGACAGACACAGATTTGTGATGTTGTAACACTTGCTCCTTTATCAGAGATTCAGAAAATCGACGGACTTGATGCTAATATCACAACAAAGAGATATATGCATCACTATAACTTCCCTGCATACTCTGTAGGAGAGACAAAGGTATCACGTGGACCGGGACGTCGTGAGATTGGACACGGAGCACTTGCTGAGAAGGCACTTGTTCCTGTACTTCCAAGCATTGAGGAGTTCCCATATACTATCCGTGCCGTATCTGAGACATTTGAGTCAAACGGCTCTACATCAATGGCTTCAACATGTGCATCATGTATGTCACTTATGGCTGCAGGTGTTCCGATTAAGGCTATGGTTGCCGGAATCTCATGCGGACTTGTAACAGGCGATACAGATGATGATTTCCTTGTACTTACAGATATCCAGGGTCTTGAGGATTTCTTCGGAGATATGGATTTCAAGGTAACAGGTACACATAAGGGTATTACAGCTATCCAGATGGATATCAAGATTCACGGACTTACAAGACCTATCGTTGAGGAGGCAATCGCAAGAACACGTGAGGCACGTCTCTACATCATGGATGAGGTCATGAGCAAGGCAATCGCTGAGCCTAGAAAAGAAGTAAATGAGTGGGCTCCAAAGATTGAGCAGATTACAATCGATCCATCAAAGATTGGTGATGTTGTCGGACAGAAGGGTAAGACAATCAACGAGATTATCGACAGAACCGGTGTAAAGATTGATATCACAGATGATGGCGCTGTTTCAGTTTGCGGAACAGATAAAGAGATGATTGCAAAGGCAATCGACATGATTAAGATTATCACAACTGATTTTGAGCAGGGACAGATCCTTGAGGGAACAGTTGTAAGCATCAAGGAGTTCGGTGCTTTCATCGAATTTGCTCCTGGCAAAGAGGGAATGGTTCACATTTCTAAGATTGCAAAAGAGAGAATCAACAGAGTAGAGGATGTACTCACACTTGGAGACAAGGTAAAGGTTGTTTGCCTTGGCAAGGACAAGATGGGAAGAATCAGCTTCTCTATGAAGGATGTAAAAGAGGATTAATTAATATACGTTAAAGTATAACAATAATATCCAGGTAAAGGGCTGCACGCAGGTGCAGTCCTTTTAATATATGAAATTATAGTAAGGTGATATGATGTAAGGCAAAACAGGTGCGTCTGTGTCATATTGTGAAAACGAATCATATACTAAATTAAAAAATAAAATAATAATGAAAAATGCGAAATATAGTATAAATGCAAATCTGGTATATAAAAATGGATATAGTGGTAAAAATGTCAATATAGCAGTGCTTGATACGGGTGTGTTTAAACACAAACAGCTTGATGGGTGTATAAAGCACTTTATGGATTTTGTGGGTGGAAAGGAGACATGTTATGACGATAACGGGCATGGTACACATGTGTGCGGTATATTATCGGCTGCAGATATAGGCATGGCTCCGGGGGCAGGACTATATGTGTTTAAGGTGCTTGATTATCTTGGCATGGGGCAGACATCTGATTCAATTCGTGCACTTAAGTATATAAAAGAAAACTGCGTCAGACTTAATATAAGAATACTCAACTTCTCTGTAGGATATCTGCCATGTTCTGATACAGCAGAGCGTATTAAGATATTGAAGCTGATAGATGAATTGTGGGATATGGGAGTGGTAGTTGTTGCAGCAGCGGGCAACTACGGCCCGGCACCGTTTTCTGTAACTGTGCCGGGAATTTCAAGAAAAATAATAACAGTCGGAAGCTTTGATGATATAAGAAGTGGCAAAGGTCCGACCGACTGCTGTATTGTAAAGCCTGAGATTCTGGCTCCCGGGCATGATATCATAAGCCTTGGAACGAGGGATGGCACATATGTAAGAAAAACAGGTACTTCAATGGCTACACCGATTGTGTCAGGTGCCATAGCACTTCTATTGGAAAAAAATCCAAATATGAGACCGGAGGCGGTTAAGCTAGCCCTGTATAATACATGTGACAGGGCAGGGGATAGTCACAAAGGCTCGTGGGGGATTATAAATGTTGATAAATTGGTGGGAATATTATAATATGTATTAGAGATTTATTATAGATAATATAGGAAATATTAGGTTGTATAATTGTAATTTCATGGTAGGGCTTATATGAGAAAAATATTACAAAGACTGCTTTCAAAGCTATTTATCGTTTCAACAATAATAATCATACAGATGATATGGTGGTTCTTTTTGTTTTATACGGCATCTGTTGCCAGCAGGGTGTTTCAGAATCTGCTGTATGTGGCAGCCATATTGCTTTCGCTTTATATTGTCAACAGGCGGATGAAAATGTATATAAAAATGTCATGGATATTTTTGATACTGAGTGTTCCAATCGTTGGTATTCCGTGCTATTTCTTTTTCGGAAGACCGGAGCTTACGTCGAAGACACAGAAAAGAATGGCAAGAATTGTGGAAGCATATGCGCCGCTTCGGCCTGAAAATGAGCTGCTAAGTGAGACACTCAGACTGACAGACATGGATGCATACAGACAAAGCAGGCTTATCACTCAAAATCAGAAATATCCACTGTATGCGGAGGACTGCACAGAGTACTTTAAATCAGGTGAGGAGGCTTTTGAGAGCATTTTAAAAGATTTAAGATCAGCTGAAAGGTTTATCTTTATGGAGTATTTCATAATCGGCAGTGGCGTTATGCTTGATCAGATACTTGATATACTCAAAGAAAAGGTAAAGCATGGAGTTGTGGTGAGAATCATATACGATGATTTTGGCAGCATAAATGCCATTCCGCCACATTTTATAAAGGAGATGGAGAGCATCGGAATACAGACCAGACGCTTCAATCCATATAAGCCCATGCTTTCAGTAATTATGAATGACAGGGATCATAGGAAGATACTGGTGATAGACGGACGTGTGGCACATACCGGTGGTTACAATATAGCAGATGAGTATATCAACAAAAAAATCAGGTTTGGTTATTGGAAGGATGCCGGTATCCGTGTGGAGGGAGAGTGTGTAAACAGTTTCACAACAATGTTCCTTGAGATGTGGAATTATATCAATAAGGACAATGCTGTGCATGATGAATATCTGAATCCACACAATACCTTCAGCCAGTCAGAGGAAAGCGGTTTTGTCCAGCCGTTTTGCGATTCTCCACTTGAGCATGATGATGTAGGCGAGAATCTTTATGTGAGTATCATCTCAAGAGCTAAAAAATATGTTTATATTTTTACACCATATCTGATACTTGGAACGGAGCTGTCACATGCTATGATATCGGCAGCCAGGTCAGGTGTTGATGTGCGTATTGTCGTACCTAAGATTCCCGATAAAAAGCTCATTTATCTGCAGACAAAAGCCAATTTCAGACCTCTTATCGAGGCGGGGGTAAGGATATATCTATACACACCCGGCTTTATACATTCAAAGTGTATTGTGGCAGATGATGATACTGCGATAGTTGGCACATGCAATCTGGATTTCAGGAGCATGTACTGGAATTTTGAGGATTTTGTATACATGTACAGGACTCAGTGCATCGGAAAAATAAAAGAGGATGCGATAGAGACGTTTGCGGTTTCAGAGGAGGTGTATGAGGAAAGCACAAATGATATCTCATTTGCAGGCAGGCTGCTGCAGAGTATTTTGCAGCTTTTTGCACCGCTTTTGTAAATGTGTCTGTAAAGCGTCTGATAAAAATCTGTTGAATAATGTTACAAGTTGTAATATAATAATCCAAGCGATTGCGTAAGCAACGCACGAAGAAACTGAATATGTAGCATAAAGGTGTCGGAGCAGACAAGCATTTGAATCTGATTTATGACAGGCGATGTGAAGCTGGCTCCGGTGAAAAGGGAAACAGGTGCAAATCCTGTACGAACTCGTCACCGTAATTAAGGAGTGACGGCCAATAAGTCACTGGGCAACCGGGAAGACGGCCGAAGCAATGATATATAAGCCGGGATACCTGCCTTTGTGTTGTACGGAAACAATAGTGTTTCAAGCCACGAGTAACTGGCTGTACGTGATGAAATAATTATAATTACAGACAAGGTTATGATAGCCGTATAGTCTGTGTTAGAAGGATTTTGACATGTATAGCTCTTTGACATAATAGTACAAAGAGCTTTTATTTTTGACGCTTTAAATGTTTTCGTCTTACATATTTAAAACATGTGCAGCTTAATAGCTGCAAGGAGAATGAAAAGGAGAAAACATGAAAAAGAAATTAGTAGTAGTACTGATGGCAGCAGTTATGGCTATGACAGCAGTGACCGGCTGTGGCAGCAAGGCAGATGATGCAAAGAATGATACACAGGCATCTAAGACTTCAGAGAGTGAGACAAGCGCAAACGCGGATCAGGAGGCAGCAATGCATGTGGCAGATTTAATCGATGCAATCTACGTGCAGGAGAGAACAGATGATACAGACAAGCAGTGCAAGGAGGCTAAGGAGGCCTGGGACAAGCTCACAGACGCACAGAAGGAGCTTGTAGAGGGAGAAAATGCTGATCCTGACTATTTCGGCAGAGATACAGGCGATGCTTCAAAGGATGATCCGAGAAACCAGGATGATATCGGCGAGAACGAGATTCTTGTAGTAAGCTTTGGTACATCCTTCAACGACAGCCGTGTGGCTGATATCAAGGGTGTGGAGGATGCAATAGCAGCTGCAAATCCTGACTGGTCAGTCAGAAGAGCCTTCACAGCACAGATTATCATCAATCATGTACAGGCAAGAGATGACGAGAAGATTGACAATATGGATCAGGCACTTGAGCGTGCAGTCAAAAATGGTGTAAAGAATCTTGTGGTACAGCCTACACACCTGATGCATGGCGCAGAGTATGATGAGCTTTCAGAGGCTGTAGAGAAGTATAAGGATAAATTTGAGTCTGTAAAGATTGCAGAGCCACTCCTCGGTGAGGTTGGAAGTGATGCAACAGTTGTAAATGAGGATAAAAAGGCCGTTGCAGAAATTCTTACAGAGGAAGCAGTGGAAAAGGCAGGCTATGACAGCCTTGATGCTGCAAAGGAAGAGGGCACAGCATTTGTATTTATGGGACATGGAACAAGCCATACAGCAAAGATTTCATACAGCCAGATGCAGAGCCAGATGACAGCTTTGGGTTATGAGAACGTATTTATCGGAACTGTAGAGGGTGAGCCGGAGGATACATCATGTGAGTCTGTCATTGAGAAGGTGTCAGCCGCTGGCTACAAGAACGTCATTCTTCGTCCGCTTATGGTTGTTGCAGGAGACCATGCCAACAATGATATGGCGGGAAGTGATGATGATTCATGGCTTTCACAGTTTAAGGCATCAGGAAAGTTCGATAAAATCGATACACAGATTAACGGACTTGGTGAGATTGAGGGTATCCAGAAGCTTTATGTTGAGCATACAGCGGCTGCTATGAGCAAGTAGCAGTTACTTAAATGTATAGTGGGGAAGCTATAAAATAACAGGAGCAGTATATCAGACATGAGAAAATTATTCAGAAACAAGTTTACTTATATCGTTGCAATGACACTGGTTTGTGCCATGAGCCTGGCAGCCTGCGGTAATAAGAATGCAAAAGCTGAAACAGAAAGCAAAAAAGCAGTGCAGGACGCGACAGAGAGCACAAAAAAGGCTGAAAAAACAGAAAAGATAGCACTTTCAGATGGTACATATACAGCAGAGTTTACTACAGACAGCTCAATGTTTCATGTGAATGATGCATATGACAACAAAGGTACACTCACCGTGAAGGATGGCAAGGCAACAATACATGTTGCTCTTACATCCACACACATTGTAAATCTCTTTTTGGGAACAGCAAAGGATGCCTCAAAGGACAAGGCTGAGCTTTTGGAGCCAACTGTTGAGACTGTCGATTATGGCGATGGCACAACTGAGGAGGTCAATGCGTTTGATATACCGGTTCCTGTTTTGGATGAGGAATTTGACCTTGCACTTATCGGTACAAAGGGCAAATGGTATGACCACAAGGTAAAGGTCTCAAATGCCACACCTGCGGACGCAGATGCAAGCGTATCTGAGAGTGCAGGAAAAGAGCTTCCTGACGGAACATACAATATCAATCTCGATTTCGAGGGCGGAAGCGGTAAGGCGAGCATTGCATCACCGGCTGAGGTGACTATAAGCGGTGGAGCCGCTACTGCAACAGTGCAGTGGAGCAGTCCAAACTATGACTATATGATAGTTGACGGACAGAAATACATGCCTGTAAATACAGACGGCAATTCTGTATTTGAAATTCCGGTTAAGCTTGATACACCTATGCAGGTTATCGGAGATACAGTTGCTATGAGCAAGCCGCACGAGGTTGAGTACACACTCACCTTCCATTCAGATTCTGCTACAGAGGTGCTTGGTGAGGATGGAGAATAATTAAGCTATGCATGGAAGAAAAAAGATAATTATATATCTGTCTCTTATACACATCTCCGAGCCCACGAGACCGGAGCCTATC
>ERZ1027033.734-NODE-734-length-17525-cov-10.545163_pt1 | contig 17525 bp, 7 predicted proteins | sample MGYA00519444_ERZ1027033 | MGnify/ENA primary metagenome ERZ1027033 (study PRJEB26926, sample SAMN06164887) | human gut metagenome | biome: ENVO:00009003; feature: ENVO:2100002; material: ENVO:00002003 | host: Homo sapiens | place: USA | collected 2012 ...
CTCGAATCCCGCATCCTGCTGCTCGACGGCGGCTTCGGCACCATGGTGCAGCAGTACGGATTCACGGAGGAGGATTACCGCGGCGAACGGTTCCGCGACTGGAACGTACTGCTCAAAGGATGCAACGACCTGCTGGCGGTGACACGCCCCGAGGCGGTGCGCGAAATACACGTAAAATACCTGCAGGCGGGCGCCGACATCATCGAGACCGACTCTTTCAACGCCAACGCCGTGTCGCTGGCCGACTACGGGCTGGAGGCATACGCCTATGAGATTTCGCGTGCGGCGGCCGGGGTGGCACGCAGCGCAGCCGACGAATTCACGGCCCGCAACCCGCAGAAGCCCCGCTTCGTGGCGGGATCGATAGGCCCGACCAACCGCACGGCCTCGATGTCGGCCGACGTCGGGAACCCCGCAGCCCGCGAGGTGACCTTCACGCAGCTGGCCGAAGCCTACACCGACCAGGCGCGCGGCCTCGTGGACGGCGGCGCGGATGTCCTGCTGGTCGAAACCGTTTTCGACACGCTCAACGCCAAGGCCGCCCTCTACGCCATCGACACGCTGGCCGCCCAGCTCGAACGCGCAATCCCCGTCATGATCTCGGGCACGCTGGCCGACGCCAGCGGCCGCACCCTCTCGGGACAGACCGTCGAGGCTTTCTACGCCTCGGTATCGCATGCGCGGCTCCTCTCCGTCGGCTTCAACTGCGCCTACGGCGCCCGGCAGCTGATGCCCTACCTCGAACGGCTGGCCGCGGTGGCCGAATTCCGCATCTCGGCACACCCCAACGCCGGGCTCCCCAATGTCATGGGCGGCTACGACGAAACACCCGAGATGTTCGCCCGCGACGTCGGCGAATACATGCGCCGCGGGCTGGTAAACATCGTCGGCGGATGCTGCGGCACCACGCCGGCACATATCTTCGAGCTGGCGAAGATCGCAGGGAACTACGCCCCGCGCCCCGTGCCGGCACCCAAACATGTCACGACGCTGAGCGGCCTCGAACCGCTGTGCATCGTCCCCGAAGCCAATTTCGTGAACGTCGGCGAACGCACCAACGTCGCAGGCTCGGCCAAGTTCGCGCGGCTGATCCGCGAGGGCAACTACGAGGAAGCGCTCTCCGTCGCCCGCGCCCAGGTCGACGCCGGGGCACAGATCGTCGACGTCTGCATGGACGACGGGCTGATCGACGGTGAGGAGGCCATGCGCACGTTCCTCAACCTGATGGCGTCTGAACCCGAGATAGCCCGCGTGCCGACGATGATCGACTCGTCGAAATGGGAGGTGCTCGTGGCCGGGTTGCAGGTCACGCAGGGCAAGGCCGTCGTGAACTCCATATCGCTCAAGGAGGGCGAGGCCGAATTCCTGCGCCGCGCGCAGGAGATACACCGCTACGGTGCGGCCGCCGTGGTGATGCTTTTCGACGAGCGGGGACAGGCCGACACCTACGAACGTAAGACCGAGGTGGCCGGACGCGCCTACAAGCTGCTCACCGATGCGGGATTCCCTGCCGAGGACATCATCTTCGACCCCAACGTGCTGGCCGTGGCGACGGGAATCCCCGAGCACGACAGCTATGCCAAAGCCTTTATCGACGCCACGCGCTGGATCAAGCACAACCTGCCCCATGCCAAGGTCTCGGGCGGCGTATCGAACCTCTCGTTCGCCTTCCGCGGCAACAACGCCGTGCGCGAGGCAATGCACTCGGCATTCCTCTACCACGCCATCCATGCAGGGATGGATATGGGCATCGTCAACCCGCAGATGGTGCGCGTTTACAGCGATATCGAACCCGACCTGCTCGAACGGGTCGAGGATGTGATCCTCTGCCGCCGTCCGGACGCCGCAGAACGGCTCACCGAGTATGCCCAGCAGGTGCGCACGATCGCCCTGGCGCAGCCCCAGGCTCCCGACGCATGGCGCTCGGGGACGCTCAGCGAGCGCATCGGCCATGCGATGCTCAAGGGCATGGCCGATTTCATAGAACAAGATGCACTGGAGGGCTACGAAGCCCTGGGCAGCCCGATGGCCGTGATCGACACGCTGCTGATGCCCGCCATGGAGCATGTCGGGACGCTCTTCGGCGAGGGCAAGATGTTCCTGCCGCAGGTGGTGAAGACCGCCCGCGTGATGAAACGCGCCGTAGCGGCGCTTACACCCTACATCGAGCAGGGGGCGGCCGGGGTACCTAACCGCGCGGGCAAGGTACTGATCGCCACCGTGAAGGGCGACGTACACGACATCGGAAAGAATATCGTGGCGGTCGTGATGGCCTGCAACGGTTACGAAATAAAGGATCTGGGCGTGATGGTCGAATCGCAGCGCATCGTCGACGAGGCGGTGGCGTGGGGTGCCGACTGTATCTGCCTGAGCGGGCTAATTACCCCGTCGCTCGATGAAATGGCGCACGTCTGCGAAGAGCTGGAGCGGCGCACCCTGCGCATACCGGTCATCATCGGCGGGGCGACGACCTCCGACCTGCACACAGCGGTAAAAATCGCCCCTGTTTACTCGGGCGTGGTGGTACATTCACCCAACGCCAGCCGCAACAGCCAGATACTGGCGCAACTGCTGGGCCCCGACGGGGAACTCTACGCCGACAAAGTCCGCGCCGACCAGCAGGCCATGCGCAGCGAATACCAACGTGCCGAGCGCACGCGCAACCTGATCCCGATCGTCGAGGTGCGCAAAGCCCGCAAGGACGCCGCGGCGCACCGTCCCGTCGTGCCGGCACATCCCGGGCGGATGGTCTTCCCCGATTTCGATGTGGCCGACGCCGAACCCTATATCGACTGGAATTTCTTCTTCCCGGCATGGGGGCTGAAAGGGCGTTACCCCGAGATTCTCGACCACCCCGAAAAGGGAGAGGAAGCCCGCAAGGTGTTCGCCGACGCGCAAGCGCTGCTGGCACGCATCCGCGACGAGCGGTTACTCACGCTGCAAGCCGCCGTAGGCATCTTCCCGGCGCGTTCCGAGGGCGACGACATCTGGATCACAGACCCCAAGGGCCGCGAACACCGCCTGGCGATGCTCCGCAACCAGACCCGCGGGCAGGACAACCTCTCGCTGGCGGATTTCATCGCCCCGGAAGGCGATTGGATCGGCTGCTTCGCCGTGACGGCGGGCATCGGGCTGAAGGAGCTGTGCGAAAAATTCCGCGCCGGGGGCGACGACTACAACGCCATCATGGCCAAGCTGCTGGCCGACCGACTGACCGAGGCATTCGCCGAAGCTGTACACTCGTTCGTGCGGCGGCAGATGTGGGGCTACGAAACCGGCGAACAACTTACACCCCGGCAGGTCATCCGCGGCGAATACCGCGGCCGGAGGATGGCGTTCGGATACCCGGCGTCGCCCGACCATTCGCTCAAACGCGAGGTCTTCGACCTGCTGGCGGCCGAGCTGACCACGGGCATGAAACTCACGGAAAATTACATGGTCGACCCCGGTGAGGCACTCTGCGGACTGCTGCTCTCCGACGCGGACTATTTCGCTGTCGGCACGGTCGACACCGAACAACTGCTCGACTACGCCCGGCGCCGCGGGCTGGATGCCGAGCTGGTAAAAAAACTCATACCGCATAACATCTGAAAGCCATGAATGTCGTAGACATCATCAATAAAGCCATCGAACAGCGCCGCACGCGCTTCGCGTTCGAACTGCTGCCGCCGCTCAAGGGCGACGGCATGGGCGGCGTATTCGGAAGCATCGACCGGCTGATCGAATTCGACCCGGCCTACATCAACGTGACGTTCCACCGCGAAGGCATCAAGCAAGCCCAGCGCCCCGACGGCAGCGTCGAATGGCACGTCGTGCGCCGCCGTCCCGGCACGGTGGGTATCTCGGCCGCCATCCAGAAGAAATACGGCGTGGAGGTCGTGCCGCACCTGATCTGCGGCGGACAGTCGAAATACGACATCGAGGACGCACTCATAGACCTCGATTTCCTCGGGCTGCACAACGTGCTGGCACTGCGCGGCGACAAGTCGCAGAACGAAAAGTTCTTCATGCCCCACCCGCAGGGACATACGCATGCTGTAGACCTCGTGCGGCAGATCGCAGCCATGAACCGCGGGCAGTTCGTCGACGGCGAGGTCGAGGAGTGCCACCACTCGAAATTCTCGATTGGCGTGGCGGGCTATCCCGAGATGCACGAGGAGGCCGCTTCGGCCGAGGCCGATATCGCCTGTCTCAAGGCAAAAGTCGACGCCGGGGCGGAATACGTCGTCACGCAGCTCTTCTACGACAACGCGCGGTTCTTCGATTACGTACGCCGGTGCCGCGAGGCCGGCATCACGGTGCCGATCATCCCGGGCATCAAGCCGTTATCGACGGTGCGCCACCTGACGCTGCTGCCCCGGACCTTCGGCTGCCATATCCCCGAGGAACTCGAGCGCGAGGTGCTGCGCCACAAGGACGACCCGAAAGCCGTCCGCGAAGTAGGCACCGAGTGGGCCGTCGCCCAGAGCCGGGAGCTGGTCGAGGCGGGCGTCCCCGTCCTGCACTACTACCCGATGGGCAAGGCCGACAACATCATAAAGATTGCAAAAGCGATATTTTAAACGACACAAATGAATCCCACAGAATTCCGCCGCCACCTGCATGCACACCCCGAACTGTCGTTCAAGGAACACGCCACGGCAGCCTTCATCGCCGACCGGCTCACGGAGCTGGGCATCGAACACCGTCCCATCGCCCGGACGGGCGTACTGGCCAGAATCGAAGGGCACGGGAAAGCCGATCCCAAACGCCGCGCCATAGTGCTGCGCGCCGACATCGACGCCCTGCCGATCACCGAACAGAACGACATCGGCTGGCGGTCGTGCAACCCCGGCGTCATGCACGCCTGCGGCCACGACATGCACGCGGCTGTACTCTTCGGGGTATTGCAGCAGCTCGCCGCCGAACCCGACTTCCGCGGCACGCTCTTCGGATTGTTCCAGCCCGGCGAGGAGTGCAACCCGGGCGGGGCGTCGCTGGTACTGGCCGAAAACCCGTTCGAAGGGTACGAGGTACGTGCCGTGGTGGGCGAGCACGTCGAACCGCAGCTGGAGGTCGGAACGCTGGGATTCCGCGCCGGGAAATACATGGCCGCGAGCGACGAGCTGCGCTTCACGGTGCACGGCACGGGCGGGCACGGCGCCATGCGCCCGCAACTGAAAGACCCCGTGGCCGCCGCCGCGGAGTTCACAACGCGGCTCATCGCCCTCAACCACGAGGAATGCGTGCTCTCGATCGGGCGCGTGGAGGCCGGGGGCGCCACGAACATCGTCCCCGACGAGGTCTACCTGGAGGGGACGCTGCGCACGTTCGACGAGCGCGAGCGCGAAATCATCCACCAGCGCATCCGCAACATCGCCACCGAGATCGACAAACGCCAGGGCGTGCGGATCGTCGTCGACATCAGCCACGGTTACCCCTGCGTGGTGAACAACGAGCACCTCGTGAAGCAGGCCGCAGCACTGGCCCGCGAGGAGAAGCTCCAAGTCAAGATGTTGCCGCTGCGCACCACGGCCGAGGATTTCGGCTTCTACTGTACCAAATACCCGTCGCTGTTCTACCGGCTGGGCGTAGGCGCCGCGGCGGGACGTCCCCACACGGCGACATTCAACCCCGATGAAGGGGCTATCAACGTGGGCATCGGCTTCATGAAACGCCTTGCCCTGCAAATTCTGAAGAAATGAAAAAGCAAACACAAAAAAAGCGCCCGGCAAAGGGTGCGAAGAACACCGACAGGGCGGCAGTCATCCTGAGCCTTTTCCGGGAGTTCCCCAACAATAAATTCTCGCTCAAGCACCTGGCTTCGGCCTCGGGAGGCGCCACGAAAGAGGGACGCCGCGAAACCTTCGAAATCCTGGGGCGGCTGCACGACGAAGGCATCGTCGAGGAGTGCGCACGCGAAAAATACCGGCTCACGCACAAGCACCTGCCCCACTTCGAAGGCGTGGCGGACATGACGGCCACGGGGGCGATCTATGTGCGGGTCGAAGGCGAAGAGAAAGACATCTTCGTCAACCAGCGCAATACGGCCAACGCCCTGAACGGCGACCGCGTGGAGGTGGTGGTGATGCACCGCGGCCGCGACGGGAAGATGGAAGGCGAGGTCACACGCATCGTCGAACGCAGCCGCAAGCCCTATGTCGGCATCGCCGAAGTCGGGGCGCACCAGATATTCGTGCGGGCGGATTCGCGCCGCATGCCGATGGATATCTACCTCTCCAAGCGGCAGTACCCCGACGTGAAAGACGGCGAAAAGGTCGTCGTCCGCATAGCCGAATGGGCCGAGGGAAGCAAGAGCCCCGTGGGCGAACTGATCGAGCGGCTGGGCATGGCGGGCAACAACGACACCGAGATGCACGCCATCCTGGCCGAATACGAACTGCCCTACCGCTTCGAGCCCGAGATCGAGCAGGCGGCGGAGGGTATAGACGGCCGCATCACGGCCACGGAGATCGCCCGGAGGCGCGACTTCCGCAACGTGACGACCTTCACGGTCGACCCGGCCGACGCCAAGGACTTCGACGACGCGCTTTCGGTACGCAAGGTCGGGGAGGGCGTATGGGAAATCGGCGTGCATATCGCCGACGTGACGCACTACGTGCGCCCGCATTCGGTGATCGACGACGAGGCTGTCGAACGCGGCACGTCGGTCTACCTGGTAGACCGCACCGTCCCGATGCTGCCCGAGCGGTTGTCGAACGAGCTCTGCTCGCTGCGCCCGCACGAGGCGAGCCTCTGTTTCTCGGCGGTATTCACGATCAACGAAGGGCTGGAGATACTCGACGAATGGTTCGGACGGACGGTGATCTACTCCGACCGCCGGTTCACCTATGCCGAGGCGCAGGAGATCATCGAAACGGGCCGGGGTGATTTCGCCGAAGAGGTTCTGACCCTCAACCGACTGGCACAGGCGTTGCGCAGGGAGCGTTTCAAGAACGGAGCCATCAGCTTCGACCGCGAGGAGGTGAAATTCCAGCTCGACGAGGCTGGGAAGCCCATCGGCGTCTATTTCAAGGAGCAGAAAGAATCGAACCAGATGATCGAGGAGTTCATGCTGCTGGCAAACCGCCGCGTCGCCGAGTTCTGCGGCAAGCGCAAGACCGACAAGGGGCGCACCGTGGAACGCACGATGGTCTACCGCGTGCACGACAAGCCGAGCGAAGAGAAGCTCGACCGTTTCCGGCAGTTCATCCTGCGCTTCGGGCACATCTTCAAGGCCACGAGCGGGCGTGCCGTGGCCAAGGAGCTGAACAAGCTCTTCGCCCAAATCAAGGGTTCGACCGAGGAGAACGCCGTGTCGACGATGGCCGTGCGTTCGATGGCAAAAGCCTTTTACACGACCGACAACATCGGCCACTACGGCCTTGCATTCCCCTATTATACGCATTTCACGTCGCCCATCCGCCGCTATCCCGACATGATGGTGCACCGCCTGCTGGCGCGTTACCTCGCAGGCGAGAAGGCTGCAGACAAGACGACGCTCGAAGATCTGTGCGCCCACGCTTCGGAACGCGAAGTGATCGCCTCCGAGGCCGAACGCGCCTCGATCAAATACAAGATGGTCGAATTCATGAAGGAGCGCATCGGCGAGGAGTTCGACGGCCACATTTCGGGGCTCACCGAATGGGGCATCTACGTCGAGCTGGACGAAACCCACATCGAGGGCATGTCGTTCCTGCGCGACGTCGAAGGTGATTTCTTCCAGTTCGACGAAGCCAATTACGAGATCGTCGGCCGCTCGACAGGCCGCCGCATGACGCTGGGCGACGCCGTACGCATCCGCGTGAAACGTGCCGACCTGCAGAAGCGCCAGCTCGATTTCGAGCTGCTGATAGACAACGGCCGTCCCATGGCCCCCGCACCCCGCGAGGACGGCCCGAAGGTACGCCGCAGCACCCGCCGTAAAAACCGATAGCCGTGCAACGCATCTACGACAAATGCCGGCGAAGGGAGCCGCTCTCACGCGAGGAGGCCTACCGGCTCTACGACCAGGCTCCGTTGCAGGAGCTGGCGCTCGTGGCCGACGAGGTGCGCCGCGCCGTGGTTCCCGACCCGGAGGTGGTGACCTGGCAGATCGACCGCAATGTCAACATCACCAACGTCTGCATCTCGGGTTGCCGGTTCTGCAATTTCCACTGCAAGCCCCACCAGACAGACCGGGCATTCGTCACCACGCTGGCCGAATACCGCGAGAAGATCGACCGTACGCTGGAGCTGGGCGGCGACCAACTGCTGTTGCAGGGCGGCCTGCATCCGCAACTGCGCATCGATTTCTACGAACGGCTTTTCTCCGACCTGAAAGCGCTCTACCCCACGCTGCGGCTGCATGCGCTGGGTGCGCCCGAGGTGGCGCACATCGCCCGCATCAGCGGCCTGACGACCCTGGAGACCCTGCGCCGCCTGATGGCAGCCGGGCTCGACTCGCTTCCGGGCGCCGGCGCCGAGATCCTCGACCCCGTCGTACGCAGGGCCATATCGCCCGCCAAGCCGTCGGTCGAAAAGTGGCTCGACGTGATGCACGAGGCGCACTGCCTCGGCCTTCCGACCTCGGCAACGATGATGTACGGCCATGTCGAGACCCCGCACCAGCGTGTAGACCACCTGCTGCGTATCCGCGACCTGCAGGCCCGCTGCCCCGAAGGAAAGTACGGGTTCATCGCATTCATCCCGTGGATCTTCCGGTCGACGGGCACCGAATTGGAACGCCAGGGGGTAACGACACGGTTCTCTCCGTTGGAATACCTGCGCATCATCGCCGTGAGCCGCCTTGTATTGTGCAATATCCGCAACATCCAGGCCTCGTGGCTCACCGTGGGCAAGGCCACGGCACAAGCCGCCCTGCACAGCGGCGCCAACGACATGGGGTCGATCATGATCGAGGAAAACGTCGTCTCCTCGGCCGGAGCGCACAACCGTTTCGACGCCGAGGGCATCCGCGGTGCCATCCGCGAGGCGGGTTTCACCCCTCGCCTGCGCGACCAGCTGTACCGGATGCGGGAATATGCCCCGCAGGTCTGAAACCCTCCCGGGCTCGCCAGGAAAAACACAGGAACGAAAAAACGAAAGGAAGTGCGAATAACGCATTTCCTTTCGTTTTTTACGGCAAATCCGGGCACTGTCCGCCTACCGATCGCGGATGGACTCCGGCCCGGGCACGCCTATTCGATTACGGCCGCCCAGCCGCCATTGCGAACCATGTCGATCTTCACGACGGTCGAAGCATCGACTTTCCGCTCACGTTTCTTGTAATCCATGGCCTGCAGGTCGGCATTCACACCGTCCTCGAACGAGGTCATCGTATAACTGCGCCCGGCAGGCAGGAAATCGAGCGCGACCTCGGTGGAATAGGGCTGGTTGTTGGTAATGCCCCCGATGAACCACCGGTCGCCCTTGCGGCGCGCCATGACGACCTGTTCGCCGCACCGTGCACGCAGCACGCGCAGCTCGTCCCAGGTCGTAGGCACCGAGGCGATGAACTCCGTGCAGGGATGTTCGCGGTAATAATAGACCGGGTTGTCGGCCATCATCTGCAACGGGCTTTCGAAGACGACGTAAAGTGCCAGTTGGTAAGCGCGCGTCCCCGAGGCCATCGGGTTCGAACCCGTCGAACGGTTATCCTCGGGCTGAGAGCAGAACATCCCGCCCGGGGTGAAGTCCATGGGGCCGACGGCATTGCGGATGAAAGGCAGGTAATTGCTGTTGTCGGGTTTGCAGCGGCCGCCTTGCTCCATGCCGAGCACCGCCTCGTAGGTCAGCAGGTTCGGATAGGTGCGGAAAAGGCCCTTGGGTGTATAGGAGCCGTGCCAGTCGACGAAGATATGATGATCGGCCGCACACTTGGTCACACGCTCGTAATAGTTGACCATCCACTGGTCGCTACGATCCATGAAGTCGATCTTCACGCCCGGGATGCCCCACTCTTCGAGCGTCGTGAAAAGGCGTTCCATGTCCTTCTCGACGGCGAGCCATGTCAGCCACAGCACGATCTGCACGTTGCGCTCCTTGCCGTAGGCGATCAGGCCGGGCAGGTCGAGGTCGGGATTGGGACGGAATACGTCGGTCGTCGATGCCGACCAGCCTTCGTCCATGATAATATAGGGAACGCCGTATTTGGCTGCGAAATCGATGTAGTAACGGTAGGACTCCGTATTGCGCCCGGCACGGAAATCGACCCCCGACAGGCGCATGCCGTTCCACCAGTCCCAACTCACCAGTCCGGGCTTCACCCACTCCCAGTCGGTATCGGCAGCGGGAGCGGCCAGCAGCCACACCAGTTCGTTTTCGATCAGATCGGCATCCTCCTCGGCCACGACGGCAAGGCGCCACGGGAAAGTGCGCGTCCCCTGCGTCCTGGCAATATAGGGTTCTTCGGAGAGAACCTTCAGGCTGCGGTCGCCATCGGGGCCGTACTCCTTCGGCACGCGCGGAAAAAGCGATTCGAAACCGCCCCGTCCGTCGCTCCTGACGAACATGCAGGGGTAGTCCCGTACATCGGACTCAGCCAGCAGGAGCTTCTTGCCCCCCGGCATCCCGACCAGCACGGGCAGGTAGCTCATCTTGTCCGAAGGGGCATACCCGGACATCGCCACACGGGTGTAGGGCTCCTCGTACATCGAACGGAAACCGTTCACCTCGGAGAGCCACGCCTCGCTTCCGGCGGGCAGTCCCAGCCGGCACTCTTCGCCGAGCACCTCGACCTCGCCGGGCAGCGAGGTGACGAAGCGGTAGGCCACACCGTCGTCGAAAAGGCGGAACTCCACCGCGTAGTCGCCGGCGAACCTGAGTTGCACGGCATTATAGCAGTTCCGGACGACGGCATCCTTGGTCGGGTTGCGGCGTTCGAGCATCTCGTCGGCCGAGGAGCGTTTCACGCTGCGCAGACGGGGAGCCTCGCCCAGCGTACGGTCTGCCAGGGTCAGCGACAACGTACAGGCATCGAGGACTTTGTCGGCACCGCTCCATACGGTATAACTGATCTTGTCAGCCACCTCGATTTCCATGCGGAGGTTTCCGCCGGGCGACGTCGCACCGACGGTCTTGGCCGTAACGGCACCGCCCACAGCCAATGCGCAGAACAATGCCAGAAGTCGTTTCTTCATAATATAATAATTTAGGTCGGATACAAAGATAGCAAAAAAACGACAGGAGAGCCGCGATATTCCCGCGGCCCTCCTGAAAAAAAACGAACCTGTTATTTTACCGTAATCGAGTTCAGCAGGTCTACCTTACCCTCGTTCACCAGCTTGAGGATCAACTCGCCGAACAGCGTGTTCTGCCAAGCGAACCACGAGCGGGTGAAATCCGTCGGGTCGTTCACATTGAACGACTCGTGCATGAAGCCCGTCCCGGCATCGGTGGTCATCAGCATCTCTACGCAGCGCTTGATCTCGGCATCGTCCTGCGAGGTAAAGGCCTTCATCATGATGCTCATCGGCCAGGCCATGTCGTAACCGATATGCGGGCCGCCGATGCCTTCGCCCGCCGAACCGCGGAAGAAGTAGGGGTTCGCCTCGCTCCACACGAAGCGGCGGGTATTCTGGTAGATCGGATCGTTCACGTCCATATCGCCCAAGTAAGGCATCGCCAGCAGGCTCGGCACGTTGGCGTCGTCCATCAGGAAACGGTTGCCGTAACCGTCGACCTCGAAGGCGTAGATCGTCCCGTATTCGGGATGGTTGTAGGTGGCGTATTTCTTGAGCGCCGTCTCCACCTCGGCAGCCAGTTCGGTGCACTCGGCAGCCAAGGCGGCCTGTCCGTTGACTTTGGTCAGGATTTCGGCAGCCTTGCGCAGCGAAGTCACGGCAAAGAAATTCGAAGGCACGAGAAAGAGGAACGTCGTCGCATCGTCCGAGGGACGGAATACAGAAGCGATCAGCCCGACGGGATTCACCGGATTGCCCTTGCCCATGTTGCAGACCGTATCGAGCTGGCGGTCGGTCACACGCATGAACGTATAGGGGCCGACACCCTCCTTGCGCTGCTGTTCACGGAACGTCTTGAGAATGTTTCTGACGGCCGCCATCCAATGTTCGTCGAACACCGAATCGTCGCCCGTCACCAGCCAGTATTCATAGGCCAGGCGCAACGGATAGCACAACGAGTCGATCTCCCACTTGCGTTCGTGCAGTTCGGGGCGCATCTGGGTCTGGTCGCTCATCCACTGATGGTCGGGGTTCGGGTCGTAGGGGTCGAGGAACGCATTGGCATAGGGATCGAGCTCGATGCACTTGAACTGGCGGCGGATCACGCCGGCCAGCATACTGCGCAGGTGCTCGTCCTTGTTGGCCAGCTGGAGGTAGGGCCACACCTGCGCACCCGAGTCACGGAGCCACATGGCATGGATGTCTCCGGTGTAAACCACCGTGTCGTCCTTGCCGTTGTCGTCCTTGCGGTAGCGCACCGTCGTGTCGAGCGTGTTGGGAAAACAGTTCTCGAACATCCAGGCCAGCTTGGCATTGGAGAGCACGCCCTTGATGCGCGCGATCTCGGCCTCGACGGCCTCGGAGCGGAACAGACGCTCGGACTCGGCCGGACGGTTGGTCGGGGCATATTCTTTTACGATCTTCGCTTTGGGCCTGGCCATACGCGTATTGTCCATAATCATAACCGCGGCTTCGGTTTCCGGAGCACTACTGCGGAGCGCCGAGGCGTGTGCCGAAACCGTACCGGCCATGACGAGGGCCGCAGCAAGGCAAGCCCGGGAGATGTTTTTGTTTTTCATAGTCGTTTACAGAATTACTTTATTAGGGTTTTAAGTTATCAGTACAGGGTTACGGGGCCGCGCAGGCCGAGTTCCTTATTGAGCCGCTGCGCCCATTCCCAGCGGGCGGCCGTCGGAGTGTCGGCGGCACGGGCCTTGGCATAGTTGGTCAGCACCGTGGTGACACGGATCGTCAGGACGTTCGCGCCCTTACGGAGTTTGCCCGCTACGTCGAACGTACGTGCACCGTACCAGCGTATGCCCGCGAGCTCGCCGTTGACGAAAAGTTCGGTGATGCCGTTATGCGTAAGGCCGGCATCGAGCGTATGGTAGGCCGCCGGATCTTCGACATCGACCGTGCGGGTGTATTCGATGGTGCCGGCGAAGCTCTGCAACCAGGGGAACGGCAGGCTGTGCAGATCCACGAGGTCGGTCAGGGAGAATTCCCGGGTACTCTTATCCACATGGTGCGTGGCCCTGACATCCCAGATGCCGTTGAGGGCAATGGGGTTCGCGCTGCGGGGTGCAGGTGCGGGCAGCATTTGGCCGCCGCGGTCTTTCTCGAAGACGATGAATTTCGCCTCGGCAGGCGTCAGGCACAACTCCAGCGTACCGTTCCGCATGTCGAGCATATGCCGCCCGCCCGTCTCGGCATCCCAGACCCAGGCCTGCTTGGCCGCCACCTCGGCGGGGAATTCGAGCCGGGTCTGCATGGAACGTTCGATCGAAGAGTTGACGACGAAATAGATATCCTTGTCGCCCGACTTGTAATAGTTCATCATCATAAAACGGTCGGGGTCGGAGATTTTCGCATAAGGGGTCAGGCCGTATTCCGCCTGCAAGGTGCGGTACCAGCCGAGCATATCCCCCTGCGGGGCATCGACACGGACAAAACGGTCGGGCCAGGTCGTCACGACACGGTCGATGATCGCCTTCACACGGGCATCCTTCGCCGCGGCATCGCGGAATCCGAGCCCCTTGTGGGGCACCTTCCCGATGGCGATCACACGTCCGCCCGCCGCCACGAAGTCGGCGATGCGCGCAGCGGTCCGGGGTTCGAGGCTCTCGACCTCCATCAGCAACAGGGTCTTGTAGCTGCGCGAACCGAAGCGGAGCTGACCGCCGGAGACAGACGACTGACAGATGACCTTCTCGCTGACATAGTCGCAGCCGTTGCCGCTCTGCTGGACGGCCTCCCAGAGGTCGTTGGCATAGGCGGGATAGGTGACGCCGGGATAGGGGTCGCGCTGCATGCCGTGGATCGACCAGAGGTCTTCGAGCGGCGGCAGGATGGCGATGTCGGCCTGATAGACGCTGTTCTGCAACAGGGCGGAGACACGCGCCTTGTAATCCATCCACGGACGCACATAAGGCCACCACGTATTGTTCTCGTTGAAATAAGTACCGAACTGTATCCAGCCGAAGAAATCCTTCTGGCGGGGGCTGTAATTGAAGCCGTGGAGCACCGAGTGGTTCACGCCCGAAAGGTTGCTGCGGTCGCCCGTCACCTTGACCTCCTCGAGCGTGGTCTGGAAGATATTGCCCACGTTGGTCTGCTCTTCGCAGCTCACGATGTTGCGGTTGGCCAGGAACGCCCCCGAAGCGACGAACTTGTTGACCATGCTGTAACCGCGTCCCGAAAGGTACTGGTTGGGCTCCATCACCCGGCCGATACCGTCGTGTATCCACGATTCGCATTCGGGGATGTCGAGATACATCGACGTTTCGATGGGATGGAGCTGGTGGCCGTAGGCCTGGATGCGCGACTTGAGCCCGTTGCGATGGCACCACGCATTGTATACGTCGATGAAGTTCTCCTTGAAGAGCTGCATCTGCACGTGCCAGAAATCGTGGCGGACACGCTCGATCACGTCGCGCGTCACTTCGGGCGAGAAACTGCAGCCGTAAGCCTCACGGACGGGTTCGCCCATGGCTCCAGTACGCTGGAACACATAGGGCAGGAACGGATAGAGCGAGTAACCCATACGCTTCTCGAACTCGGCGAACATGCCGGGCGTCCAGTTGTTGCCTTCCAGCTCGAAACTGTCGCAGAACGCCGCGCGGATTTCCCCCTTGAGTTTGCCGCGGGTGAAATGCATCGCATCGGAAAATTTATCGAGGTAACGCTCCACGGCCTTGCCGTCGAGGTGGTTCACCACGGGCCCGCTGGCGCCCGGAGCCCCCAGGATAACACGCGAATAGCCGTTCAGCTTCACGAAAAAGTAGAGGACATATTCGCCCTCGGGGACATCGACCGTGATGGTATCATTGCCGGCCTGTTCGTCGTACGAAACGCCCTCGGTGAAATGGGCGACATGCTTGGGCATCAGGCGGATGAACATAAGCTCCTTGGTCGGGTTGCTGCGGGGATTGGCCACATGGGCGTTGGCCATGCCCAGCACCTCGTCGCGGCCGATGGTAAACCGCCCGCCCTTGACATCGACCGTAACGGGATAGAGCATCTGCACCTGCTCCTCGGGCGCAAGGTATTCTGCGCCGAAGGGCCAGCCCGAGCCGACGATGATGTCGCAGACCATACCGCGCTCACGACAGCCGTCGGCAGCCACGTTGACCATGCGGATCCACTCGTCGCTCAGCCATGTCAGCGCAGCACACCCCACCGTATCGGTGGTCTGGTCGGGGAACTGGATGGTGTTGATCTCCACACCGCCGATTCCGGCATCACGCATCACGTCCAGCTCGCGCAGGATCTCCTGCTCGTTCACACGGGCGCCGTTCCACCACCAGCGCACATAGGGACGATGGCGCCCGTCGGGATTAGCGAATGTTTTATACAACTCTTTTTCAGGGCGGACAGCCTTTGCCACGGGCAACTTTTCCGCAAAGGCGATCCCCGCGGCGAACACCGCGGCCAATAGTGTGAAGAGGATCTTTCGTTTCATCAGGTTATAGGTTTTTCGGTTTATTTCAAGTTCAGGTTTGCCATACGGGCATACATTTCGGCCATCCCGGCCTGCGTCAGCAACCATTTCCGGGAATCTTTCACGCGGCCCGTGAGATCCGCCCCGAACAACCCTTTCCCGTCGCGTGCATGCACCCACGCATGGTCGAGGCTGCGCTGCACGGCCTCGAGGTACTCGGCATTGCCGTCAATCCGGTAAAGTTCGATGAAGCCGCGTGTCATCACGGCGGAGAACCACACGTCACCCTTGCCTAAAATCCGGAACGGGGTACCGTCTTCGGGCGTGAACCCGGTAAAAAAGCACCCGTAGCTTGCCGCTGCGGTTCGTTGCGCGTCTTTCAGGTAGCTTTCGTCCCCCGTAGCCTTATGGAGCAGGGCACCGGCCTGCACCATCTGCCCGCTATTACAAGAATACTTGGTCTTAACGAGCGTACCGTCGAGCGCCATGTTGTCATAGTATAGGCCGTCCCCGGGATCGGACAGGTACCGTTTCGTCCAGGCATAGAGGGCTTTGCCCTGTTCCAGGTAGTGCCTTTCGCCCGTAGCGGCATAGAGTTTGAGCGCATAAACCGCGGCCGGGGCATTCGAACAGGTATTTTTCGAATCCTTATGCTGCTCGCACCAGTAGATGCCGCCACCCAGCACGTCGTCCATGCCGCTCCCGATGAACTCCCATATCCGCTCCGCTTCGGCAAGGTACTTCCTGTCGCCGGTGGCCTCGTAAATATCGCAAAGGTCGATGCCCAGCCACAGGTTGTCATCGTAAAAACGGTCGGCCCCCGCATCGACATAAGCGGCGTAAGCCACGGGCATACGCGTCGTATCGAGATACCGCGCCAGCCCGGGCAGTATGCAGCCGTCGATCACACTGCGGTACGAGGGATCGGCCCCGAGGATCGCGGTCGCAGCCGACAGGGTTCCCGAAAAAGGCCACAGGTAAGAATAGGGGTTCGGGGCGGCCTGCCCTTCTGCCAAATACCCGGCCTTGTAGTCCGCATCGAAAGGGTGATTTTCGCGCAGCAGGAAACTGCCGTCCACCCCGTACCATTTATAGATGGAATCGAGCGTCGCCTTCGCACGGCCGAGATTGCCGGGCGCGGTCGCACCGCACCGTCCGCAAGCGGCAAACGAGCACGTCAAGAGCGTTATGGCGAGAAATCTCTTCACAGGTTCCTTTTATTCGTAAGGCCCGGGCATGTCCGTACTGCAAAGGGATTATTTCAGTCCGACGCCGGACATGCGGCCGTACATCTCGGCCATGGCACCCTGCGTGAGCAACCACTTCTCGGCCTGTTTGTCTGCGCCCGTAAAATCGGTTTCGAAAAGCCCGTGCCCGTCGCGCGCATGATCCCACGCATAGTCCAGACTGCGCTGCACGGCATCGACATAGGTGGCATTGCCGTCGATGCGATAGAGTTCGACGAGCCCGCGTACCATCACGGCCGAGAACCACACGTTGCCCTTGCGGATGATACGGAATGCCTCACCGCCCTCGGGCGTGAATTCCTCGAAGAAATAATCGTAGCTTGCGGCGGCCGTGCGCTGCGCATCTTTCAGGTAGCTTTCATCGCCCGTAGCCTTGTAAAGCAGGGCACCCGCCTGTACCATCTGGCCGCTGTTGTAGGCGAACTTCGCACGGCCGATATTACCGTCGAGCGACACGTTATCGAAATAGAGCCCGTCCCCGGTGTCGAGCAGGTGCTCCTTCGTCCAGGCATAGAGCCGTTTGCCCTGCTCGAGGTAGCGGCTGTCGCCCGTCGCGGCATAGAGTTTCAGTGCATAGACGGTGCCCGGTGCATTGGAACAGGTATTCTTCGAATATTTCTTCTGTTCGCACCAGTAGATGCCGCCGCCCAGCACATCGTCCGTGCCGCTCTCGATGAATTTCCAGATCATCTCGGC
>ERZ1027033.757-NODE-757-length-17154-cov-5.557460_pt1 | contig 17154 bp, 16 predicted proteins | sample MGYA00519444_ERZ1027033 | MGnify/ENA primary metagenome ERZ1027033 (study PRJEB26926, sample SAMN06164887) | human gut metagenome | biome: ENVO:00009003; feature: ENVO:2100002; material: ENVO:00002003 | host: Homo sapiens | place: USA | collected 2012 ...
GAGCAGACTGCATGGAGCCGCTGAACTTGGTTGTGATACAGATGCAGATGATGGGAGTTCCCGCCTTGACAAAAGGAAGAAATGCATCTACATAATCCTGCACGGAAGGCATGGAAGACTTCGGATATACATCCGGGTGATCCACCATTTCCTGATAGAACTCACGGACACCGATCTCTATCATTTCCTTCTGGTATTTCCCCTCTTCAAAAGATACATAAAAAGGAACTACCGTAATGTCTTTTTCTTTGGTCATCTCCATGGGAAGATCACAGGAACCGTCTGATATAATATGAAATGCTTCGCTCATTCTCGCATACACCTTTCTACTTGTTTGCAGAGTTTAGCTTACCACGTTGTGGAGTAAAAAGCAATGAGTTTTTGTTATTATATTTCATTTTGTGGTGTTTTATGCTGTTTTATGTAGTTTTTATAACTATATGTATGAAAAATCCGAATTACGCGATATTTGTCGATGAAAGTATGTCAACCGACATACGACATTCGTTGACAATGGGCAGTTCTCTCGATATACTTGAGTTGTTAACCATTCATTCCCCCGGTTAACATTTTCTGCAGGAATGACCCCCTTTCATTCTTTGCAAACCCAAAAAACAGCCCGGCAGGATCTCCTGTCGGGCTGCGTTATTGTCTTCTATTATTCCTATCTTTATATGGAGTAATCCAGATTCTCCAGGCGCTTGTTCCGTCGTTCCACCAGATCCGCAATGGTGACTCCGTCCACTACCTTGTTCACTGCATCATACAATTCCTGCCATACCTCCAGAGTCTCACAGGTATCACATCGTTCGCAGATGTCAGCGCCTTCCTCCAGACATGCCACCGGGGCCAGTGAGCCTTCCGTCAGTCGTAAGATCATTCCTACGGTAAAATCTGCCGGATCCTTGGCAATACGATAACCGCCCTGGGCACCACGGACGCTTTTTACATAACCTGCCTTGTTCAAAACAGCAATGATCTGCTCCAGATACTTTTCGGAAATCCCCTGTCTGGCAGCAATTTCTTTTACCTTGATACACTCTCCGTTGTTGTTCAATGCCAGATCCAGCATGACACGTACTGCATATCTTCCTTTGGTTGAAATTTTCATCCTATCCTCATTTCCGAGCATCTTCCTGCTCTGTTTCACTTTTAATATCAGCCTGCTTATTCCAAAGCAGTTCAAAACTGCTCCGATCTTTCTATGGTTTCCACAGATTCTACCTTATTTTTTCTTTATTTTTCTTTTTCCTATAGTTCATATAGAATTTGTGGAAACAACAGAAAAATCTGGAGAGCATCCACTCGAATGCTGTTCGGAAAAATCTCCTCCCATTCCTCGGAATGCTCTCCGGATTTTCGCATTACTTTACTGGCACTTCACCTTACTTGTAAGGGATAACGCCACCGTTATAATTGTCGTTGATGAACTGCTTGATCTCATCGGACTTCAGGGTATCTACCAGTGCCTTGATCTTAGGCAGATTCTCGTTGCCTTCCTTAACAGCGATTACATTTACATAAGTAGCGGCTGCTTCGGAATCATCGCTCTCATACAGCAGAGCATCGTCTGCAACAGTCAGGCCTGCTTCCATAGCATAGTTGCCGTTCAGGACACCGAAGGATACCTCGGGAAGGGTTCTGGGAACCTGTGCTGCCTCCAGCTCTACGAAGGTGATGTTGTGAGGATTCTCTACGATATCCTTGGTAGTAGCGGTCAGACCTACACCATCCTTCAGAGTGATGTAACCATTATCCTGTAACAGTAACAGGGCACGTGCCTCGTTGGTGGTATCGTTAGGTACTGCGATGGTTGCATTGTCAATGTTGTCTAAGCTGGTCTCGGTTCCGGGATACAGTCCGAAGGGCTCGTAATGGATACCGCCGGCATTTACCAGATGGGTACCTTTCTCCTCGTTGAAGCTCTCCAGATAAGGAATATGCTGGAAGTAGTTTGCATCGAAATCACCGGACTCTACTACTAAATTAGGCTGTACATAGTCATCAAAAATCTGAATCTCCAGAGTATAACCCTGCTCCGCTAACAGAGGCTTTGCTGCCTCCAGGATCTCTGCATGAGGTACTGCACTTGCAGCTACCTTGATAGTGGTATCAGTGTCAGCTACTTCCTTGCTTTCTGTTGCCTCGGTAGTCTGGGCAGCGGTTTCCTGGTTAGCTGTTGTTGCAGCTGCCTCGCTGGTCTGCGCAGCTGTTTCATTGCTTCCGCAGCCGGTCAGTGCGCTCACGGACAATGCTGCAACTGCAATCAAAGCAATCACTTTCTTTTTCATAATTCTTCTCCTCCTAAATCTTTTGGTAAAAAATTTTAGTCTATTGAATCAGATGCCTTACATCTGCCTCAATCTTTTCGTTTTCCCTAACGGGTTCTCTTATCCAATTTCTTGGAAATCGTCATTCCGATATATTGCAGCAGCTGTACCAACAGTACCAACAATACTACTGTCACCAGCATAATATCGGTCTGGTAACGATAATAACCGTATCGGATCGCAATATCACCGAGTCCGCCTCCACCTACGGCACCTGCCATAGCGGAGTAGCCTAAGATTGTTCCCAGTGCAATGGTCGCATTCACAAGCAATGAGGTTCTGGATTCTGCCAGCATAACCTTCCAGATGATCGTCCACAGGTTAGCTCCCATGCTCTGTGCTGCTTCAATTACTCCGTGATCTACCTCCAACAGAGAAGATTCCACCATTCTGGCAATGAACGGTGCCGCTGCCAGAGTCAGAGGAACGATGGTAGCCGTCGGACCGTAGCTCTTTCCTACAATGATACGGGTCAAAGGGATGATCATGATCAACAAAATCAAAAACGGAATGCTTCGCACAATGTTGACTATCACATCCAGAATCTTATAAATGATCTTGTTCGGACGCAGTCCCTTCGGTGCAGTGATCACCAGGGCAATTCCCATAGGAAGTCCGAGTACATACCCCATAAATGTGGAAACAAGGGTCATATACAAAGTAACAAAGGTGCCTTCCACCAGCATCATAATCGTTGCGTTATCCCACATAGTCTTTCAGCTCCTCCACTTCCAGTTTTCTCTCCTGTAAATAATGGATCATCTTGTTCGCTGCCATTTCATCCTCCGGCAGCTGTAAGATCATCTGTCCATGGGCGATACCGCCGATGTCCTTGGTATCCGCTAACAGGATATTAACGGGAGCCTTGCACTCCAGCACCATATTGGCGATCACAGGTTCAAAAGAAGAATTCTCAGTGAAAACAATGCGGATGCAGCGTTTGCCGGACATTTCCTTTGCCTTGGGATCCACCATGAACACCAGCTTTCTTGCGGCTGCGGACTGGGGTCTGGAGAATACCTCCTCCACAGTACCGTGCTCTGCCAGTTCTCCGGCATCGATAATGGCTACATGGGAACAGATCTCCTGTACCACAGCCATCTCATGAGTGATGATCACGATGGTGATGCCGTACTGTTTGTTGATGTCCTGTAATAATTTCAGGATCTCCTTGGTCGTCGTAGGATCCAGCGCACTGGTCGCCTCATCACACAGCAGGATCTTCGGCGTATTGGCAAGAGCTCTTGCGATTGCCACACGCTGCTTCTGTCCACCGGAGAGCTGGGAAGGATAAGCGTCTGCCTTTTCCTTCAGTCCTACGATCTCAAGCAGCTCCATGGCACGCTTTCTGGCCGCCTGCTTCTTCACACCCACGATCTCCATGGGGAAGCACACATTGTCGAGGACACTGCGCTGCATGAGCAGGTTAAAATGCTGAAAGATCATAGCGATGCCCGTCCGCACCTTGCGGAGTTCCGCCTCTGTCAAGGTCGAAAGATCCTGATCCTCTACCACAACAGTTCCGGTGGTGGGCTTCTCCAGGTAGTTCAGGCAACGCACCAGGGTAGACTTTCCGGCACCACTCATACCGATGATGCCATAGATATCTCCCTTGTTGATATCCAGGCTGATGCCCTTCAGGGCTTCTACCTGATTATCTTTACCAATAAAAGTTTTTGTTACATTCTTGATCTGAATGATCGGTTCCATAAGTTCCTCCATTCCAGGTTCGTGCTTTTAAGGGGAGAAAAGCGCGAATTCCTTGAATTCCTAGTACCATGCCATACATTCTAACACAAGAATGCAAGTCTGTCCAGTTCTGCAAATTTCATCTTAAGCTTCTGCAAACATCGGGGTGGACAGGTATCTGTCACCGGAATCGGGAAGCAGTGCTACGACTGTTTTGCCTGCATTTTCAGGGCGTTTTGCGATCTGTGCTGCTGCGTACAGAGCTGCGCCGGAGGTGATTCCCACGAGGATACCTTCCTTATGAGCGATGAGGCGGCCGGTGGTAAATGCCTGATCGGTAGTAACGGTAAAGATCTCATCATAAATGCCGGTATTCAGAACGGAAGGAACAAATCCGGCACCGATACCCTGCAGCTTGTGGGGTCCGGGCTGTCCGCCGGAAAGTACGGGAGAATCTGCAGGCTCTACTGCTACGATCTTCACATTGGGATTCTTGGATTTTAAATAAGTACCAATGCCGGTCACGGTTCCGCCGGTACCTACGCCTGCTACGAAGATGTCTACCTTGCCATCGGTGTCTTCCCAGATCTCGGGACCGGTGGTAGCTGCATGTGCGGCGGGGTTCGCGGGGTTATCAAACTGTCCGAGGATCACGGCTCCTGGGATGGACTTCTCCAGCTCTTCTGCCTTGGCGATGGCACCCTTCATGCCTTTGGCACCTTCGGTCAGTACCAGTTCTGCGCCATAAGCTTTCAGGAGGTTACGACGTTCCACGCTCATGGTCTCGGGAAGGGTTAAAATGGTCCGGTAGCCCTTGGCAGCAGCTACACTTGCCAGACCGATACCGGTGTTGCCGGAGGTGGGCTCGATGATGGTGGAGCCTTCCTTTAAGATGCCCTTCTTCTCAGCATCCTCGATCATTGCCAGTGCGATTCTGTCCTTAACGCTTCCTGCGGGATTGAAATACTCCAGCTTTGCCAGAAGTTCTACACCTTCAATGTTCTGGTCTTTCAAGTAATTGTTTACTTTTAAAAGGGGTGTATGTCCGATCAGCTGGGTTGCGGATGTGTAAATCTTACTCATAATGAAATCCTCCTTATACTTGAAAATTGTGTTCGTTTTCTATTTCCTACTTATCTGATATGGATGTTATGAATTTATACTATACTATTCCGCTAGGAATGTCAACCATTATTTTTTAAAATTTTTGAGAGTTGTGCCGTGGAACGGAAAATGGTATGATTTAGGTAATTAATCCGTAGTCCCAACAGCAAGTAAGAAACGCGGCACGCTCGTACTTTAGTACGATGCGCTCATGTCGCAGAGCGTAGCGGTACATAAGCGGTCACAGTACGACCGCAATGCGTCCCTTAGGACGCTATGGTACCGACGTCTGCTTACGGCCTGCTTATTCTTACTTGCTGTCGTGACTACTGGGTTATTCATTAATCAGGAAGGAAACACCAATCCATGGCAAATAACATTTACCGCGTTCCTACTATATATAATGAAATGAAAAAAACAACTGCTCCTCTGACAGTCCGGGTGCCGGGTTCGAAGAGTATCACGAACCGCAGTCTCCTGCTGGCTATGCTGGCAGATGGCGAATCGACCTTGCGCGGAGTATTGTTCTCCGATGATTCCAGGCATTTTCTGCAGTGTGTACAGGATCTGGGATTCGAAACAACAGTGGATGAAGACAGCTACGTGGTCACTGTCAGGGGCCTGGGCGGAAAAATCCCCTGCTCCGATGCTTCCCTGAATGTAGGCAGTGCCGGGACCGCAGCCCGTTTTCTGACGGCTACCCTGGGTGTCTCTGAAGGAATCTTCCATATGGATGCCTCCGAACAGATGCGCAAACGTCCCATGGCTCCGCTTTTATCCTCTCTGAAGGAGCTTGGCTGTGAGATCACCTGTGAAAAGGAAGACGGACATTTTCCCTTTATTCTGACAGCCCACGGGTTCGGACAGGATCATATTTCCATCGATATCGGACACAGTAGTCAGTTTCTCAGTGCCCTGCTGATCGCTTCCACTTTATCCGCGGAGGATTTCACGATCCGATTGAAAGGTACCCACGGTATGGCTTATATCGAAATGACACGGAAGATGATGGACCAGTTCGGTGTCAGGGTGGAACATCCCGCCGCAGATCAGTTCCGTATCTGCACCGGTCAAAAGTATCGTGCACTGGATTATCAGATCGAACCGGACGTCTCCGCCGCCTGCTATTTTTATGCAATGACACCGTTACTGGGTATTCCCGTATGTGTGGAGCATGTGCACTTTGAAAGTCTGCAGGGAGATGTGGAATTCTTACATATTTTAGAGGAAATGGGCTGTACCTCACAGGAGACGGAAAATGGGGTACTCCTGCTGCCTCCCGCAGGGCAGACGGATACCGGAACGCAGGTTCCTGCCTTCCATGGCATCACTGTGGACATGTCTTCCTGCTCCGATCAGGCCATCACTCTGGCAGCTATTGCGCCTTTTGCTGACAGTCCCACCTGTATTACAGGCATCGGTCACATCCGTTTCCAGGAAAGTGACCGTATCCATGCCATCTGCACGGAACTGACCCGCATGGGTATCCACTGCGAAGAGACACAGGACAGCATCACTATCTATCCCGGCATGCCGCACCCCTGCACCGTAGCGACCTACGATGATCACCGCATGGCCATGGGCTTTGCCCTGACCGGGCTCCGGGCCGAAGGTATCGTGATCGACGATCCCGGATGCTGCCGCAAAACTTTCGAGAACTATTTTGAAGTACTGGATCAGGTGATTGCGAAGATAATCGAAATGTAGGAACAGAATCATCCGTACTCACATAAACTATAAGTGGTTGCGCTGTGTTGCTTGCGAGGTACACAGCCAGGGGAGCCCATGCGTGGGCTCCGTTTTCACGTACAATTCACAAAGCATCCCGATATACCCGCATCACATTTCCCCAGAAAATCCCATCCAGCTGGTTTTCCGTAAAGCCGGCTGTTTTTAGTCTGTCCCACAATACCGGCATTGCCTCCGCACCGGGAAGAGCCGGATTTGTGGGGATGCCGTCGAAGTCACTGCCCAGACCCAGTATTTCCATACCGCCGACATCAGTGATATGTCTTGTCTGCCGTATCAGTGCTTCCCACAGCACCTCTGGATCTTTGCTTCCGCCATCCACCAGAAATTTATCATAATAGTTCAGTCCCATACAGCCGCCCCGCTCCGCCAGTCTGCGGATCTGGTCATCCGTCAGATTCCGGAGGGACGGACATACAGCCCTTGCGTTGGAATGGCTTGCCACGAAGGGCTTCTTCGTACATTCCCATACATCGTCAAAGCCGGCATCCGACAGATGGGAGACGTCCGGGATCATTCCGAGACGCTCCATCTCTGTGACAAAATCGCGGCCGGTTTCCGTCAGACCACACGCCGCATCCCTGCCATCTGATCCACGTATCCCAGTCTCACCTTTCTCCGTCTCTATCGCCGTTGTCGGATTTTCCCCCGCACAGCTGCTCCTCCCGGTTCCCGGTATTTTCTCCTGAACAGATTTCTCCGTTAGTCTCCCATCTACGTCGCCCCTGCTCTGCCCCAGACACCGACGCGTGGCTGGCCACCCCAGTTCATTCCGATAATTCCAGGTTAACGTCAGCATCCGCACCCCCATGTCATACAGTTCCCGTAGCCTCTCCAGACTTCCGCCGCAGACCGCCCCTTCTTCCACCGTCAAAAATGCCGACAGTTTCCCACAGGCTTCATTTTTCAAAATGTCTTCATAGCACAGTACCGGGACAATCCGGTTCTTGTTTTTCTCCAGCTCCGTCCGGTAGACCTCATACAGAGCACACACCCGCTCCCAGGGTGTCGGTGTGCACTTTCCGATATCCACAAACAGGGCGAAATTCTGCAACAGATATCCGCTCTCCTGCATCCGCTTAAGATCCAGATGGCCGCTGTTTTTCCAAAGTTCCCCGCCCCGGTCCGCCAGTTCGGATATGGTGTCACAATGCATATCTATGATCTTCATGTTTTCTCCTGATCCCCTATGAAAAAGAGAGCATCCACAGCTCTATGTTCCTGCCATGAATACTCCCTCTTACTTTCTTTGTTCAATTTATGCTGTTGTCAGCAAAAAATACCTTAGTTCTCTTCACCCTTGACTGCGAAGCATACGCCGGTATCGTCGGGCTTATCCTCATCAAACTTGTAGTCCTTGCCGGGCAGGATAGCGTTCAGGATAATGCCGGCCAGCGCGCCGACTGCCAGTCCGGACAGGCTGATGGTGATCTCACCGATGTGGAATGCGATAGCACCTGCTGCACTATAGTTGATACCGATGGACAGTACCAGAATCAGAGCGGCGATGATAACGTTACGACTCTTGGTGAAATCTACCTGAGTCTCAACGATATTACGAACACCGACTGCGGAGATCATACCATACAGTACCAGGGATACACCACCGCTGGTAGCGGTAGGCATACAACCGATCAATGCTGCTACCTTCGGGGAGAAGGAGAACAGTACAGCAAAGCCTGCTGCAATACGGATAACTCTGGGATCAAATACCTTGGTCAGAGACAGTACACCGGTGTTCTCACCGTAAGTGGTATTCGCAGGAGCACCGAACAGGGACGCGATAATGGTAGCCAGACCATCACCTAACAGAGTGCGGTGTAGTCCGGGATCCTTGATATAGTTCACACCGACGGTGGAAGAAATAGCGGAGATATCTCCGATATGCTCTACCATGGTAGCCAGTGCGATAGGCATGATGGTGATCACGGAAGTGATCAGCAGGGAAGTGTTGCCGTCGGACAGTGCCCAGAAGGCGGTCTCATTCCAGTGAATGGGAAGTCCGATCCATGCAGCTTCCGCTACCGGTGTGAAATCCACACGACCAAGGATGGCTGCCACCACATAAGAACCGATAACACCAATGATAATAGGAACGATCTTCACCATTCCCTTACCCCAGATATTGCAGATCACTACCAATGCGATAGCAACCACTGCGATCAGCCAGTCTGCGGAACAGTTGTCGATAGCGGACTGGGACAGGGTCAGACCGATGGCAATGATGATGGGGCCGGTTACGATGGGCGGGAAGAAACGCATTACCTTGCCGGTACCGAAGATCTTGATTAACAGGGATAATACCAGATACAGCAGACCTGAGCAGGCCACGCCGAAGCAGGCATAAGGAAGCAGTGCGGAATTGTCCGCTCCGTCTGCCATAGGGGCAATCGCGGCATAACCGCCTAAGAATGCAAAGGAAGAACCCAGGAATGCGGGTACCTTTCTCTTGGTCAGCAGATGGAACAGTAAAGTTCCCAGACCTGCAAATAACAGTGTTGTGGAAACATCCAGACCTGTCAGCATGGGTACCAGAATAGTGGCACCAAACATTGCGAACATGTGCTGAAGTCCCAGCAGAAGCATCTTGGGCACGCCCAAGGATCTGGCATCGTAAATGCCGTTTTCGCCGAGTGTAGTCTTCTCGCTCATTTTTTTCCTCCTGTGTCATAGACATGTGAACATGTAACTATTTTTCGTCGCATAAATTCGGGCAGATAGTCCTCTATCTGCCCACACCTATGTGACCCTATTAGTTACATGATAGCTTTTCATCATTCCACAGTCAAGAAAAAAATTATTCCACCGCATGCTCTTTCAGGAAATCCAGCCAGATAGGAATATACTGTGCCTTCAGATGCACACCGTCATAAGTATAGGAAGCCACCATTCCACCGGTCTCGTCACAGATCAGCGGATTTACATCCAGGAAAAATATCTTCCGGTCATCCGCCAGCTTTGCGATTTCTGCATTTCTGGCTTCGATTCCTTCGTTGGTGATATAGTCCCCCTGTTCGGAGCGTTCCATTGTTACTTTCATAATGGCCTGCAGATAGATCACCGCATCCGGCTGCAATTCCTGCAAATGCTGTACCGCTTCCCCGTAAGCCTTCATAAAAGATTCCACTGTGCCGGTACCCATTTCGTTGATACCGATCATCAGATAGATCTTGGCAAACTGCTTCTCCGACAAGGCTTCCTCCACCGTGATCTTTTTCTTCTGTCCAGGCACCGATACAATGGCACTGTCGAACATCTTGTAGACTGTCAGTCCGGTGGAAGCATAAAACGTGGATGTCTCCTCCAGTCCGCCGTACTCATACATGCCTACCGTCCGGGAATCCCCGATAAATACCGCATCATCAAAATAACTGTCATCCACCGTGTGATAGACCACTTCCTGCGGTATCTCTTCCACAGGAACCGTCGCGGCGGGATCCTGCGTCTCTGTTCCGGTGGTCTCCGGCATTGCGGCCTCTTCTCCCGTAGCGGGACTCTGCACCGTACCCATCGTCTGATCCGTCTGGTTCCCGTCACTCACTGTATCTCCGGTCTTTACGTTTTCCCCCGGCACATTGCCGGATACGGATCCCGTTGCATCACTCTGTTCCCCGGATATTCCCGGCCATTTTCCTTCCACCAGCTGCTCCGCCAGAAGCACTCCTTTCGTATAGGTCTCCTGCAGCGGTTCCGTATATACCTGCCAGTTATCCGTCCAGGTAAAGAATACAATTCCCGCCAGCAAAAGACATCCCAAAAAGGAGTATTTATGCAATTTTTCCTTCATTTTCGACCAAATATTTTTATTTTCTGCATGATTCATTGCATAATGACCTTTTCCTAAAAGCTAAAATACATAAAAGGATTATTTCCTTCTAATAAAAGTCTCCAGATGCAATACCAGAAGAGCCCCGACAGAAGCACCTTCACCGGCAGCTTATCCTGCCACTTATGGTACAGCTTCTCAATGACCGGTGTGCAGGCCAGTCCGGAGACCAGAAGCAGTCCTCCATAGGTACTGAGTGCCTTCCAGGCATCCTCGTAACCGCCGCTGAAGCCCGGTACCAGCCACAGCATCTTATCCAGATAGACCTGTAACTGTGACAGGTCCGTGATAGCAAAGCACATCCAGCTCATTGGGATGACCAGCCACAGATAAATGTGCGGCAATACCTTCATTTTATGTACAAATTTTAATCTGCCCAACTGCCGTTCCAGTACGATGCAGATCCAGAGCAGTCCGCCCCAGCAGAAGAAGTTCCAGCCGGCACCATGCCAGAAAGCGGTCAGCATCCATACCACCAGGAGGTTAAAAATCGTGCGAAGCTCTCCCTGTCTGCTGCCGCCTAACGGAATATACACATATCGGCAGAACCACTGTCCCAACGTCATATGCCATCTGCGGTAAAAATCCCGGACACTTCTGGCCATATAGGGTCTGCGGAAGTTGGCCGGCAGTTCGATCCCCATCATCCGGCCCAGTCCCATGGCCATCAGGGAATAGCCCCAGAAATCAAAATAGATCTCCATGGAATAGGCGATGGCTGCCAGCCATGCTAACGGTGTCGAGATGCTTTCAAATCCGGTCACCTGCACCTCGTGCCACAAGATTCCCACCCGGTCTGCCAGTAGCACCTTGGCCGCCAGTCCCAGAATAAACAGCTTCATACCGTCTTCCAGCCCCCGCACCGTGAAAGTGCGCTCCGTCAGGCTGTCCGAGATATCGCCATATCTTGTGATCGGTCCGGAGATCAGTTTCGGGAACATGATCACATAAGTAGCAAACTTCAAAAAAGAATACTCCCTGCTCACCTCTCCCCGGTACACATCGATCTGATAAGACAATATCTGGAAGGTGTAAAAGCTGATCCCCAGCGGCAGCCCCGCAGAGCCTCCCCAGTCCTTGAACCAGAGCAGTACCGCCAGATTCGCGCCAAGTGTCAGGATCAGCAGAAGCTTTTTCCGCCACAACGTCTTAGGACTGCGTTTTGCCAGATGAAGACCCAGAAAATAATTGCACAATATAGATATCATTAAAAGGGGAAGATACCTGACGTCTCCCCTGGCATAAAAAACAATGCTTCCCACGAGCAGTGTCAGGTTCCTGTATTTGCGAGGTGTGATCCCGTAGACGATCAGAAAGATCGGCAGGAACCACAGCAGAAATTCAATACTGCTGAATATCAAAAAAATCACATCTTTCTATTTCTGTTTATCTGTCTTACTATCATAGTAGCTTGAAACCGTTTCTATTACAACAAAACAATTCTTAATTTTAAATGACAGAATTTTACAACTGCTTAATCTTTTTGCAATTTTTCACCGCATCGTTTACAATAGTTTTAACACCACAGGGCTGCGCCCGAGAAAGGATATTTTCCATGAAAGAACAGTTATATACCATCCCTTTAAACGATGCCGTAAATGCACAGGACGAATGCCCTTTCTGCTTTATCCACCGCAGTATTGAACAGGATCTTCTGGATTTCGTGTTAGGCTCCGGTTCCTCTTATATGGAAGCGGACATCCGCGAACAAACCGACAAAGCAGGCTTCTGCCGGTATCATTTTCAGAAAATGTTCGACTACGGCAATACTCTGGGCAATGCCTGGATCTTAAAGACCCACTACCAGCGCATGATCCGGGAAATGCAGCAGGAATTTGCCTCCTTCCGCCCCGGCAAAAGCTCTCTCCTGGGTAAATTCAAAAAAGTCGAAGGCAATGAAAATACCATCGGCATGTGGGTCCGTGCAAAAGAGGATTCCTGCTATATCTGTTCCCAGTATAAAGATACCTACGCCAGATATCTGGACACCTTTTTCTACCTGTGGAAAAATGATGAAAACTTCCGCAATAAAGTCATAAACGGCAAAGGCTTCTGCCTGCCCCACTTCGGCGATCTCTGCGAAGCCGCTGACCGCAAGCTTTCCGATAAGGAAAAACAAGACTTTTACGATCAGTTGCTGCCGGTCATGGAATCCAACATGCAGCGCATTTCCGAAGACATCTCCTGGCTGGTGGAAAAATTCGACTATCGCAACAAAGACGCCGACTGGAAGAGCTCCAGGGATGCCATCCAGCGCAGTATGCAGAAATTAAAAGGCGGATATCCCGCAGATCCCGCCTATAAGATGTCTAAATAACCACAAAATTTTATTCAAAAATACGATGCAATTATGATGCTATTTTTCCGTAATTTCTTCGTCAGAGGGCTGTCCGGACCGTTCCGCCAGTCTTCTGCTTAATTGCAGATACTCCAGAATTTCCTCATACAGCATCTCCGGCTGAAAGGCATCTTCCAGGATTCTCTCGTTCATCAATCCCTTAATGGTCAGTTCCATCATCTTACGAAGTTTCACCACGTCTTCCGCAGCCGCATATTTTCCCAGATCCGCTCTGGCATAAATATTCTCATAAGCCTCTTCCATCTGCTGTTTTCGCTCTTCTACCGCCACCAGTGCCTCATTGACATTCTCTGCCTGTGCCCGGTTCAGGAACGGCTGCAGATAAGGATAGCCGCACATGGCATGCATTTTCCCGGTCTCCACCTGCTGCATCAGAGTGAACAGATCCGTCTCCTTCGCATCTACCGCTGTGGACAATTCCAGCAACAGATACCGTACACTGTAGTCATAGACAAAAGCATAGACTCCCAGCTTGTTCTCAAAATAATGAAATAATAATCCCTTACTGATGGCTGCCTCCCGCACGATATCATCCGTACTGGCATGACGGTAACCGTTCAGGGCAAATACCTTCAGAGCTGCATTGATCATCCGGTCCTGTTTTTCTTTTTTTAAATCAAAAAATTTCTCATTCATATCGCAACATATCCCTTTTCATTTTCATCAATAAGGTTTATTATGTAACTGTATGGGCATATGCATGAAATTCAGACCAGTTACATACACTACAACATGGAAGGAGCAACCCTATGGCTAAAAAATTTGGCAAATTTCTGCTGTTTACCGCAGCAGTAGGTACCGCAGCCGCAGCTGCTTACTACTATATGCAACAGAAAGATTCTCAGCTGAAGGAATCTTCCGATGCAGATGATGATTATGATGATTTCCACGAGGATCTGGACAAGAGTACCGAGTTCTCCCGCAATTATGTTCCTCTGAATACACCCGTGCAGACCTCTGCCCCGAAGGAAGAGACAGGCACAGAGTCCACACCGGCTTCCGAAGAGGCGGCACCCGCTTCCGCAGAGGCATCTGATTTCACACCGCTCACCGATCAGGCTACCGGATTGTCCGGCGAAGAGGGCGAGACCGTCGAAGACGTGGAAGAGTTCTTCGATGAAGAAGATGCCGAGGACGAAGAGCCTCCCGTAAATGAAGAATAATCGTTCTATTTCGAAGGTCTCAGAGCCATGCTTTTTGCAAGCGTCTGAGACCTTCCTGCATTTCCGCCTCATCAATACTTCCAAAGCCCAACAGCACGGTAGCTTTCCGCATTGTGGCTTCCACCATATTCTCTGACATCCCATAGGCTTTCACTTTCTCCGCCGCTGCTCTCTCCAACAGTTCCTGTTCCGTGACATTCCCTTTCGCTGTCAACAGAAGATGCAGTCCCGCATCCTCCCCGGAGATCACAAACTGCTTCTTAAACGGTTCCAGCCCGGCCAGCAGCAGGTCATGTTTGGCCCGGTAGCGCATCCGCATTTTATTCAGATGCCGCTCGAAATACCCGTCCCGGATAAATTCATTCAGGATCCGCTGGTCGATTCTGGACACCGTGCAGGAATAAAAAGAGCAATCCCTGCGGTAGATATCCAGCAGATCCCCCGGCAATACCATATAGCTGACACGGATTGCCGGTGCAATAGCCTTGGAAAATGTACCGATGTAGATCACTTTTCCCTTTTCATCGGAAGATTGCAGGGAAGGAATAGGCTTGCCCCGATACCGGAATTCACTGTCGTAATCGTCCTCGATCAGATAACGATCCGGCTCCCTTTCCGCCCAGCGAAGGAGTTCTGCTCTCCTGCCGATGGTCATGACCGCACCGGTGGGATACTGGTGGGAAGGCATCACATAGGCCACTCTGACAGGCAGTCCCGAAAGTCTGTCCGCCCGCATTCCCTTATCATCCATGTCTACCGTGTGAATGCGATAGGCAAAAGATTCAAAGATGCGGTATGCCCGCTTGTACGTGGGATTCTCCATGGCAATGCCCACATGTCTGCCCAGTATTTTCTCCAATAGCAACAGCAGATAATCGTTTCCTGCTCCTACAATGATCTGTTCCGGGCGGCAGTTCACCCCCCGGGAAGAATGCAGATACCGGCTGATAGTCAGCCGCAGATCATAATCTCCCTGAGGTTCTCCCTGCGCAAACAGGTCACTGTTGTTGTCATTCAGAATATTCTTCGTGATCCGCTTCCATACGCCCACAGGGAAACCGTTCATATCAATACCATAAGGAGAAAAATCAATGCATCCCTCTTCCGGAACAGATTCTTCTCCTGAAGTGTCCGGCTCCGGTTCGTTCTCTTCCCGCGGTTCCATGGCAAATATCCCTTCCAGACGGCAGACAAAATAGCCCTTATAAGGTCGTGCCTCGATATATCCCTCGCTTAACAGTTGGTCGTAGGCATAGTCCACAGTGCTTCTCGCCACCTGCAGATATTCTGCCAGAGAACGCGTGGAGGGAAGCCTCTCTCCTGCCAGAAGCTTCCCTTCCCTGATTTCCTGTCGTATATGCTCATATATCTGCTGGTACAGACATTTGTCACTGTCTGTACGCAGCCGGATCGTCATATCATACATACGGTTATCCTACTTTTTCTGGTTCTTCAGTTCTTCCAGAATCTGGTCTTTTAACTCTCTTGCCTTGTCCTTAGTCCGGGCATTGGCGGAAGGGGACGTCAGGATCGTGGCTACCATACGGCTGGCCACATCATATTTCTGGAATCTGGCAGCAAGTACCGCAATCAGAAATTCTACCGTGATCTCATCCATACCGCACATGGGGAATCCTTCGGTCTGCAGGGCCTCCGTAAAACCAGTGTAAGCGTTCTTCAGATAAGTCTCCTCCATGGTCTTCACTTCCCGGAGTCTGGCCATATCCGTATCCCCGGACTCTTCCAGATGCTCCTGATAACCACGCATCAGCCATCCGCTCTTCAGACAGATATAAGCCTTTTCACTGGCATGGGCCCGTTTTACCACAGCGTTGGCCAGGCAGAGCTTATAGCGCTCAATGGCTTCTTCATAGCTGTAAATATCGTCATCGTAGGTATGCAGCTGCACTTTACTGCTGATATTTTCCTTGATCAGCTTTATATAAACCTTATTCAGGCTGTTGAAATACCGGTTCAGTGCTGCATAGCCGCAATGCGGACACAGAATAACATCATATTTCACCGCATCAATGCCTTCGTATTTTGCACGAAGATCCTGATCGGTACTTAAAAGTCTTGCCTTTCCAGTCTTCATGATCTTCGCCGGGAAATCTTCTCCGCAGACAGGACAGGTAAATGTCTTGTCAAAGATCAGATCCTTTTCTTCTATTTTTTGGGCCTCGGCTGCTGCCTTCTCTTCTTTTTTATCCTGTCCGTAAATGTTCATGTTCTCCAGGTCATCCAGACCCAGACCGGCCAGTCCAAACAATTTGTCCGACATATGTCTCTCCTTTTCTTTTGTACTGTCCATTCCCGGTGGCAATACGAATACAACTTTCCCGATTCCCCTTATCGGTTGTCCTACTGCTTACTTAGCCAGTACATAAGAACTCTTCAGAGATACGATACGGTTAAATACCAGTTCTCCCGGCTTGGTATCCTTGTAGTCCACGCAGAAGAAGCCCTGTCTTACGAACTGGAAGCGGTCATACGCCTGTGCCTGTGCAAATGCAGGCTCCAGACGGCACTCTGTCAGTGTGGTCAGAGAATTGGGGTTCAGATTCAGACTTCCGTCTTCATTGTATACACCCTTCTCTTCATCGATGATATTCTCATACAGGCGCACCTGTGCTTTTACAGACTGCTCTGCATTTACCCAGTGGATCGTTCCCTTTACTTTACGTCCATCGGGGCTGTTGCCTCCGCGGCTCTCCGGATCATAGGTACAATGTACTTCCACGACTTTTCCGTTCTCATCCTTGACACAGCCGGTGCATTTTACGAAATAAGCACTCATCAGGCGCACTTCGTTGCCGGGGAACATACGGAAATATTTCTTGGGAGGCTCTTCCATGAAGTCCTCTCTCTCAATATACAGTTCTTTGCCTGTCTCTTATACACATCTCCGAGCCCACGAGACCGGAGCCTATCTCG
>ERZ1027033.759-NODE-759-length-17141-cov-5.172305_pt1 | contig 17141 bp, 7 predicted proteins | sample MGYA00519444_ERZ1027033 | MGnify/ENA primary metagenome ERZ1027033 (study PRJEB26926, sample SAMN06164887) | human gut metagenome | biome: ENVO:00009003; feature: ENVO:2100002; material: ENVO:00002003 | host: Homo sapiens | place: USA | collected 2012 ...
AGATAGGCTCCGGTCTCGTGGGCTCGGAGATGTGTATAAGAGACAGCTGTAGAAAACTATACGATCCAAGTGGTTGATGTAGCTTACTTGAAGGATGGTAAGGTTGTTGCCGCTAAGGATACATTATTTGTTCCTACTTATACGATCTTCCACGTGACAGGTGAAGGTGATGACGCTAAGACATTCTGCTTAGGCGAGGATATGAAATATACAGAGAAATCTGAGGGAACAAATCCTGCTGAGTTCTATTTCAGACAGAATGCGAATGGCTCATACGCTATGGGCTTTGCGGAGAATGGTCCGGTTAGCTTTGGCGACGAGGGTACGATTAACGCATCAGCAAAAGCAATCGGTGTAAGTCAAGAGTTGGCTTTCACTAACGATGAGGCATCTGTTTATGATATGAAGGCTGATAAATTCGCAAATGTAACCGTACAAGTAAACGACAACTCAGATAAGACTACATTGGCTGCTGAGCCTCGTCACGCTTCTTTCGACGATGTTGATCAGTTAGGTTCTATCAACTATCAGTTGAATAAGAATGGTATCACAGAGGGTATCCTTTCCGCTGAGAGCATGATCTTCTGGTTGGATACGGCGGATAGCAAGGCTACGACTCCGTACTTCTATATCTCTAAGGGTATTGAGGTTGCTGAAGGCGAAGAAACTCCGGCCGAGAGAATGTTCATGTATAACGCTAAAGACTCTATGCAAGTATTTGATGAAGGTTCTGCTGTCGCTTCTTTCAACGAGAAGTATATGTTGGAAGGTAGTACAAGTAAGGATGCTAAGGTAATCTTCCGTCCGGCTATTATCGCGGGTGTTGATACGATCAATACGGTTGTAAATGGTAAGGCTGCTGTCGTTGTGGCTGAAGAGGACAAGGCTGAGGAAGTGTTAGGCGGTTTGGATAACTTCAAGTTCGGTATCTGCTTGGCTGATCCTGCTGTAGAGGGTGAATATGTAATTTACTCAAAGGCAGACAACAGCAAGTATGTATATGCTTTGAACGGAAAGTTAGGTTTGGGTTCAGAGGAGGAAGCTATGGTCTTCACGTTGGGTACTGAGGTTCCGACCGGTAATGAGTCTATTGACAACGCAACTTCTTCTATCGTAGTAACAGGCAACGCCGGTTCCGTAACGATCCAAGGCGCTCAAGGCGAGACTGCTTATGTTCGTAACTTGTTGGGTATGCCGTTGGCAGAGACAGTTGTCACTTCCGATAACGCTACGATCGCTGTTCCTGCTGGAATCGTTCTTGTAACGGTTGGCGACGAGACTGTAAAGGTAGTCGTTAAATAAGACATGTAAAGGAATAATGAAAAGATAAATCGAAAATCATTCCCGTGCGGATTATCCAAGTACCCCGAGAGGGCGAACAGGCGGGAATGGATTAATATTAATACTAAAGTAATAAATTAAAGTTCATCCGTAAGTACTTCCGTGAGGATGGAAACGGATAAAAGACAAGGGGAGACGGTATTACACTGTTTCCCCTTATTTGTTGATAAGGATGGGTAAGGGCTTTGTTAGCGAAATGGACGGTATTCGATCTTTTTAATCGATATAAGGCAGATATCGTGACACACCATTTTTGAGAGAGGTATAAAGTAGGGGAGATCGGAGGGGTATAAATAGCCTTTTTCATACAAAAGGACCGCTTTTTACACACGACAGGCGGTAAAAGGCAACACGACTAGTGGTGTTTGGCAACGCCAGTAGTGCCGTTGGGCATCGTAAACAGTCATGAATAGGGTTGTTAGTACTCATGAATGGGCATCGTAACCCTGTTATATCCCTGTCGTAACTCAATGAGATAGCCCGGATAAGCTATAGGATTATGAATTAGGATGAATTAAATTCGCTAGGATAAAAGGCTGTTTTTAACTAATGCGGTATAAGACAAATGATTGCTAATATTTTTTCTCGTATTTGGGGATAAGCTGTACGTTTGCCCGAAAAAAGTGATTCTCCGGCAGTTGAGTTTACAAATTGACAAAATGCCAAGGCCTCCGTTTATGAGTTTATAGGATGTAGGATAATATCCTATCTAAATAATCTTGCCGTTTATAGCCTGTTGGAAAATCGTTTCCACCCCATAGGTTATACTTCTCTAATGTCTTAAATCTATCGTCCATACTCGAAACTTTTCCCGTTAAGAATGGGATATACCCTTAAAAAAATAACGGCAACCGCCTTCCGCCGAAAGCCGAGTTGCCGTTCAAAGTTAGGAATAAGGTTTGGTTTGTTCCTTTGTAATGATTCTAACATTAATATGTAATGAGAGTTTTCTACATTTTATCGATACAAAAGTAAATGCCACTTGTTACGATTTGATTACGGGAGTGTTACATTTTTAGTAAAGGTCTCGCCAAATCGGTTGATAACCTTGATCTGTACGTCTTTGACTCCGGCAGAAGGGTGGCAACGGAATAAGTGCGATGTATGATATCCGGAAGGTTTTCCGTGCATGTCGATATAGTCTTGGTCTTCATCATCGAATTGCTCCATGCGACCTTTCTCTATGCCGTTTTCGCTCCATGTAACTTGGTAGGTCGGGTCCCAATCCCATACGTTCACCACTAGGTAATCCGCTTGCGATTTGAACTCATTCGGCTTATAAACCCTAAATTGATAATCCGAATCATGGCCGGTTGCCTTATAATACCAAGTAGCGGCATTCCCTTTCACCTCAACGACCAGATAACCGTTCGGGGCGCCGCACCGGTTTACATGGCCGGCCCACCAAGCTCCGCAAGCGGCTCCGATATTATGCTCGTACAGATTTGGTGTGACTTGGTTGTTCTCGAAGAAATGCGTATGCCCGGCGAAGATATGGACATTATAAGGGCCGACGATCTCTTTCAGGCTCTCAGCGTCCTCGGCGTTTCCTCCCCCTTTATCCGTCTGGTTGAATACCGGGGCATGTACGTTGATAAATACAAGTGTCCCGGGTTTAACGTAACTCAGGTCGTTTTTCAGCCATTCCAGTTGTTCCTTTCCGAAGCGTTCGTCATATTTCTTGTCTTTATAATAATCAATATCTTTTAAGGTGATGATATGTGCATCCCCGACATTGAACGAATAATTGTAAGGGCCGAAATGATCCTCGTAGATACGCTCCGCATAGCTCTCCTCGGTTACCTTTTGATTGGATAAGGCCGGGTAACGTAAGTCGTGGTCGTGATTGCCGATCACGGAGAACATCGGGATGCCTAAGACCGAGACCGCTTCCTTATAAGGAGTGAATAAATCCATGCGATCCCAAGTAATGTCTCCCAGCGCCATACCGTAGACCTCTTTTCCTTGGTAGCGCTCTATAGTCTGCTTCAAGTCGGGGATGGTCTCTTCACGGAAACGTTTCATCTGCCGTTCGTCGATGGTCTGAGGATCGGAGATTGCCAAGTAGACAAACCCGTCGATTGGCTGTTTCCTAGGGGTGAGCGTAAAATCATGTTCATTGATCTCCTTACTTTTATCAAGTTGCTGATAGAAAAGATCCGGTATACCTTTTGTTTGCTCGATCTCATAGTCACCCGGTACGGAGAGGTAGACAAAGCGGCTTTTGTCCAGATTCGAATCTAGGCTATATTCTCCCCGCTCATTTGTTTGCGTGAAATTATAACCATCCGTAACGACTACGCCTTGTAGCGGTTTGCCTGCCGTATCGGATACGGTGCCTCTTACGGTAGCGGCTTGCGCTATCCAAGTGGATAACGCAAGTAAAAGCGTGAATGATAAGAATTGTCTCTTCATCGTAATTTTTTTTATGATTTGAATATAGAATATGTTAGTTAGAATTTATAACGTACGCCGATTTGAATCTGCCAAGGATTTCCGTTCATATTGGATACACCCGTGTTTTTGTTTACGTTATATACGTATTGCTTCTTCTCCGCGTCAAAACTCTTGATGGAGTAGATATTCTGCTTGCCTAGATTATGTCCGGCACCCCAGTCCTTGTTCAGCATATTCAGGAAATTGAAAAAGTCTATCGAGGCCTCGATGGAATGAGTCTTATAGATCTTGAAGTTCTTGTTCAAGCGCAAATCGAAAGTACCGTAGAAGCCATTTACGCCACCGTTACGCTCGGCAACCTTCCCATAGTTTTTACGGATATAATCTTTTACGCTCTTCTCTGCTTCCGGATTGTCCAAGATCGCTTGGATACCCTCACGAAGATATTGAGGCGTATTACTATCGTTCGGGTCATAAATATAAGCCAAGTCATTAGATGATACGAAATCACCGTTCATATTACCACTAACCGCTAAAGAGTAACGGGTCCCACCGATCCCGGAGAAACGCAAGCCTACGCTGATCCCCCAGAAAGAAGGAGCCGTACCGTAGAATACGACCTTATGGCGGAATTGGTTGTCCGAGTAAGTCATGGTACTCAAATCACGAGGATCATCTTTTACCATCAAGGCTAGGGTCGCTGTATTCGCTACGTTTCCGTTGTAAGAGGTGTTATCCTTGGAATCGTTCCACGTATAGCTGAAAGAAAGCTCGCCATCCTTGAAATAACGCCAAGTTCCATCTACGACGAACGCGTATTGGTTGATTTTTCCATCGCTGATTAATTCCAGCACACGGCCTACCTTATCACTTTTACGTCCTTGCATCCAGTCGGTAGCTCCGTTCTCGGTATTGATACTCTCGGCGGGGACGAACACGCCACGATTCCCCTCTGCGGCGATACGGAAGTAAGGCTCGTCCACCATATTACGGTCTACGTACATATAATTATGGCGTGCCCAGTTGGCGTAAGCACTGATACCTACCCGCAAGCGATCGGAGAAGAAATGCGTGTAGCTGGCGTTCAACTTATATACTACCGGTACACGGGCATCCTTACTATTCATATTGATCGTGCTGATCTTTTGGATATTCGGGTTGTTGAATAAATCAACGCCCGGAGCGGTAGAAGGATCTTTGCGGTATGCCGGGAAATTCGGTGTCGGAACCAGATTGCCTTGTATATCCACGGACGCTACCTTCGTACCGTCGAACAGCATATTGTTGATCATCGAATAGTTGTTTAAATCCGAGCCGAAGATACCGGCGCCAAGGCGGATAATATCTTGATGTTTATCATTCACGTCCCACGTGAATTGAATGCGGGGTTGCAACTGGAAGGTGGAGATTACGTTGTCCGTACGTAAGCCTAGTTCGTCATAAACGGTCTGGTTAAAGTTCGCGTGGTTGAAATAGCGGGTATAATCCGCACGGATACCAGCCATGACCTCGAATCCGGTGAAAAGCTTCGTTTGTAATTGTCCGTAGATAGCGGAGTTCAAGGTATTCATCTTTACGGTAGGATCATCTACCAAGGCGATTTCCCGGGCATAGCGGTAAGGAGTCATATGCTCGAAATTATCCAGTCCCGTGAAATAAAACCGTCCGTTCATCTCACTACCGTAGAGTGATTTCATATTGGTGTACATGAAGTCTGCTCCGAATGTATAGTTGATGCGGTCCGTATTATAATACATATTGTCTACCAATTGAAGTACATTATCCTTAAAATGTTCGGGAGCGTAGCGTTGACCTCCAAGTTGGATGGAAGTGTACATGCTCTTGTCACCAGATATAGATTCCACGTTCTCTACGATTGCTCTTGGGATATTAGAGCTTGGCAATTGCTTGTTCGGGGTCGTGGCCTCGTAAACCAAGAAATGTTGAAGCTTCAACTCATTAGTCAGTTTCGGACTTAATACCGAGCGTAAGGTAGTGAGTAAGCTGTTGTTATGCGATTTGCGATCGATCCAAACCTCGTAAAGATTGATACTGGAGTTATCGCTCTCGCTCTGTTTATTATCCTCGTTGATGAAATTATTGCGAATGGTTAACAAGTTGGTTGCGTTCAACTGCCAGTCGATACGGGCGAAGACCGCGTTCGTCTGCTTCTTCTTACCGAACTCCCCGAATTGAGGCTCATTCGAGACTCCGTATTTAGTACGGGCGATATCCAGATAACGGTCTAGCGTAGATTGAGTGACATTATAGCGAGACTCGTCCGCCGCCGTCTTGATATCCGCTATATAAATCGGACGGGAATCCTGTTGGTGATCCCATACGACATAGAAGTGCGCACGGTCTTTCACGATCGGGCCTCCCAAAGAGAAACCATATTGATAGGTAGAGAAGTCGGAAGTCGATTTATTTCCCCGTATATCATAGGAGCTGGATAACCAATCGGCACGACCGAACCCGAATACACTTCCGGTGAAAGTATTGGTTCCTGATTTCGTTACAGCGCTCACGGTGCCGCCCCCGGAACGTCCGTTGGTCACGTCATATTGATTGGTTACCACCTCAAACTCGCGGACGGCTTCCATGGATATCGTATAAGCGCCGGAAGTCGTTCCGCTCGCTACGGTTCCTTTAGCCGTCATACCGTCGATGGTGTAATTCGTTGAGGATGATAATTGCCCGGCGATATTTCCTCCGCTACTCAATGGCGAGAGATCCATCAGGGATGTGAAGTTACGGCCGTTTACCGGAAGTTTCGTGATATTTTGAGCGGAGATAGATGTTGCCGCTCCGATCTTCGGAACCATGTTCTTCAAGGAATTAGCGACCACCTCGACAGCTTGGATCTCCACCGATTCCTCCGCTAGCTTGAAATCCACTCGAAGCATATCCCCTTGGTTCAATGCGTATCCTGTCTTTTTCTGTTCCCCATAACCGATATAAGAAGCTGTAACGGTATAAGGAGAACCTAGCGGAAGCTGCTTGATGGTGTATTCTCCTTTATCGTTCGTGATAGAGCCCGTGAAGAATCCGGTAGATTCATTCTTGACTTGGATCGTGGCTCCGATCACTGATTCCCCTTTATTATCCACGACCGTACCGGTGATAATGGCTTGCGTTCCTTGCGCGAATAGGAGAGCCGGTAAGCAATTAAAAAATAACAAACAGGCAAGTAACCTGCAAGTAATGCGTTTGTTAAACATCCTCATAACAATCTTTTTAAAATTAAACCTAAATATCTTTTACGGCGCAAAAGTAAGTGTCCCGTTTTGCAAAGAGATTACATCCGTGTGTAGGTTTAAATAAAGAAAAAAGCCTAATGAAGGATATCCATTAGGCTCAACGAGAAAATTATAAATGTGTCTATAAAGAAGAAGGTTAGTCCTCATCCAACGTTTTGATAATGCTAGATGCTATCTTGGATGAACTCTTGCGGCTGCTCTTTCTGAGTTTATCCGGATTCTCAAGATTCATACAGGTAAAGAAGTTATTCCCCCGATATACCTCGTTTTTATCTTTATCGAATAGGGTATAGCTGACGATATGGAAAAGTGTGCGCAACGGTTGGTCTTGCCATTTAAGATAATGCTGGTTTAATACCAGCAGATAATCAGCGCCGGCATTATCCAATACCTTTTGTAACTCTTCGGTCGGCACGGCTGAAAGATCGGAATAGCAATCCTCGCTCTCCCCGTTCACCTTGATCTCATTCAGTACCTGTCCGGTCACTTGTGTAGCGTTTGCCGGGATAAACTTACAATCTCCGTTCTTTACGGATGCGGCGATATTCTCGGCGATGATCGTATTATACGTTTGGTCGATACTATCCGCTTTCATACCGGTCTCTTCGGCGATCATCCCATTGTAGAAATAGTTTGATTTCACGTTATCGTGCAAACCTACGATGAGAATTTGCTTCGCATGATAATTGTCACCTTCCTTCTTACTTTCTTTAGCGTTCGCTGCTATAGAAGCTACGGCTAAAAAGAACATAACCGTAAAGATTCTGATTTTAAATAACCTTTCCATGATTCTTCTATTAAATTCTGTGTCTATTAATTTCGAAGGCAAAGATATTAGCGGGGTGTTGCAGGGATATTACGGTTGTATAAAGTAATAGTTACCGATAATCCCCCTGTACCGGCTTGGATATTAAAATCGTGGATTCGTTGTAAAGTCTATTCTGCCGTGTGGATGAGTTCAATCAAAAGGCGGTTACCAAGAAACTTTAAGGAGATATAGAAACAGGGGTTGTTTTTAAGGTTCAAAGAACGCTAAAAACAACCCCCGTTATTTTTACTTATTATTCTCGATCCATTTGCGAGCGTTCACGAACGCCTCGATCCATGGAGTGACCTCGTCGTTCTCCTTACGGTCGGCGGGGTAATAACCGCATTGCCAAGGGAAGATCGCACGTTCGGGGTGAGGCATCATGGCTAAATGGCGGCCGTCCTTTGAGCAAACACCGGCAACGGACCAAGGAGAACCGTTCGGGTTGGCGGGATAGCCATCGTAGTTGTATTTAGCGATGATGTTGTACTCCTTCTCCTCGTACGGGAACTCGAACTTACCTTCACCGTGAGCTACCCATACACCCAACTTCGTGCCACTCAAGGAGCCGAACATTACGGAGTTGTTTTTCGGGATCTCCAAGCTAACGAAGTTAGACTCGAACTTATGGGAATCATTGTGAACCATCTTATGCTTTTTCTCGTGCTCCGGATAAACCAAGCCTAACTCGGCCATCAACTGGCAACCGTTACAGATACCCATGCTCAACGTATCCTTACGTGCGTAATAGTTGTCGATCGCTTTCTTGGCTTTCTCGTTATACAAGAAACCGCCGGCCCAGCCCTTGGCGGAACCTAATACGTCGGAGTTGGAGAAACCACCGCAGAATACGATGAAGTTTACATCCTCCAAAGTCTCGCGTCCGCTAGCCAAGTCCGTCATATGGACATCCTTCACGTCGAAACCAGCCAGATACAAGGCGTAAGCGGTCTCACGCTCGCATTGCGTACCCTTCTCACGGATTACCGCGGCCTTGATGCCGTTCGGAGTGCGGCGTTCCGCTGAGAGTCCGTAAGAAGAAAGTTTTCCGGTAAAGTCCTTGTGGAACTTGTACTGTACGGGCTGCATCTTATAGTTCTCGAAACGGTTTCCGGCACAAACGCTTCCGCTTTGCTTTACATCCAGCTTATAAGAAGATTCGTACCATACGTCACGCATATAGTCGATGCCGAAGTGATATTGGATGCCGTCTTTCGATACCAATACATGGCGCTCGTCGGTCGGTTTGGCGATGATGGCGAAACTTACGCCAGCTTCTTCCATCAACTTTTCGAATGCCTTCTTGTCCTTTACCTGAACCAAGATACCCGGATTCTCGGCAAACAGGATCTTCACGATATCGCTCTCGGAGATCTTATCCAAGTTGACATCCAAACCACCCTCTACGTTGGCGAAGCACATCTCTAACAGGGCGGTGATCATACCTCCCGCTGAGATATCGTGTCCGGCAAGGATGAGTCTCTTCTCGATCGCATCTTGTACGGCGTTGAAAGCGTCACGGAAGTATTCCGGATCTTTCACGGTCGGAACCTCGTTACCCAGCTTGTTCAAAGCTTGAGCGAAAGCGGAACCACCCAACTTCAAGGTATCGAAAGAGAAATCTATATAATAAATGGATGTATTCTTGTCTTGAGCTACTACCGGAGAGACGATTTTCTTGATATCGCTAACCTCGGCACCGGCGGAGATAATCACCGTACCCGGGGCGATCACCTTATCGTCACCGTACTTCTGCGTCATGGATAGGGAGTCCTTACCAGTCGGGATATTAATACCTAAGCTGCAAGCGAAGTCGGAAGCGGCTTGTACGGCTGTGTACAGACGGGCGTCCTCACCTTCGTTGCGGCATGGCCACATCCAGTTGGCACTTAAGGATACGCTCTCCAACTTATCTGTCAGCGGAGCGAATACGATATTGGTCAATGACTCGGCGATTGCCATAACGGAACCGGCGGCCGGATCAACCATGGCTACCTGGGGAGCGTGACCGATAGAAGTTGCGATACCAGCTTTCCCGCGGTAATCCAACGCTACGGCACCTAAGTCGCTCAACGGCAATTGTAATTCACCTTGACATTGCTGGCGGGCGATCTTACCGGTTACGGAACGGTCTACTTTGTTTGTTAACCAATCCTTGCAGGCTACGGCCTCCAATTGAAGTACGTTCTCCAAATAATGGTGAAGTTCGGATTCTTTGTAAACAACCGGTTGATAAGATTCAGTGACCGTATGGTCTGTCATAACCGTTCTAGGCGGTTTACCGAACATATATTCCAGCTTGATATCGATAGGTTTTACGCCGTCCGCTTGTTCGAAGACAAACTTCATGTCGTTAGTAGTCTCGCCTACCACATACATCGGGGCACGTTCACGATCCGCGATACGTTTTACACGGGCTACATCTTCTTCTTTCATCAATAAGCCCATGCGCTCTTGGCTCTCGTTTCCTACGATCTCCTTCGCTGAGAGAGTCGGGTCACCAATCGGCAATTTGCTCATATCGATGTGTCCGCCGGTAGCCTCCACCAACTCAGACAAGCAGTTGAGGTGTCCACCCGCACCATGGTCATGGATAGAGACGATCGGGTTCTCGTCAGACTCGGCGATCGCACGGATCACGTTAGCCGCACGTTTCTGCATTTCCGGGTTGGCACGCTGTACGGCGTTCAACTCGATACCGCTTGTATATTGTCCCGTGTTTACGGAAGATACGGCTCCACCACCCATACCGATACGGTAGTTATCGCCACCGATCACAACCACTTTCTCGCCCGGTTCCGGATCGCCCTTCAAAGCATCACGCATATTTGCGAAACCTACACCGCCGGCAAGCATGATTACTTTGTCGTAAGCGTACTTCTTATCGTTCTCCGTGTGCTCGAAAGTCAATAAAGAACCACAGATAAGCGGCTGGCCGAAATGGTTACCGAATGTAGAGGCACCATTGGAAGCCTTGATCAAGATCTGCTCCGGAGTCTGGTATAACCAAGGGCGGGGGTCTAGTATCTTTTCCCATTCGCGAGCGCCTTCTGTACGCGGGTAAGAAGTCATGTAGACAGCTGTTCCCGCTATCGGCAAGGATGCCTTACCACCGCCCAGACGGTCACGGATCTCACCACCTGTTCCGGTAGCGGCACCGTTGAACGGTTCAACGGTTGTCGGGAAGTTATGCGTCTCGGCTTTCAAGGAGATAACCGTCTTGATATCTTTTACGGCGAAGAAATCAGGTTTGTCACCGGATAGGGGAGCGAATTGCTCTACCGTCGGGCCTTCATTGAACGCTACGTTATCTTTATAAGCGGAAACCAATTTATTAGGGTTCTCGGCGGAAGTCTTCTTGATCAAGTTGAACAAGGAACTTTCTTTTTCCTCGCCGTCGATGATGAATACACCTCCGAATATTTTATGGCGGCAGTGTTCCGAGTTTACTTGAGAGAAACCGAACACCTCGCTATCGGTCAACTTACGTCCCAACTTCTGGCTTACCTCGTTCAAGTAAGCGATCTCCTCTTGGCTTAGTGCCAAGCCCTCTTGTTGGTTGTACACTTCCAAATCCTCAATATAGACAATAGGATCTGGTTTTTTACTGATCGTGAAGATCTCCTGATTCAAGCCATTGTAGATACGTTGTAACATCGGATCGTGATCCGCGTCGCCAGAAGAAACAGGAAAATATTCCTCAATACGGGAAATACCGGTCAGGCCCATGTTCTGGGTAATTTCAACGGCGTTCGTACTCCACGGGGTAATCATTTCCCGGCGTGGCCCTACGTACCAGCCTTCCAATGTTTCTGATTGAACAGGAGTTGCCTCGCTAAACAACCAAACCAGTTTTTGAGTGTCTTCAGGAGAGAAAGCGTGCGCGGCCTCTACAGCCAGCACCGTCTTTGTTGAAGATTGAAAGAATAGAATCATATCGTTGATTTATTAGTATTTATCACGAAATAACGAATAAGCCTCTTTTAGAGAGTGCAAAGATAATGATTTCCCGTGAATTATTATGTCAATACGTTTTAAAAGAAAAGAGGGCGGAACCTCCCGGTCTCGCCCTCTCATGTCCCCTACATAGTAAAAAATAAGAGTGTGTCTATGTTTACCAGCCTGCGTTTTGTTGTGCGGCTAGTGTGGGGTTACGTAATAAGTCGTTTTGCGGGATCGGCCAAATGAAACGTTTGTCCGTGTATGGAATGAACGCCTTGTTACTGCCGAACCACTCGGATTTCACCTCACCACCTACCACGAAGGCACCTTGCCCTTTCGTGTTGTTGTACTCTATCTTAGCGGGGATACCTCCGGAAGGACAGAGGTCGTCCGCTGCTAAACGGTGAATGTCTTCCCAACGACGTCCCTCTCCGTGGAACTCGATACGTCGTTCCCAAAGGATCGCTTCCGTCAAGGCCTTCGTGTCGGCGAAGTCATTTGCCTTATACGTTTGGCTGGCAGGATCCGCCAAGGAGCGATCGCGTACTTCATTCAGTTTCTTCAAGGCCAAGTCCTTGTCTCCTTGACGTGCGGCAGCCTCCGCCTCATTCAGCAATACCTCCGCATAACGAATGATCGGGGCATATTCCTCACGTGTAGTCGGATTCTGATACTTGTCGCAGAAATAGTATTGGTCAGACTCCCGATAGAGTAATAGATTGCGTCGTTTGTCATCACCTCTCCAAAACTTGGAATTGTAAAGAATCGGAGAAGACGGACACATCGCACGGCCACCGTCGCGTGCCGACATCATAGAAGACATCGCGCCGTTCACGCTGGCATTGTCATCCGAGCTATTGGCGATCGAGAAGATAGACTCCATGTTATTTGAATAGGAGGTAAATGGAGTGGCGGGATCCGACTCCAGTTTGAAGCGACTATTTTCCAGCTTCTTCGCATCTTCGATTACGCCTGCCCAATCACGCATGTGCAGGTGTACGCGGCTTTTCAGTGCGATAGCTGCGCCTTTGCTCGCACGGGCGATCTTGTTGACTTCGATCACATCTGGAAGCAGGCTCTCCGCTTCGTCGAGGTCTTTCAATATCTGCGCATATGTATCTTTTACGGAAGAACGTCCGATTTGCAATTGGTTTTCCACTTGCGCAGGGTCGCTTACCGCGTTCAGATAGATTGGCATACCATAATTATTGTTGCCCTCCACGTTGTAAGGTAGCGCGAAATGGATCATCAAGTTGTGATACGTCAGCGCACGCAAGAACAGTAACTCTCCTTTGTACTGGTTTCCTAATTCTTGGGAGATTATTCCGTTGGCAACAGCTCCCTCGATGCCGTCCCTTACGATGTTGTAGCGATTGATCGCCTCGAACGAGGTCTCCCACATCGCCACGTTATTGGCGGTAGACACGTTATAGGTCGCGGAATAAGTATAATCATAGAACACGGCGGTCAGGTTCATGTCCTCCCCGCGCATCTCGCCTTGTAAAATACTGGCAGCCCCAAAAGGGTAACCACGTGTACGGCCGTTGCCTGTGTTGATATACAGACCGCATTGTGCGGCATCATAAGCACCGATTACGGATAGCTCACAACGATCAGGCGTGCTGTAAGCTGTCAAATCCGAGAACTTGTCGATAGGTTGCAGATCCACCACATCACTTTCGCAGGCGGTGAATAGCGGTAGCGAGAAAAGGGCTGTGCCCAACGCTACGGTTAAAATCTTTTTATATATTTTATTCGATATCATAATTGTATTGTTTTCAACAGTTGTTATTTATGCGAATTTCTCGAAGTGATTAGAATGTAACGTTAGCACCGAACGTGAACGAGCGTTGTTGTGGCATACCATTCCAATCCACACCATTACGAGACTGTGTCTCCGGATCCAAACCGCTATAGCCGGTGATCGTGAATAAGTTCTGTCCTTGCAGATAGAGGCGGATCTTAGACATACCCAATTTGGACACGATCGTCTTCGGGATCGTGTAGCCTAAGGTTAGTGTAGCCAGTTTCAGGTAGCTGGCGTTCTCCACGAAGTGAGAATCACTGAACCCGTCATTGAAAAGCGCGGCCCCGTCACCGTAACCGATCTTCGGGGTCATACCATCACCCGGTTGCTCGGGAGATACCCAACGGCCTAAGAGCTCCGTTCCGTTGTTTGCGAAATCCATGTTCAGCAATGAGCTTTGACGTGATGCGTTCATCAACTTGTTGCCACCGGAGAAACGGAAAAATACATTCAAGTCGAAATCTCTGAAAGTAACCGTGTTGTTCCATCCTCCGTACCAAGTCGGCATGGATTTACCCAATATCTTACGATCGTCGTTGGTCAATGACGATGGTTTGGATACATCTTCGGGGTTGGAAGGATCGTATTCGGCATAATCATATGCTCCGAAAGTATCGAACTGTACCAAAGAGCCGTCCGCCTTTCTCCAAATCGGATTACCGTTGGCGGCATTCACACCGTAATAATCATAACCGTAAAGTGATTGGTAAGATTCACCTTCCCGAATGATCGTATAGTTGTCGATGATATCCGTTCCACCATACAGCTCTTTCACCGTGTTCTTCACGGTAGAGAAGTTGATGTCCGAATGCCAATTCCAGTCCTTCGTATTGATAATCGTACCCCCTACTGTCAACTCGAAACCGGAGTTCTTGATCTTTCCGATATTGTCATAGTAGTAGTTGTTGGGGATACCCATCGTCGGAGGAGTCGGTACTCGCAATACTAGGTCTTTGGAGTTCTTCTGCCAATAAGCGATCTCGAAAGTCATACGGTTATTGAAGAGAGCACCATCCAAACCGATATCGAAAGTCTCGGTTGTCTCCCATTTCAAGTTATTGTTACCCATTACGTTCCAAGCGATACCTGCCATCGGTCCTACCAATTTGGCACCATACGTTCCCAAATAGGGATAATCGCTGCCTAAAGCAGAGTTACCGATTGTCGCATAGCTGGCACGCAAGCGGAGGTCGTTGAACCATTCGTTGACAGGTGCTTCTGTCCAGAATTTCTCGCGAGACAAGCGCCAAGCGGCGGAAGCCCCCCAGAATGTACCCCAGCGAGTATCCTTCGGCAATTTAGAGAGGCCATCGTAACGAATGGAAGCGCCGATATAATACTTGCTATCATAATTATAGTTCGCACGGAACATATAAGAAGCCAAGCCATTCTCCGATTTCCATCCACCTACGTCCTTCTGTCCGAACGTATTGCTGATGATATGCTCGGAAAAGAACGGATCAGACAACTCATAGACACTTCCGTCCATATATTCTGTCTCGCTGTGTGTATATTCTTGTACAGCCGTAGCAGTCAGATTATGTACCGAGTTAAACGTGCGTGTGAAGTTCAATACGTTCTGCCAGTTCCAAGTGGCGTATGTGGAGTTTACCTCCTCGATTAAACCGCCATATCCGTATCCATCACCGGATTCTGTATCCCAATACATATAGTCGCGTACGTTAGCGATGTCTAGGCCAGCTTGTGTCTTAAACGTAAGACCATCCATAAAGGTGATCTCACCCCAGCCACCTCCGATTACACGGGTGTTTGTCGTACGATTCACGTTGTTGTCTAATGCCCATACGATGTTCTGCACACCGTTATCGATATAACTCAAGTTGCCACCACGTCCCAAGGCTTTGCGGTTTTCCGCATCGATATTGTAGCCGGTAGGATCGTCTGGGTTGTACACATCCACGTTCGGCAACATACGGGTTCCGGCGAAACCTACACCGCCTAAGGAGTTTTCTCCATTCATGACACCATTCATGATCGTGCGTGTCATTTGTCCGTTCAATCCGATTCGGAACCATTTCGTAGCCTGCTGCGTCAAGTCTGCTTTCAAGCTCAGGCGGTTCAAGTCGTTGGCACGTACGATACCTTCCTGCTCCGTGAAACCGAGCGATACGTAATATTGGCTCTTATCGGTACCGCCGCTGGCAGACAAACTGTGATTGTGCTGGAAGCCCGTACGGAAGATATAGTCGTTCCAGTTGGTATCCGGGCCGTTCGGGTCGTATACGGCTTGTCCCTTCATACCCCAGTTCTCGTATTTCTCGTTAGCGATAGTGACGAAATCCTTCGCTCCTAACAGGTCATGCAATTTAGCCGGGCTGGCCGCTGTGATATAACCATCGTAGTTTACGCTGGTGCGTCCCTTGGAGCCCTTTTTCGTTGTGATCAAGATAACGCCGTTTGCCGCACGGGAACCATAAATAGCCGTAGCGGCACCGTCTTTTAAGATCTCGATCGACTCGATATCGTTCGGATTGATATCCGACATGGCGTTATATTCAGCATACAACATACCCATACCGGTGGATCCGGAACTGTTGTCTCCTACCGCCAATGGCATACCATCGATGATGAATAAAGGTTGTGAGCTTGCGGAGATGGTGCTCATACCACGTACTTTAAACTGAGGGCCGGAACCCAACACGCCGCTGGGTGTCGTTACTTGTACACCGGCGGCACGGCCTGCTAATTGGGTATCAAATGAAGGTGCCGCTAAGTTAGCTAGGTCTTCACCCCCAACTTTCGAGATGGCGCTTGTTACATCCTTTTTTCTTTGTGTACCATAGCCAACTACTACAATTTCATCCAGATTCTGCGAGTCTGATTCCATGCTAACTTTAATAATCGGTTTTACTGTTACTTCTACAGATTTCATACCGATGTAAGAGATGATTAGCTTTTGGGCATTGGAAGGAACATCTAGTGTGAACGCTCCATTGTGATCGGTTACCGTTCCGATAGTAGTTCCTGCTACTACGATAGAGGCTCCGATGATAGGTCCATCGTCTTCCGCCGAGATAACCGTACCGGTCACCTTCGCGGTCTGTGCTGTTGCGAACGCTATACTTGCAAACAAGCATAGTAAAAGATAAGTCAACCTTTTCATAGATACATACTTTTTGTTTAATTTGTTAATAAATAGATTGTTATAATCAATTTCTGCCATTTAGTAGAGCGACGTAGTTTCCGGAGAACTTCATGAGAGCAAGGTGTTTTTGGTGTTACTTTTTAGCATTGATGCGGGATTGAGTTAAAAACAATTTGCATATTAACATCATATATTAATACCATAATGCACTAAATTAACACATACCCAAGGCAAGCAATATTTACAAACTGCTACACAAATTCATTTTTAACACCAATACGCTTGTTTATTGCAAATATACTTCTATATTTGCAATATAAAGTTCAAAACAAAGCACTTAATGTAAATAATACAATTAGATACAGTAGGTGTTTATATAGATTGTATGCTTTGTGATTTATTAAAATATTTGTAATAATTAATAAATGCCAAGAGATGAATTGATTTAGTTCTCCGGAAACTAAGTTCTTTCATGAATAC
>ERZ1027033.788-NODE-788-length-16651-cov-7.535370_pt1 | contig 16651 bp, 15 predicted proteins | sample MGYA00519444_ERZ1027033 | MGnify/ENA primary metagenome ERZ1027033 (study PRJEB26926, sample SAMN06164887) | human gut metagenome | biome: ENVO:00009003; feature: ENVO:2100002; material: ENVO:00002003 | host: Homo sapiens | place: USA | collected 2012 ...
AAAAATAAGTATGCTGAAATCCCTTGAAATCAAAGGATTTATAGGAGGAAATAGAGAAAATGAAATTAGGAATCGTGGGACTGCCAAACGTAGGTAAAAGTACATTGTTTAACTCCCTGACAAAAGCAGGGGCAGAATCTGCAAACTATCCGTTCTGTACCATTGATCCGAACGTGGGTGTTGTAACGGTACCGGATGAAAGACTGAAACTTCTGGGAGATTTTTACCACTCAAAGAAGGTCACTCCGGCAGTGATCGAATTTGTTGACATTGCAGGACTTGTAAAGGGAGCATCCAAAGGAGAGGGACTTGGAAACCAGTTCCTTGCAAACATCCGTGAAGTAGATGCCATCGTTCATGTAGTGCGCTGCTTTGAGGACCCGAATGTCATCCATGTGGATGGAAGCATTGATCCGCTCAGAGATATTGAAACCATCAATCTGGAACTTATCTTCTCAGATATTGAGATTCTGGAGAGAAGAATTGCAAAAGTGACCAAGACCGCTCGTATGGACAAAGAAGCTGCCAAAGAACTTGATTTCCTTCAGAAAGTCAAGACACATCTCGAAGACGGACAGATGGCGATCACAATGGAACTGGAATCAGAGGATGAAGAAGGCTGGATGGGAACCTATAATCTTCTGACCTGGAAACCGGTGATCTATGCCGCAAATGTAAGTGAGGATGATCTGGCAGATGACGGAGAGTCCAACGAATATGTTCAGGCTGTGCGTAAATATGCAGCAGAGCAGAAGAGCGAAGTATTTGTGATCTGTGCGGAGATCGAAGAAGAAATTTCCGAACTGGATGATGATGAGAAAAAAATGTTCCTGGAAGATCTGGGACTTAAGGAATCCGGCCTTGAGAAACTGGTAAGAGCAAGCTACAGTCTTCTTGGATTAATGAGTTTCCTGACTTCAGGTGAGGATGAGACACGTGCATGGACGATCAAGATTGGCACAAAAGCTCCTCAGGCAGCCGGAAAGATCCATACAGATTTTGAGCGTGGATTTATCAAGGCAGAAGTTGTTAATTATAAAGATCTTCTTGACTGTGGTTCCTATGCAGGAGCAAGAGAAAAGGGTCTTGTCCGCATGGAAGGAAAAGAATACATTGTTCAGGATGGAGATGTGATCTTATTCAGATTTAATGTATAATGAAGGTGTTTTATGAATATGTCGATTCGTTTTCCACATTTAGGTATTAACCTTGGATATGTGGGTGAAACTGTTTCGGTTTTTGGGTTTGAAATTACCATATATGGGATTTTTATAGCAGTCGGAATGCTTGCCGGGCTTTCTTTTATCATCCTGCAGGCAAAGAGACAGAACCAGGATCAGAATCTTTATCTGGAGGCACTGATCCCGGGAGTCGTGTTTGGCGCGGTGAGTGCCAGAGTATGTTATATAGCTCTGCACTGGAACATTTTTGCCAAAGAACCCCAGCAGGCATTATGGGATATCCGTACAGGCGGAATGGTCATGTATGGTGCACTTCTTGGCGGGATAGCAGCCCTGGCGGTTTTTTGCAAGATCAGGAAGCTGTCATTTGGAAGAATGGCAGATACCATCATCCCTGGTGTGGTCGTCAGCCAGATGATCGGAGTGTGGGGGAATTTTTTCAGCAGAGAGTATACAGGAAGATATACAGACAGCATTCTGGCTATGCAGCTTCCGGCAGAGACTTTAAGCGGTGCAAGGCTGACGGCAGAAATGCAGGAAAACATAGTGAAGATAGGAGATATTTCCTATGTTCAGGTGCATCCGCTGTTCATTTATGAGAGTCTGTGGTGCTTTTTTCTGCTATGTGTGCTTCTTATTTATACGAAACGGAAGAAATTTCAGGGAGAGATCTTTATGAGATATCTTGCCGGATACGCGTTGGGAAAAGCAGGAATTGAATTTCTGTGTACGGACAGAATCTATATTCCGGGAACGGAGATTTCTGTTTTTGTGCCGGTTTTAGCAGGGATTTTTGTGATATTCAGCATCGTTGCGACTGTAAGGCGTATTCTTTCCAAGAAGCGTGAAAAGATTCACAGACGTCGGCTGGAAGAGCGTTATGCAAAGGAGGAAAAATCCTCGCGAGGCTATGAAGATATGCAGAGCTTTGAAGATGTCAGGGATGAGTTTCGGGAAGTTTTTGCAGAGGCAAAAGAGAAACCATCAGAGGAAGCCAATCCTGAAAAATCCGAGGAATTACAGAAATCGATTTCAGATTCTAAATAAACAAAAGATGCGATAAATAATAAAATCCAAAGGGAAGTTTTCTTGAAAAAACATAAGAAAACTTCCTTTTTTCAGAGAAAAAAAGAGGCTTGCATGCATTAAAAAAACTCAGATTCCCACTTGTAATTTAACAGTAAATGGGGTAGAATTGTTTCATAAGTGGTAGAAAGTGGTGAATAGTGGTGGGGAATGGAGAGAATGTGGCAGACTTGACAGCTCCACCAGAGATGTACGAAGGGGAAAATCGTACTCTTGAGAGCAGGTGAGTTTTATGTTCATGGGAGAATACAATCATGTAATAGATGCGAAGGGGCGTCTGATCATTCCCGCCAGGTTCAGAGAACTTTTGGGAGAAGAGTTTATCATGACCAGAGGATTGGATGGTTGTCTTTCAGTTTATCCCATGGATGAATGGGAAACATTCGAGAAGAAACTCAGAGCCTTACCACTTACAAATAAAAATGCGCGAACCTTCACACGTTTCTTTGTAGCAGGTGCCACAAACTGTGAACTGGACAGGCAGGGGAGAGTCCTTGTGCCACAGCCGCTAAGGGAATTTGCCGGTCTGGAGAAAGAAGTGGTACTCACAGGAAACCTGAACCGGATTGAGATCTGGAGCAAGGAAAAGTGGAGCGAGAACTGCAATTATGATGATATGGACAGTATCGCAGAGAGTATGCGGGATATGGATATCATCATCTGAGCAATACGCCGGAAAGAAATCCAACAGGAGACGGATATGGAATTTAAGCATAAGTCTGTATTACTGGAAGAAACCATTGACGGCTTGAATATTAAGCCGGACGGGATCTACGTGGATGGAACGCTGGGAGGAGCAGGGCACGCAAGTGAAGTGTGCCGCAGACTTTCTGCCAAGGGGAGATTTATTGGCATAGATCAGGACCAAGATGCAATAGTTGCTGCGAGTGACAGGCTGGCCGCCTACGAGGACAGAGTGACGATCATTCGCAGCAATTATTGTTACATGGCTAATGAACTTCACAGCCTGGGAATCCAGAAAGTCAACGGAATTGTTTTAGACCTGGGAGTTTCATCGTATCAGCTGGACAATGAAGAGCGGGGATTTACCTATCGGACAGATGCACCTCTGGATATGAGGATGGATCAGAGGCAGAGCAGGACAGCCGCTGATATTGTCAATGGTTATGAAGAGAAAGAACTGTACCGTATCATTCGTGATTACGGTGAAGATAAATTTGCAAAGAATATAGCGAAGCACATTGTGGCGGCCAGACAGCAGAGTCCGATCCGCACCACCGGAGAGCTGACAGAGATCATTCGTCAGTCTATTCCGATGAAGATGCAGGTAACCGGAGGACATCCGGCGAAGCGGACGTTTCAGGCAATTCGCATTGAGTTAAACAGAGAACTGGATGTTCTCAGAGAATCACTGGATGGAATGATCGATCTCCTTGATGATGGAGGAAGAATATGTATTATCACGTTTCATTCTTTAGAGGATCGTATTGTTAAGACGATCTTCCGCAAAAACGAAAATCCATGTACATGTCCATCGGACTTTCCGGTGTGTGTATGCGGCAAAAAATCCAAAGGAAAAGTTATCACCAGAAAGCCTATTCTTCCAACGACAGCAGAACAGGAAGAAAACCCAAGATCTAAAAGTGCAAAACTGAGGATTTTTGAGCGGAGATTTTCAGACTGAAATATAGGAGTTGAAGGGCGTAGATGGAAAGGACAAACAGGGCAGTTACAAACAGAAAAGGCAAAGTAAATGCAAGAAATGCCCGTGGGATGTATATAGATGGAAATACAGTAAAGAGACTGCAGGAGGTGCCGGGACGCAGACCGGCGGCTTCCCGGGAGCAGTCTGTGAAGCATAGAAGTACAACACGCACAGTAACAGCCGGCACTCAGAGAATAAGTCGTGAGACCAGGCGTAACCGTGAGAAGGCAATGAGTATGGGACGTGGATTTGTAACGTTCCTGGCAGTTGTAAGTGTGGCAGTGTTGTTTTGCTGTGTCAACTATCTTCAGCTGAAGGCAGAGCTGACAGGAAGGATTAAATCCGTAGCAGGCCTGGAATCCGAATGGGCTCAGCTTAAAGAAGAAAATGATGCATATGAAAGTCAGGTGACATCGGAAGTTGATCTGGATCAGATCAGAGAAATCGCGATCGGCCGTCTGGGAATGAACTATCCCACTGATAGTCAGAAGAAGACTTACAGTGTGCCAAGCAGCAGTTATGTGAGACAGTATCAGGATGTACCCTGAAAGTAAGAGGTGAGAATTTGAGCGATACCAGACAGAGGAAACGTAAGAAACCTCAACCAAAAATCAATCATACCATGCGGGGAAAGCTAGTAGGACTATTTGCAGTAGTAATACTAGCTTTAGTTTGTTTGTTGGGACGTATTACGTATATTAATGCGACCAGTGGAACCAAGTATAAGAAACGAGTACTTCTGCAGGCACAGCAGTCCTATCAGAGCAGTGTACTTCCGGCCAAGCGAGGCAATATTTATGATTGTAACGGAAATCTCCTCGCTACAAGTCAGAAGGTTTATACAGTGATCCTGGACTGTAAGGAAGTCAATGATGAAAAGCATGACTATGTAGATGCGACGGTCAAGGCACTTGTAGATGTTCTGGGTATTGATGAGGATGATATCCGAAAGAAACTTACAGATCCTGCGACAAGCTCCAGCCAGTACCAGATCCTCAAAAAACAAATAACAATGGATCAGAAGAAAGCATTTGAAGAATATGCTTCCCCTGGTGAGGACAGCGGTCTTTCCGAGAAAGAACTGGAAGAACGTGCAAATGTACAGGGAGTCTGGTTTGAGGAAGATTATCTGAGAATCTATCCTTTTGATGAACTTGCCTGTGATACCATCGGTTTTACTCTTTCGCGAGAAACAGCAGATGCCGGGCTGGAAGGTTATTATAACAGTACCCTGATGGGAACGGATGGCCGTCAGTATGGATATATCAATGATGAGTCAGATGCTGAACAGACGATCATGGAGCCAGTAACCGGGGAAAGTATCGAGACGTCGCTGGATGTGGGAGCACAGCAGATTGTAGAAAAATATGTCAATGGCTTCAAAGCCAGCATGGGTGCCAAGAACATTGGTGTGATCGTAATGAGGCCGTCAACCGGCGAAATCATCGCCATGGATGGAGGAGACAGATATGATCTGAATAATCCAAGAGATATGTCACAGGTGCATTCTCAGGAAGAAATCGACAAAATGTCAGATGAGGAAACCGTGACGGCATTGAATGCCATGTGGGGAAATTTCTGTGTAACAGATGCTTTTGAAGTAGGATCCGTTGTAAAGCCAATCGTCATGGCAGGTGCCCTGGAGAAAGGCAAGATCTCAGCAACGGATACGTTTAACTGCGATGGCGGCGAAACCTTTGGTGCAAACGGAGATACCTATATCAAATGTGCGGTATGGCCGGATGCACATGGAACGGAGACCTTAAGGGAGGTCATTGCAAACTCCTGTAATGATGGAATGATGCAGATCGCAGCCAAAATGGGGACAGAGGCTTTCCTGAAAGCACAGAGTCTATTTAATTTTGGTTCCCGTACAGGAATCGATCTTCCGAATGAGGGGGCGGGCGTTATCCATACGACAGAGACCATGGGAGAAACGGAGCTTGCCTGCTCGGCATTCGGTCAGGGATTTACTTGTACGATGCTTCAAGAGATCAATGCAATGTGTTCGGTTATCAATGGCGGATATTATTATCAGCCGCACCTGGTAACTGCAATCAAGGACAGCAGCGGAGGTACGGTCAGAACAATTAATCCGGTGCTTCTCAAACAGACAATCTCTTCTGACATTTCGGCAGACATTCGTTCTTACATGCAGGCCAGTGTTCTGGAAGGTACAAGCCGCACCTCCAAGGTAGAAGGCTACAGTTCTGGTGGTAAGACAGGTACTGCCGAGAAACTTCCGCGAGGAAATAAGAAATATATCGTTTCTTTTATTACCTTTGCACCGGTGGAGAATCCGCAGGTACTTATGTATGTGGCTGTAGATGAGCCGAATGCGGAGGAACAGGCAGACAGTAAATATCCTCAGTATATCGCACAGGGAATCCTGTCAGAGCTGCTTCCGTATCTGAATGTAACACCGGATGAATCAGAGGATGGAACCATCCCGAAAACAGAGTTGTGGGAAGGATTTAAGGGAAATCTTGTGGATGCCTCTGGAAATACTGTGGATGTAAATGTGGGCACGGATGATGAAGGTGATCTGAAAGAAGCAATTTCAGATACAAACGTGCCGGAACCACCAGAAGACAGTGAAGAAGATGCTGAACAGGACAATGATATGGAAAGTGAAGGCCTTACTAATGAGGAGGCTGGACTGGACTAAGATACGGTGATTCCCTCCGGGGACTGGACATATAATAGTATGACAGTCTTCGGGGGGATTTTTTTATGAAAAAAAATCTGACTTTTCATAAAAAAAAGGTATGGACAATTTTTCTTTTATGTGCAGTCATGATGCTGGGACTGGCAGGAAGACTTGTTTATCTGATGGGGGTCAGAGCGGACTATTATAGTGAGAAGGCACAGGAACTCCATGAGAGGGAACGACCGATCAAAGCAGCGCGGGGAAAAATAGTGGATGCGAAGGGAAAAGTTCTTGCATCAAATAAGATTGTCTGTACGGTATCTGTCATTCACAGTCAGATTAAGGAGCCGGAAAAGATCATTTCCCTGTTGTCGCAGAAACTGGAACTATCAGAAGATACAGTGCGAAAAAAAGTAGAAAAAATATCCTCCATAGAGAGAATACGGACAAATGTAGAAAAAAAGGTGGGAGATGAAATACGAAAGGTCGGTCTTGCGGGGGTAAAGGTGGATGAAGACTACAAGCGATATTATCCATGGAAATCGCTTGCCTCCAGAGTCCTGGGATTTACAGGAGCAGACAACCAGGGAATCATAGGTCTTGAGGTGGAATATGAAGATGTGCTGAGCGGTGATTCGGGCAAAATCCTCACGACTACTGATGCGAGGGGAATCGAACTGGATGGAGTCGGAGAAAACCGGAAAGAACCCAAGACAGGCAGCACACTTCGAACCAGTCTGGATATCAGCATACAGGAATATGTCCAGCAGGCTGCTCTGAAGGTTATGGAAGAAAAAGATGCTGAAAGAGTTTCGATTCTTTTGATGAACCCTCAGAACGGAGAAATCTATGCCTGTGTAAATGTGCCGGAATTTGATCTGAATCACCCGTTTGAACTGAATACAGATGCGGATACTTCCGGCCTGAGTGCAGAGAAGAAGCAGGAACTGCTGAATCAGATGTGGAGGAATCCCTGTCTGAATGATACCTATGAACCGGGTTCTACATTCAAGATCATCACAATGGCAGCAGGTCTTGAGGAAGGGGCTGTAACTATGGAGGATCGTTTCTACTGTCCCGGATACAAGCTGGTCGATGACAGAAGGATCCACTGTGCAAACAGGAGAGGACATGGTTCGCAGAATTTTGTAGAAGGAGCACAGAATTCCTGCAATCCCGTATTTATCGAAGTAGGATTGAGACTTGGGGTGAAAAAATACTATCAATACTTCAGAAAATTCGGACTTCTGGAAAAAACCGGCGTTGATCTTCCGGGAGAGGCGGGTACGATCATGCACAAGCCTCAGAATATGGGAAATGTAGAATTGGCAACAGTTTCCTTTGGCCAGTCCTTTCAGATCACACCGATCCAGCTTGCGGCAACCGTGAGTGCACTGATCAACGGAGGACGACGGGTCACTCCTCATTTTGGAGTGGCGGTTGAAGATGAGAGCGGAGAAATTATAAAAGAGTTGGAATATCCTGTAAAAACAGGGATCCTCTCAGCCGAAACATCTGAGAAAGTCCGGTATATACTGGAAAAAGTTGTTTCTGAGGGTTCGGGAAAAAATGCAGCGATCGAGGGATACAGAATCGGCGGCAAGACGGCTACTTCACAGACACTTCCAAGAAGTGCCAACCGTTATATCTCTTCATTTCTTGGATTTGCTCCCGCAAAAGAGCCGCAGATACTGGCCTTATGTATCATTCATGATCCCAAGGGTGTCTATTATGGAGGAACCATTGCAGCCCCTGTTGTCCGGACAATTTTTGAGAACATTCTTTCGTATATGAAAATAGAAGGATAGAAGGAAAGGGATGTAACTGTTCACAGTAACGATAGGGTTGCGAAATACGTCAAAAAGCCTTATAATCAAACATGATAAAAAAACAAAAGAATGATAAGAGGTGTGAGGATGAATTATCAAGTTGTAATCCCTGTGCTGATCTCTTTTGCGATCAGTGTGATTTTGGGGCCGATCATCATCCCGTTTCTGAGAAAACTCAAGATGGGACAGACAGAACGTGTGGAGGGTGTGCAGTCGCACCTGAAAAAAGCAGGAACTCCTACAATGGGAGGCGTCATTTTTCTGATAGCTACGGTTATAACATCCCTGTTTTATGTCAGAGATTATCCGAAGGTGATTCCGGTACTGTTTCTAACACTGGGATTTGGTATTATCGGATTTCTGGATGATTACCTTAAGGTAGTTCTGAGACGTTCTGATGGTCTTCTTCCATGGCAGAAATTTTCTCTGCAGGTAGTTGTAACCGCAGTATTTACGTATTATCTTGTGAATTATACAGATGTAAATCTGGCAATGCGTATCCCATTCTGGTCAGATCATTATCTGAACCTTGGATGGCTGGCTGTTCCGGTTCTCTTCTTTGCAGTGATCGGAACTGTGAATGGTGTAAATTTTACAGATGGTCTGGATGGACTGGCATCCAGTGTAACACTGATCGTTGCGGTATTTTTCTCTGTGGTTTCCATTGGAACAAAGAGTGGAATCGAGCCGATCACCTGTGCAGTTGTGGGTGGTCTGATGGGATTTCTGCTGTTTAATGTATATCCTGCCAAAATTTTTATGGGTGATACGGGATCTCTGGCACTGGGAGGATTTGTCGCAGGAGCTGCCTATATGATGCAGATGCCGCTGTTTATCCTTCTGGTAGGTCTGATCTATCTGGTAGAGGTACTGTCCGTTATCATACAGGTAACTTATTTTAAGAAAACACATGGGAAACGTATCTTTAAGATGGCTCCGATCCATCATCATTTTGAATTATGCGGATGGTCGGAAACAAGAGTTGTAGCTGTGTTTTCTATTATAACAGCAGTGATGTGTCTGATCGCACTTCTCGCACTGTGATTTTAAACAGGTTGCTGTGAACGAAGTAAAGGGTAACCAGCTTACAGGAGGAAAAAAGAATGGATTTACAGGGAAAAAGAGTACTTGTCTTTGGAACAGGCAAAAGTGGTATCGGAGCCGCGGATCTTCTGGAACAGACAGGGGCTCATGTGATTCTCTTTGACGGAAATGAAAACATAGATAAGGATGCAGTTCTGGGTAAACTTGCACATGGAGAGAAGGCTGAGATCTATGCGGGAGAACTTCCGAAAGAAGTAGAAGCAGGCCTTGATCTGGTAGTACTCAGTCCCGGAGTACCGACAGATATTCCGGTCGTACAGAAGTTTTATGATATGGGACTTCCGGTATGGGGAGAAGTGGAGCTTGCTTATCGTACAGGAAAGGGTCGTGTGCTGGCGATCACCGGAACAAACGGAAAGACTACTACGACAGCATTGCTTGGCAAGATCATGAGTGATGCAGAGGAATCAGTTTTTGTGGTAGGAAATATCGGAACACCGTATACATCCAAAGCATTGGAAATGAAAGAAAATTCTACAACAGTGGCAGAGATCAGCAGCTTTCAGCTTGAGACGATTGAGGAGTTTGCACCACAGGTCAGTGCGATCCTTAACATCACAGAGGATCATCTGAATCGTCATCATACAATGGAGGAATATATCCGCGTCAAGGAACTGATCGTCAAAAATCAGAAACCAGAGAATTTCTGCATTTTGAATTATGAGGATCCGGTACTGCGTGAATTTGGTAAGAATATTGTTCCGAAAACGGTTTATTTTTCCAGTGTAAGGAAGCTTGACGAGGGAATTTATCTGGATGGAGATCTGATTGTACTTAAGCTGGAAGGCAAAGAAATTCCGTTTGTACATACAGGTGAACTTAAGCTTCTTGGACAGCATAATTTTGAAAACGTGATGGCGGCAGTGGCAATGGCATATTGTGCAGGCGTTTCTGTGGAGAGTATCTGCAAAAGTATCTGCGAATTTACAGCAGTTGAGCACCGGATCGAATATGTCACAGAGAAGAATGGCGTTGTTTATTACAATGATTCCAAGGGAACCAATCCGGATGCTGCGATCAAGGGCATACAGGCTATGAACCGTCCTACGCTTCTGATCGGAGGCGGCTACGATAAGGGTTCCAGCTATGATGAATGGCTGAATGCTTTTGATGGCAAGGTACGCTGCCTTGTTCTGATCGGACAGACAAAAGACAAGATCAAAGAAGCAGCGGAGCGTCTTGGCGTGTGTCCGTGTATCATTCTGTGTGAGGATCTCAGGGAAGCAGTGGATATCTGTGTACAGAAGGCAGAACCGGGAGATGCAGTCCTTCTTTCTCCTGCCTGCGCAAGCTGGGGACAGTTCGATAACTATGAACAGCGAGGCGATATGTTCAAAGAATACGTAAAAGCACTTTGATAAAAATGCTGTACTTATATTAATATAGAAGAAAAAAGAAAGTCAGATTTGAATGAAAACAGATCAGACTTTCTTTTAGTTTACAGCAGATTTGAGAAGCTGATACAAAGAAAGAGAAGAGAATCACAGAAAATTTCACGAAACATATAATAAAGGTAAGAGGCCCTTTGGGAGTGAAACGATTGGATAAACTTCGCATAGCAGGAGGAACTCCTCTTCATGGTACGATACGGATACAGGGTTCCAAAAATGCTGCACTTCCCATGATGGCGGCTGCACTTCTTTATCCCGGAATCAGCGTACTCAGAAACTGTCCCCGGATCGCAGATGTGTTTTGCATGGAAGAAATCCTTGGTACACTCGGCGTAGATACCCGGTGGCAGGAACATGATTTGTATCTGGACTGTACGAAGGTACAAAAAACAGAAATATCTGCTTTTTATACAGAAAAAATGCGATCTTCTGTTATACTGCTCGGAGTACTGCTGGGAAGAGTGGGCAGGGTATCCATGGGATATCCGGGAGGCTGTGTGATTGGAAAAAGGCCGGTGGATCTTCATCTGTATGCACTTCGGAAGTTTGGAGCAAAAGTAGAAGAGTGTACAGAGAAGCTGGAAGCGGTATGCGAAAAGCTTCATGGAACGGAGATTTTTTTTGCCGGAAAAAGTGTAGGGGCAACGGAGCAGGCTGTTCTGACAGCAGTTTCTGCCAGTGGAAAAACAAGAATTTATAATTGTGCAAAAGAACCGGAGATTATCTGGCTGTGCAGATTCTTAAAGAAGATGGGAGCAAGTATTCAGGGAGAAGGAACGGAGGAGATTTTGATCGAAGGAGGAAAAATCATTCAGGGCGCAGATATGCAGGTGCCGCCAGATCGAATCGTTGCCGGGACATATCTCTGTGCAGCAGCAGCCACCAGAGGAAGGATTGAGATCCAGAATCCTCCACAGGGTGAACTCACGGCCTTCCTTGAAGTATATCGCAAAATGGGTGGACAATATGAATGGAACAGTGGTAAACTAGTAGCGGACGGAAGCCGGGTGCGATTTCCTGTTTCTATGACAGAAACTGCTGCATACCCGGGATTTCCTACAGATCTGCAGTCACTTCTGATGGCAGTGCTGGCAACGATTCCGGGAAAGAGCTGTATTCTGGAATCTGTTTTTGAGGATCGCTTCAAGATAACCGGAGAGCTTAACCGGATGGGAGCAGAGATCAGAACAGAGGGAAGAAAGGCGTGGATCAGAGGCACCTCTGATTTACAGGGAGGATATTTACAGGCACAGGAACTGAGAGGTGGAGCAGCACTGGTAGTTGCAGCACTTGCTGCAAGGGGTGAATCTATTGTAGAGGGATATTCATTTATCTGCCGGGGATACGAAGATATCGTTCAGGATATTTCAGATCTTGGCGGGAAAATCAAGAAGGATACAGGAATGACGACATATGAATACATCCAGTAATATTAATACACGGAAACTGATCATGGGCAGTGTGGCCATCATAATCCTGGCCGCTGTTATTTTTTTCTTCGCTTTTTTTCAGGTGAAGACCGTTGAAGTCATGGGAAGTGAGCATTATTCAGAGGATGAACTGAAAGAGGCAATCCTTAAGGGACCATTGACCTCCAACACGATTTTTGCTCCGAGATTTTATTCCAAAAATGCGGCAGAAAAATTTCCATATATCGAGAATTTCAGCGTGAAACGTTCCGATAGACATAAACTGATCATCAGTGTCAAAGAAAAGAGCGTGGTAGGCTGTATTCCTTATCTGGACAGCTATATTTATTTTGACAATAACGGATATTTTGTAGAGGGAAGTAAGATAAGAGACACAAAGGTGGCTTTTTTTGACGGGATACAGCCTTCAAAGATTGTGATGAAAGAAAAGCTTCCAATCAAAGGAGCAGTCCTGAACACGGCGGTTGCTCTTTCTACAATTTTTGCCAAGAATGATAAGGTGCCGGATCATATCAGTTTTGATGACAATTATGAAATCAGCCTTATGTATGGTGATGTCACGGTCCAGCTTGGCAAGGATGAATATCTGGAGGACAAAATGACAAGGGCGATCGCCATTTTGCCACAGCTTGAGGGACAGAAAGGAATCCTCCACATGGAAAATATCTCACGCAATTCAAAGATGGTGACATTTGAAGCCGAAGAAGAGGAGATCACCGCGGAGAACTGGAATGGTGGTTATGATGAGAATGGTGATTACACCGGTGACGGAGAATATGATGAATCCGGAAAATATGTGGGACCTAAACCGGTGACAGCACTGGATACGGCCATTGAGAACTGGGTAGGCGGCTACGACGAAGAAGGGGATTATACCGGAAGCGGAGAGTACGACGCTGATCTTAATTATATTGGTCCTGCACCGACGCAGGAACTGCTGGACAGCTTTGGTGACTGGACCGGCGGCTACAATGAGGCGGGCGGATTTGACGGAGTTGGTGAATACGACGCAGAGGGAAATTATGTAGGAGCAAAACCAGAAGATACAGAAGATAACTCTGATACGGATAATGAAGATGGAAGCTCGCAGGAAGAAGATTCCGAAGAAGAAAGCACCGAAAACACCGGGGAAGATAGCTATGAAGACGGCTACAGTGAGGAGGAAAGCGACTATTATGAAGGGGAAGAATAGGCTGCGGTCCACTCCGTTTACAGCCTCTGGGCAAAATCCATTCCAGATCACCGATGACGAATAATCGTGAAAAAAGTATAAAAAAACAAAATTAGTGGTTGATTAATTCAAGAAAAAAATATATGATATATCTATATGTAGTTTGATATATGATAATATCAGGGAGATAAAGGAGGAAGTACATTGTTAGAGATTATGTCAAATGAGGCCGAGTCTTCCGCCAAGATTATTGTAATTGGCGTAGGCGGAGCAGGAAATAATGCAGTAAACAGAATGGTGGAAGAGGCCATCGGAGGAGTAGAGTTTGTTGGTGTAAATACTGATAAACAGGCCCTGACACTTTGCAAAGCTCCAACAGTACTTCAGATTGGTGAAAAGATTACGAAGGGCCTTGGCGCAGGTGCACAGCCTGAAGTTGGCCAGAAGGCTGCTGAGGAGAGCATAGAAGAAGTGAAACAGTTAATGGAAGGTGCAGACATGGTATTTGTTACCTGTGGTATGGGCGGCGGCACCGGTACAGGTGCAGCACCGGTTATCGCAGCAGCAGCCAAGGAGATGGGTATCCTGACAGTTGGTGTCGTTACGAAGCCTTTCCGTTTCGAGGCAAAAACACGTATGAACAATGCTCTGTCCGGAATCGAGAATCTGAAGAAAGCTGTTGACACACTGATCGTCATTCCGAATGACAAGCTGTTAGAGATCGTAGATCGTCGTACGACCATGCCGGAGGCACTTCGTAAGGCAGATGAAGTACTTCAGCAGGCAGTACAGGGCATCACAGACCTGATCAATCTTCCGGCACTGATCAATCTTGACTTTGCAGATGTTCAGACTGTAATGAGAGATAAGGGAATTGCTCATATTGGTATCGGTGAGGCAAGAGGAGATGACAAGGCGATGGAGGCAGTACAGCAGGCGGTATCCTCCCCGCTTCTGGAAACAACTATCAAGGGTGCAACTCATGTCATCATCAACATTTCCGGAGATATTTCTCTTATGGATGCAAATGATGCAGCAAGCTATGTACAGGAGCTTACCGGAGAGGATTCCAATATCATCTTTGGTGCAATGTATGATGATTCCGTTGCAGATTATGCAAGAATCACAGTAATTGCTACAGGACTTTCTGATCTGGAAGCCAAATCCACACCATTTGGCAACAGAAGCAATACAACACCATTCGGTGTTCGCAGACCGGCAGCAGGCACTGCAGGGACAACCCAGACACAGCAGCCGACTATGAGCATGCCGAGTTTCAATCTGCCGAATATGCAGGGTACACCGACATTTACAAGCAAAGTACCGTCAAGCACTGTACAGAAGAAAGATATCCAGATTCCGGATTTCCTTAAGAACAGATAAATGACAGACTAAAAGACGCTGTGAGTTCACAGCGTCTTTTTTTGACCGTATCCAAAGTGATCAGAACTTTTCAGAGAAGGTCAGCACTTACAGGAGAAGGTATCACATTTTGTATCGCAGCATTCTGTGGCATGACAGCCGGAAACATTAATGGCGGAGGCTGTACATTTGCAGTGGTCGTTGTAGGTACATTCCTGAGCCTTACAGTCAATATTGATCTTTTCACAGCCACAGTGCTGAGTATCGCAGTTCATGGCGGAGCCAGAAGAATTGCGGTCGCGGAAGCTTCCGCAGGTGGTATCCTCTGCATGGCGGGCATTTGCACCGGTGATCTCGATATCACCTCTGGAACAGAGTTCGTTTTCGTTGTACATGCATTTTACAGCAGAACATTTCAGAATTGTCATAGTCAGTTATTCCTCCTTGGATTTTGTCGGACTTATGTGTCCATATTTAAGTATTCGCAAAAAAAATAAAAATATACAAAAAACTGCTTGACTTTCATAAAAAGGGATGGTATCTTAATACAGTACGTAAAGAAAACGAAGCAGAGTTTCACTCTCACCTCAGCGCAGACTGATTGCGGCTCAGGTTTATATGCAGGGATATACAGGATGTTCCTTTTGGAATTTGTATATCGCATGGCATTTTAGTCATGTATCACTGGGTATAATAGAGTGTGGATTCTGTCCATGCTCTTTCTTTTTGAGGGGAAGAGGAGAATAACAGGAAGTTCTCGGTAATTTCATTACCGATTAGTTCATAAGGTGACTGAGAGTCAGAGTATATCATTTATTTACAGGTATGGAGGTGTACTACAATTAGCAATTTAATGATTAACGAACAGATCAGAGACAGAGAGGTACGTCTGATTGGACCGGACGGAGCACAGCTCGGAATTGTGTCAGCCAGAGAAGCAATGGCGAAGGCACAGGAAGCAGGACTTGACCTTGTAAAGATCGCGCCGCAGGCAAAACCACCGGTGTGTAAGATCATTGATTACGGTAAATACCGTTATGAGCTCTCCCGTAAGGAAAAAGAAGCTAAGAAGAAACAGAAGACGATCGACATCAAGGAAGTACGTCTTTCACCAAACATTGATACAAATGACTTAAAGACCAAGGTCAATGCGGCCAGAAAGTTCCTCTCCAAAGGTGACCGTGTAAAGGTTACACTTCGCTTCAGAGGAAGAGAGATGGCACACATGGCAAGCAGCAGACATGTCCTTGATGATTTTGCGGAGCTTCTTGCAGATGTTGCAACAGTGGAGAAAGCACCTAAGATCGAAGGAAGAAGCATGACCATGTTTCTCAGCGAAAAGCGTTAAGCAGTTACCAGAACATTATGCCGCCAGTGCATGAGACTGGTAATGTGAAATAAAAAATAGAACCACGAATCAAGGAGGAAATAACAATGCCTAAGATTAAAACTTGTAGAGCAGCAGCAAAACGTTTCAAAAAAACCGGAACCGGAAAAATCATGAGAAATAAAGCTTATAAGAGCCATATCTTAACAAAGAAATCTCAGAAGAGAAAGAGAAATCTGAGAAAAGCTACTGTTGTTGATTCTACAAACCTTAAGAATATTAAGAAAGCTCTGCCATATTTATAATTAACAGGCAGCGGACGATATCAGAAGACTACAGGAGGAAATATAAGAAATGGCAAGAATTAAAGGCGGATTAAACGCAAAAAAAAGACATAACCGTACATTAAAACTGGCAAAGGGTTACAGAGGAGCCCGTTCCAAACAGTATAGAG
>ERZ1027033.809-NODE-809-length-16318-cov-7.569108_pt1 | contig 16318 bp, 15 predicted proteins | sample MGYA00519444_ERZ1027033 | MGnify/ENA primary metagenome ERZ1027033 (study PRJEB26926, sample SAMN06164887) | human gut metagenome | biome: ENVO:00009003; feature: ENVO:2100002; material: ENVO:00002003 | host: Homo sapiens | place: USA | collected 2012 ...
CCAAACCAACCTGAAATCAACATCGGCGCTGACTTGTAAATTTTTCTGTAGAAAGAGAATGTCCCCCTTCTTCCGTCGCATAGAGAAACCTTATATTTAGAACAGACTCCTCGCAAATCCGTCCCTCTGAAAACAAAAGGCTCCCAGCCCCGCAGTTAACCAGCAATTTATAAAGTTTTGAGATACTCTACAATACTTGTCACACTGTTGGCACCATCCGCCACCGCGGTCACAATCTGACGCAGCTTCTTGGTGCGGACATCTCCTGCCACAAAAAGCCCCGGCTGCTCCGTCACACCGTCTTCTCCGGCACGCACATAGCCATGATCTAAATCCAGCACAGAAGCCACCGCATCGGTCTGCGGATTCATACCGACTGCGATAAAGATACCGCTGACCGGCAGTTCTTTTTCTTCTCCTGTTCCGGTGTTTGCAATTACCAGATGATCGACCATCTGCTCCCCACAGATTTCTTTCACCACGGTATCCGGCAGGAAGGTGATCTTCGGCTCATTTGCCACCTGTTCCTGCAGTACCTTCGTGCCACGCAGTTCCTGTCTGCGGTGAATCAGATACACTTTTTCACATCCGGCTGCCAGATACAGGGCATCTTCCAGTGCCACATCTCCACCGCCGACAACCGCCACTGTCTTGTTACGGAAAAAAGCTCCATCACAGGTTGCACAGTAAGACACCCCGGCTCCTGCCAGTGTTTCTTCTCCCGGCACCCCGAGTTTCCGGTGTCCGGCTCCGGTTGCCAGCAGTACCGTTTTTGTCTCATAGACGGTTCCGGAAGCACCGGTGATTTTCCACGTTCCGTCTGTATTTTTCTCTACGTTATCCACTTCATCGCTGATGAACGGAACCTCCAGTGCTTTTGCATGCTGCTCAAATTTCTGTGCCAGATCAAACCCATTGGTTTCCGGCAGTCCCAGATAATTATCAACTTCCTGCGTATAAATCATCTGTCCGCCCCCCATCGGCTCTTTCTCTAAAACAACCACATCCAGACAGGCACGCTTTGCGTAAACAGCTGCCGAAAGACCTGCCGGACCGCTTCCTATAATGACTAAATCGTACATGTTATTCCTCCTGATTTTCAAAAAATCTATTTCATAAATAATGGCATTTTTATTCTTTCCTATTTTACCATACCCCTATACAATGCGCTATTTTCTTTTCTTTAAAAATGACAAAATATCCTTCTTTTACAAAAATTTTACGTGATTCCGGGTTGAAAAATTCATTTACAAATGCTACCATAACCAAGGATTTAAATCCACAATCATAAAAATCTGAGTAATGGAGGTGAAATTCATGGACAGTAACGATAGTTTTGGGCGAAGTAGACATTTGAATGCCGATGCTTTTTTCACTGGTAAAATTATCGTTTTCACTGGAAAATGAATTTTGCCGATTCATGATGTTTAAAGCACCGGTAGGTGCTTTTTTTGTGCCTGAATATATAAAACTGTATACCTGAGCCCTTTTCTATTGTGCATATCCGCAGCATGATGTAGCTTTTGTTGCACATGATGACTGCACACAAGGAAAGGAGAATTCATATGAACAAGAAATATTTAGAGCTTACAAAGCTGATCCGAAGCAAACAGAATGACCATGAAATCTTAAAATGCTTATCTAATTATCACGAAAACGACATTGCCGATATGCTTACGGTTATGACTCCAAAAGAAAGGAAACGTATTTATACGCTTCTGGGGCCACAGAAAATTGCGGAAATCTTCGCATATCTGGATGAACCACAAATCTACTTTTCCGAACTCTCCGTCAAAGATGCCGCCAAAGTAGTTTCCCTGATGGATTCCGATGATGCCGTTGACGTCCTCGAAACACTCGACGATAAAAAGAAATATGAAATCGTGGAAAACCTGGACAAAGCTGCCATAAAAGATGTAAAAATGCTGCTTTCCTATGACGATGACGAAATCGGAAGCTGCATGACAACCAACTACATCTGCATTCCAAAGGGACTTTCCGTCCGTCAGGCAATGAGCGAACTGGTCCGTCAGGCCGGAACCAATGACAATATTTCAACCATTTATGTACTGGATGAATCCCTGAAATTTGCCGGTGCTATTGATCTGAAAGATCTTATTATTGCAAGAAAACATGATGTGCTTGACGATATTATCGTCCGCTCCTATCCATCGGTAACCGATCACGAAAAAATTGATGACTGCATGGAAAAAATCATGGATTATTCGGAAGATTCCATTCCTGTCCTGTCGCAGGACGGTCATATGCTCGGTGTTATTACATCCGAAGATATCGTAGAGATAGTTGACAATGAGATGGGGGAAGACTACGCAAAACTGGCCGGCCTCACCGCCGAAGAAGATCTCAAAGAAACCACGGCACAAAGCATGAAAAAACGTCTCCCATGGCTCATCATCCTGCTGTTCCTTGGGATGATCGTTTCCTCTGTTGTAGGTGTCTTTGAGCATGTTGTGGCTGTACTTCCGATTGTAATCTGTTTCCAGTCCCTTGTGCTTGACATGGCCGGGAACGTCGGTACCCAGTCGCTGGCAGTTACTATCCGTGTCCTGATGGATGAAACACTCACCGGAAAACAAAAACTTTTCTTACTGGTAAAAGAAATGAAAATCGGTCTTTTAAATGGTGGAATTCTTGGTATAATGGCACTTGCACTGCTCGGCATCTACATCCACCTGTTTAAGGGATACACCTGGATCGGAGCATTTGGCATCTCTGGCTGCGTCGGCATCTCGCTTCTCGTGGCAATGGTGATCTCAAGTCTTGTAGGCACTGTGATTCCAATGTTTTTCCATAAGATAAAGATCGATCCTGCAGTAGCATCCGGTCCACTCATTACAACCGTCAATGACCTTGTGGCTGTTGTGACTTATTACGGTCTGGCATTTTTGTTACTGATCATGTAAAAATATAATCTCTGCACCATACTACCGAAAAATGCTGCCTGACAGCAATATTGTACAGGCAGCATTTCTATTCGGCAATTTCTAAGCTGCATAGGAGATATCGCTTACGCGAGATACCCCAGATAGAAAATCTATCCGCAGACGGATACCCTTTACTGAATAACCAGTTCTTCAATCGTCACATTTTTCTCTTTGTCAATGTCAAAAGCTTTAAGCACCGGCTGATCCCTATCCATCAGGGAAAGAATCAGGTAATTGACCGTCGGATCATATGCCAGACGCTTATCTTCCTCGGACGGGCGTGACGGCGATTCCGGATGGGAATGCCAGTTGCCAAGCGGTACCAGATGGTTTGTGCGCATATCTTTAACTGCGGCAAGCTGTTCCTTCGGGTTCATGGAAAAATGCTCATTGGTGTGATCCACATTCTCCAGAAGGTACACCTTCTCGATGATCTTTTTGTCACCGTCTTTGGTGCCTGCAATCAGACCACATGTCTCTTCCGGAAGGTTTTCCTTCGCATGAGCTAAGATTTTTTCATAGTCTGCTTTTTTCATGGTAAGCATAAAATTTTCCTCCTTTTCAAGGAGCAAATCGCATATAAAGTCTGCTTCGCAGAGGCGATTTGCGTAGGAGATATCGCTTACGCGATACCTCATGTGGAGCAGTTCGCATGTAAAAGTCCGCTTCGCGGAGGCGAACTACGTAGGAGATATCGCTTACGCGATACCTCAGTGATCCGGGCACTCGATCTGCTCGTAATCAATCAGTTCTGTGATGGTCGGATGATCGCCACAGATTGCACACTTATGATCTGCCTTTGGCAGTTTGATCGTGTGGAATTCCATCTTTAACGCATCAAAAGTCAGAAGCTTTCCGGTTAAGAGATCGCCCACACCGATCAGATATTTGATGGCTTCCATCGCCTGTAAGGATCCGATGACACCGCCCATTGCGCCGATGACACCAGCCTGCTTGCAGGTCGGAACTGCATCCTTTGGTGGTGGATTCTTGAATACACAACGATAGCATGGTCCTTCTCCCGGAACATAGGTCATGAGCTGACCCTTGAAACGGATGATTCCTGCATGGGAAAATGGCTTCTTTGCCATTACACAGGCATCGTTGATTAAGAATTTTGCCGGGAAGTTATCGGTTCCATCAATGATGAAATCATAATCTTTAATGAGATCCATAATATTTTCAGAAGTAACGAACTCACGGTATGTATTTACAGTTACATCCGGGTTCATTGCGTTCATGGTCTCTTTTGCAGATTTTACTTTTGCTTTTCCTACATCTGCGGTGCCGTGAATGATCTGACGCTGTAAGTTGGACAGATCAACTTCATCTGCATCGACAATACCGATGGTTCCCACACCGGCTGCGGCAAGATACATTGCTGCCGGTGCACCGAGTCCGCCCGCACCGATAATCAAAACTTTTCCGTTGAGGAGCTTTTTCTGTCCCTTCACACCAACCTCCTGCAGGATGATGTGACGGCTGTAACGCTCCATCTGTTCATTGGTAAATGCCATTAGAAGCTTCCTCCTCCCATGAAGTATAAGAATTCAACTACATCGTTTTCCTTTAATGTTACGTTTGCAAGATCGTGATTTTCTACGAAATCATCGTTTACGGTAACGGTCACATATTCCGGATTTTCAACCTTCTCGTCAACAACGAGCTGTGCCAGCGTGGTTCCCTCTTTGATGTCTTTTACGTTTCCTGCAATTGTTACTTTCATCGGTAACTCCTCCTAAATATATTTTTTCACAATTTCTTCCAGTTCCGGTTTCTTAATCAGACCGCGCACACGCTCTGCTTCCTTTCCATCTTTGAAAAACAGGATGGTCGGAGAAACCATAACGGAATACTGTTCTGCCAGTTCCCCGTCAAAATTTGCATTGACTTTGACCACTTTTAAGCGATCCTCATAATCATCTTCGATATCGCCAAGAATCGGTGACATCTGTTTGCACGGAATGCAGGAATCGGAATAAAACTCCACCAGTACCGGTATAGAAGCCTGCAAAACCTCCGCTTCAAAATTATCTTTGCTTACTCTTGCTGCCATGCGCTTAACCTCTCTTGTCTACTCTTCGAGTTTCTTTACAATAAGGTCATAAGTTCCATCTTCATTGTCGATCAGCTTTAATACCTGCTGTCCCTCTTCCTTGAAACTTCTCGGTACGTTCTGCACCGGCTCTCCATCATTCATATGTACGGAAAGCACCTGTCCGATCTCTAACTCTTCCATGGCTACCTTTGCCTTGACAAACGTCATCGGGCAGACCACATCCGTAATATCTACAGTTTCATCAATTGTAAAATCAGCCATTGTATGCCTCCTTTATCTTCTCTTCAAATTTATCAAGTCCCACTCTCTCGAGTGTCATGCGGAAACGCTCTCCTGGATTGGCATTGTCATCAAAGAACTGGATTGCCGCATCGGTAATGCGGAATAACTGTTCCTCGGATGTCACAAGCGGAAGATACTTCTCGCCTTTGTATACGCGGTTTCCAAACAGTCCACCGAAAGATACCTCAAATGCAGGTGTCGCTTTCCATGCATCGGTCGGACAGGCCTTTACACAGCGTCCGCAGTTGTTACATTTTTCCTCATCGAGAACGATTTTTCCGTCCACGGTGCTGATTGCATCCACGCGGCAGGTCTTCTCACAGATCCCACAGTTGATGCAGGCTGCTTCCTCCCATTCCACAATAGATGCACCCTTGATTCCGACATCATTTTCTTCTGCCTTTAAGCAGTTGTTCTGGCATCCGGTTACACCAAATTTAAACTTATGCGGAAGTTCTCTTGCAAAATAACGCTCATCCAGTTTTTTTGCAATATCATAACTGTCAATATTTCCACTAGGGCATACCGCCGATCCCTGACAGGCTGTAATCGTACGGACACGCGGTCCACACACACCCGGCTTACATCCCCCGGTTGCCAGCACTTCCTTAACTTCTTCTACATCGTCAAGTTTGATAAATGGGATTTCCACACTCTGACGGGAAGTCAGATGTACGTGTCCGTCTCCGTATTTTTCTGCAACCTTTGCGATAATCTGTAAATTCTCTGCTGTAAGATTTCCACCTACCACAGCCAGCCGCAGGGAAAAATTATTTTTTTGTTTCTGGCGCATAAATCCGCCTTTTTTCAATGTAGCATAATCAACAGCCATTACTCTCTCCTTTAAACCTTGTGTATTTTTCTTTGTTTATCCGACGGTATTTTGGATTGCTGCTGTAAAATCCTGCTTCAGATCTTCGATATCCTCAATACCGACACTTATTCTTATCATATCATCAAATACGGCGGCGTCAATCTTTTCCTGCTCGGTTGAGTGTGCCGCCAGTGTGGATTCCGGATGTACGATCAGTGTCTTGGTATCTCCGATGTTGGATACGATCTGTGGAATCGTCAGCGCATTCATGATTGCAAAAGCGCGTTCCTTGCTTCCCACGCGAATGGTTAAAATTGCTCCAAATCTTCCATCCAGCAACTGCTTTGCCACACCGTTCCACGGACTCGACGCAAGTCCCGGATAGTTTACGCTGATTCCCGGAATGGTTTCCAGATAAGCCGCAAGCTGCATTGCGTTGTCACACGCCCGCTCCATACGAAGCCCCAGTGTCTCCATACCAAGCAGATTATAGTATGCAGTCTGCGGCGCCATACAGGCTCCCATGTTGCGGAACAATCCGTTTCTCAGTTTTGCAGTAAAGGCAAATTTTGCAAACTTTTTATAGTCTTTCATGCCCGGATACCGCTCCAGATCCCATTTGAATCTTCCCGCATCGGTGATCACACCACTGATGGCACTGCTGTTGCCGTTGATGTATTTGGATGTGGAATTGATCACGATGTCTGCGCCAAGTTCGAGCGGACGAACGAGAAACGCGGTAGCTACCGTATTATCGATCATGAGCGGAAGATTGTGCCGCTTTGCGATCCCTGCAAGTGCCGGGATGTCGGTCACATCCAGCTTTGGATTGCCAATCGTCTCCGCGAAGATGACTCTCGTCTTATCCGTGATCTTGGATTCGAGATCTGCCAGATCATTCGTATCTGCAAAAATTGTTGTAATCCCAAACGCTTCCAGATCGTGGTAAAGATCAATCGTTCCTCCATACAGGCTGGTGCTTGTGATGATCTCATCACCACTTCCTACGATATTCAGAAGGGCATTGGTAATTGCCGCCATGCCGGATGCACAGGCAACGGATGCCACACCTTTTTCCAGAACCGTCATGCGTTCTTCAAATGCTGCGATGGTCGGGTTATTGATTCTTGTGTAAGAATATCCAGCAGCTTTGTTGTGAAACAGCTTCTCATGCTGCTCTGCCGATGGCTGAAAGAAAGCACTGGACTGGTACACCGGGGTAAGTGTGGCTCCGGTCACCGGATCTCCGGTTTTTGTACCATGTAGTAGTTCTGTGTTGAATCCCATTTCATTTCCCCTAATTCATACTTATCTAATAGGTTTAATATGTTATAGTTAATATACCGCAATCATACCCTATTGTCAACCTTTTATTTCCACTTATTTTTCCATCAAAAAAATCCCCGCTGGTTAAAACCAGCAGGGATTCCATTCTCATAATAAAATGATTATTCTGTCCAGTGCTCATCCTTAAATACGATGCGGCGGTAAGTCTCAAAATCAACCCACTTATTAAAGAAGTTCTCAGAGATCTCACTGCCCTCTGCGGAAAGCTCCTTCTTGAACGCATCCACATCTGCGGCACTTGTTACATGAACTGCAAATCCACGGCCGTTGATGACAGGCACATCGTTGTATGCAAAGTCAGCAAGCGGAATAATTGCAGTAACCTTCTGGTCACGGATGGATACCGCTACCTGCTCACGCAGAACAACCACATCAAAGCTGTCCGGATACTGATACGTCTCACCCTTGACCGGAATCACATCACCGATCGTGTAAGTTTTATCGGAAGGCTGTACCTTAAAGACGTTCATCGCCTCAAGGTCATAGTAATATTCCTCGAAGATATCTCCGTTTGCCTTGAGATTTCCGTGGGCAAATGCGCATTTTAAGTCTTTCGTCTCATCGAGCGTTGGATTTTCCACAACACCACATGCGGAGGTCATGTTGGAAATACGGTCGATCAGGATCAGTTCTCCCAATGTCTTATGCTTTGCAAAAGCATCAATGACGATCTCTTCCTGCAATACCAGATCGCAGACCGCAATCTCGTTCTTGCGCAGGCGGCCAACCGGAATAAATTCACCGGTGTTGACATCAATCTTGTACTGGATATTCTTTAAGATACCCGGAATCGTACGTGTACCGAGTTTTACGAGATAATCTTTGCCGACGGTCAGTTCCTCATCGTCCATCCAGAGGATTGTTGCGGTAAATTTCTTGCTGACCGGAAGCTTCGTATCTTTTGCGAGAACACATCCGCGGGATACATCCACTTCCTTGTCAAGCTGGATGGTAACTGGACGGCCTGCATCTGCAGTCTGTGCATCTTTATCTCCGACTAAAATGCTCTTTACTTTTACATGCTCATTGCTTGGCAGAGTCACGATTGTATCACCGACCGATACAGCGCCACTCTCGATCTGTCCCTGGAAACCACGGAACGTGTGATCCGGACGGCAGACACGCTGTACCGGCATATAGAAGCCTTCTTCCTGCTTCTTTTCGCTCACATCAATATTCTCTAAGTAAGCAAGCAGTGGCTCCTGCGTGTACCATGGCATATTGTCGGAATGGGTGGTGACATTGTCACCCTCGGTTGCAGATACCGGAATGATCTTGACACTTGCTAAATGCAGTTCCTTGGAAAGTTCCTGAATTTGGTCAACGATCTCCTTGAAACGCTCCTCACTGTAATCGACAAGATCCATCTTATTTACAGCAAATACAAAGTAACGGATTCCCATCAGTGCACAGATTCTGGCATGTCTTCTGGTCTGTACAAGCACGCCCTGCTTGGCATCCACAAGAATAACTGCCAGATCTGCAAAGGAAGCACCGACTGCCATGTTTCTGGTGTACTCCTCATGTCCTGGTGTATCTGCAACGATAAAACTTCTCTTTTCGGTGGTAAAATAACGGTATGCCACATCAATGGTGATACCCTGCTCACGCTCTGCCATCAGTCCATCCAAAAGAAGGGAATAGTCAATCGCACCGCCGCGGCTTCCTACTTTAGAATCCAGTTCCAGTGCTTTTTCCTGATCTGCGTAAAGCAGTTTGGAATCGTATAAAATATGTCCGATCAGTGTGGACTTTCCATCGTCTACACTACCGCAGGTAATAAATTTCAATAATCCGCTCATTTTAGAAATAACCCTCCCTCTTTCTTCGTTCCATGCTGCCGGCTGCCTCGTTGTCAATGACACGGGTGGTCCGCTCAGACTCTACAGCACTCAAGGTCTCGTCAATAATCTCATCTAATGTGGTCGCGTTGGATTCGATTCCACCGGTCAGTGGATAGCATCCCAAGGTACGGAAACGCACATTCTTGTATTCAATTTTCTCACCCGGACGAAGTTTCAGACGATCATCATCCACCATGATAATCTGTCCGTCACGCTCAATCACCGGACGCTTTGCTGCAAAATACAGCGGCACGATATCGATGTTTTCTCTCTTTATGTACTCCCAGATATCCGTCTCAGTCCAGTTGGAAATCGGGAACACACGGATGCTCTCACCCTTGTTGATCTTGGAGTTATAAAGTTTCCACATCTCCGGTCTCTGGTTCTTCGGGTCCCATGCATGATTCTCATTACGGAAAGAGAAAATTCTCTCTTTTGCACGGGATTTTTCCTCGTCACGACGTCCGCCGCCGAATGCTGCAGTAAATCCGTATTTATTCAACGCCTGTTTTAATGCCTGTGTCTTCATGATGTCGGTGTACTGGCTGCCGTAATCAAACGGATTGATGCCACGCTTTACACCGTCCTCGTTGATATACTCGATCATGTTAATCCCAAGTTTCTTTGCCGTCTCATCACGGAACTGAATCATTTCCTTGAATTTCCATGTCGTGTTCACATGTAAAAACGGGAATGGCGGCTTCTCCGGATAAAATGCTTTCATGGCAAGATGAAGCATTACCGAACTGTCCTTTCCTATGGAATAAAGCATTACTGGTTTTTCACACTCTGCCGCTACCTCACGGATAATGTAGATTGCTTCCGCTTCGAGTGCATCAAGATGAGATAATTGACTCATGATCTTCCTCCTTAATATTTATTCGAATCCTTTTTATTCACAACAATTGTTTCTATTGTACCATCTGTTTTTTTAATTCGCCAATGTAACAGATCTCCTTCCGTATGAACGGTCATCTGGCTTCCCATGCCGCCGATGTCGGCACCCAGGTAATAGGAAATTGCCTCAAACGGACACTCCTTGATACAGGAGGCGCATCCCCAGCAGTCCTTCGGATACCGGATCACGGCTTTTTTGTGTTCGCCGCGCACGATCAGGCTTCCCGGACAGACATCCAGACATTTTCCACATGCCCTGCATTTCATGGAATCAATCGCGATGCTCATAGGTTTCTCCTCCTTTCACCAGATCTCTGCGGATCATCGTAATCTGGTCCCCGTTCTTTTTCGAGTTTACATAGCAGAGCCATGCATCACTCTTCTCCGGATAATCCAGATTCTCCGCGAAACTGTGCCAGCGTGTCTCCTTGCGTGCACGCAGATGTGCGATCACGGTCAGACACACGGTCAGCCGTTCTTTCAGCTCATAGATAAACATCAGTTCATGCATATCGGCTGCCGCAAGTCCTTTTGCAAGGATCTGCAGTTTCTTTATTTTTTCTTCCGCCATGGCAAGCTGCTTTTCGTTGAACTGGTAATGGGTTCCGATTCCACCTGCATACTGGTCCATGACTTTCTGCATGGCTTCCTCGAGTTCCTCAACGGTAAATGCCGGGTCCTGCTTTGTGAGAAATGCATCATACTCGGCAATTTTATTTTCAAGAACCGCTTCTTCATCAGAAGCCGCCGTATCTGCCACCTGTTCTTCGTTTAATTTCTGCACGATGGAATGGGCTGCGATCCCGCCCTCCACCAGTGCGCCGGTTACATATTTCTGTGGACAGCCGCCTGCCACATCTCCGGCAGCATAGAGTCCGTGGATCGTTGTCTCGCGTTCGGTGTCTACCCAGTAACCACTGGCGGTATGACCACCTACGATGTACGGCTCGGTTCCCTCAATTTCCACGTTCTGCTCGCTTGGATTTTTCCCGGATTCCACCCACTTGAGTGTCTGTCCCGGTGCCATGTTTAAGTATGCTTTTAAGAGCGATTCATCCTGTTCTGCGGAGATGCCTTCGGTGCGAAGATAACATGGTCCGCGTCCCTGTACGTTTTCTTCAACAGTTCCGTACACACGCTGGGAAGTAGTCAGACCGTATTTTGTCTCATACACTTCTCCGTGTGCGTTGATCTGCTTTGCTCCGACACCCTGTGCAATCGTTCCGGTCGGAGCGATCGTATCTTTACAGCGCAGGGCGATAAAGCGCATCTCAAATGTGGTCATCTCGGCTCCGGCTTCCATTCCCATGGCATATCCGGCTCCGGTGTTAAACGGCGGATACCACATTTTGTGTCGGGAAAATCCCGGATTGTTCGGGCGGTAAAGTCCTGCGGCTCCTCCCGTTGCGATCAGCACTTTTTTTGCGCGGATCTCGTAGGCCGTACCATCTGCAATGGAAAATCCGACGGCTCCTTCGATCTTATTATTGTTTACCAGATAATCGGTAATGTTTAACTGGTTGATGACGGTCACATCGTCTAATTTGCAGACAGCATCTGCAAGAAGCGGCTTGAAGTTTTCGCCGTTGATCTTGATATTGCGGTTTCCTCTTGCCACATACTCGCCGTTTTCGTCTTTTAAGATGACCAGACCAAGCTGTTCCATTTTGGCGGTCACACGGTTGAGTCCCTCAGACATGGTAAGAAGCAGATCCGGACGGACGATGCCGTCGGCATCTTTTGTGGCGTAGTCCACGTAATCCTGCGGAACATGACCTTTGGTGATATAGGCATTGAGCGCGTTGACTCCGGCTGCCAGACAGCCGCTGCGCTTGATGTTGGCTTTTTCTGCTATGATTATGGAATAATCGGATTGTTCACGGATGGTCATTGCCGCGTAGCAGCCTGCTGTGCCGCCGCCGATGATGAGGACATCCGTATGGAGTATTTTTTTTCCCTCGATTTTCATAAGTAATCCTTCCTTGTGATTAAATGTAGAAGACCTCGCCTTCCTGCATCTCTCTATTTTCTACGAGATAGGTCTGGTTTTCATCAAATATGTAAAGCCGGTAGATTAAGACATACACTTTTTCACCGATCTCTACCGGATCTTTTTCAAGTGAGCGCTCGGTGACGATCGGGATACCTCCCACATCAACGACAACATCCAGATGATTTCCTCGGAATATCACATCTTTTACGATTCCACGCTCGGCGGCACTCATGTGCTGCGGTGGCTCGCTTCTGGACATGCGGACAAATTCCGGACGGATAACTGCGTGGGTTGCGCCCTCGACCGGATCAAATCCAAGCAGGCGCTCATAATGCTCTACGATCGAGGAACGGCCGATAAACTGTGCCACGAACGGGGTGTCCGGTGATTTGTAAATCTCCATTGGCGTTCCCATCTGCTCGATATGACCATGGTTTGTGATGATAATCTCATCGGCCACCTCGACGGCTTCATCCTGATCGTGGGTGACAAAAATGCTTGTAATGCCAAGCTTTACAACCATCTCGCGAAGCCAGTTGCGAAGTTCGGTGCGGACTTTTGCATCGATTGCCGCAAACGGCTCATCGAGAAGAAGTACCTGCGGATTCGGTGCCAGTGCGCGGGCAAATGCCACCCGCTGACGCTGCCCGCCGGACAACTGGTTCGGATAACGCTTTTCCATTCCGCTTAATCCGGTCAGTTCCAACAGTTCGGTCACGCGCTTTTTGATTTCTTTTTTCGGCACCTTGGCAAGTTCGAGACCAAAAGCTACGTTGTCGTAGACGGTCATATAACGGAACAATGCATAGTTCTGAAATACAAAACCGATGCCTCGTTTTGCCGCCGGCACATCGTTGACACGCTGCCCGTCAATATAGATATCGCCGCTGTTTGGTGTCTCAAGCCCCGCGATCATGCGAAGCAGTGTGGTCTTTCCGCTTCCGGAAGGTCCAAGCAGTGCGACTAATTTTCCTTTTTCAATGCCAAAGCTGACATGGTCGGAAGCCTGGAAGTTTCCGTAATTTTTACAAATATCTCTCATTTCCACGTACATAGCCTGACTCCTTACTGTATCCCTTTACTGTTTTTACTTCTATATTCAAAAATGTTTCTAAGTATCAGCACGATCACCGCAATAATGACCAGAATGGAAGATACCGCAAACGCGGAGGTGATGGAAGTATCTGTCCCCGACATATATAAGGCATCAATCTCGAGAGGAAGCGTAAAGGTCTGTCCTCTTGTCTTGGACAGTGCATTGACTGCTCCAAACTCGCCTAACGCACGCGCCGTACATAAAATGATACCATAGATCAGTCCCCATTTCATCTGCGGAAGGGTAATTTTCCGGAAAATGGTAAATCCCCCGGCTCCCATCAATGCTGCAGCCTCTTCTTCGTCTTTGCCCTGTGCATTTAAGATCGGGATGATCTCACGCGATACAAACGGGAAAGTGACAAAAATTGTGGCAAGCACCACACCCGGTAACGCAAACGTAATGCGGATGTTTGTTCCGAAAAACTGGTTGATCGCCCGGATTGCCGGATACGTCCAGCCGAGTCGTCCGAAGGTCATCAAAAAGGCAAGACCTACAATGACGGGAGAGATTGAAAACGGGATATCGATCAGCGTGGCAAGCACCTGTTTCCCGCGGAAAGAAAACTTTGTCAGAAGCCATGCCGCCATGATTCCGAAAAACGTATTGACAACTACCGCGATCACAGTTGCAAGCAATGTAACCAAAAGAGCCGAACGCACATATTCGGTTGTGACCGCCTGCAGATAAAAAGCAAATCCTTCTTTCAACGCACTAAAGAGAATCGAAAACAGGGGAAGAATCAGCATAACAAATATGAAAAGAACGCTGATGGCTATTAAGATGTATTTCGTACTTTTCTTTTGTTCCATAAAAACGAACTTCCTTTCTTAAAACAAACTGGCTGGTTTCCCGTTGTACTTACACATTGTTGGTTCTGGCTGCCTGTTTCATCTGTACGATATTCACAGCAAGCAGTAAAACAAACGATAAAATCAACATTACCAGCGCGATTGCCGTGGCACTCGCATAATCAATATACCCAAGCTTCTGCATGATCACATAGGAGATCACCTGCGTATGTTCCCTTGCACTGTTTCCGGATATGTAAATGACACTTCCGTACTCACCAATCCCTCTGGCAAAGGCAAGCCCAAATCCGGTTAAAACCGGGGGCATCATCTCCGGCAGAAGCACTCTGCGGAAGGTCTGAAACCGGTTGGCTCCAAGCATAAATGCCGCTTCCTCATACTGTCCGTCGAGTTTTTCAAGCACCGGCTGCACGGCACGGATGACAAACGGAATTCCGACAAACACTAGTGCAATGATCAGTCCCAGATGTGTGTAGGATACTTTGATGCCAAGTTTTGCAAGCGGAGCCCCGAGGATTCCGTTTTCGGAATACATTTTAGAAAGTGTGATACCTGCTACCGAAGTCGGCAGTGCAAACGGAAGCTCAATACAGCCATCGAGGATACGTTTTCCCGGAAACTCATATCTTACAAGCACCCAGGCAATGATCACACCGAACACACTGTTTATAAGTGCCGCAATAAACGAACATCCGATGCTGGTCGCAAATGCATGCCGCACGGTCGGCTTCGTGATCAGGGACCAGAACTCTGCCGGACGCAGTTTTAATGCGGAAACCATCACAGATGCCAGCGGGATCAGCACAATCAGGGAAAGCATTGTCACTATAATTCCCAATGTGAGGTGATACCCCGGTATCACACGTACTTTTTTTGTCTTATTCGTTGCCGTAGATTTCATCAAACATTGCTCCATCGTCAAAATAGTTCTTATATGCTTCGTTCCAGCCGCCGTAATCTTTGATCGTATATAATTTCACATTCAGGTCAAAACGGTCGGAAAATTCTTTCAGGATTGATTCATTGCTCGGGCGGTATCCATATTCTGCCGCCAGCCGCTGGGCATCATCGGTGTACAGATAATTCAGGTACTCGCGGCTCACTTCCTGCGTGCCGTTGGCATCCGCATTGTCATCCACAATCGCCACACTCGGTTGTGCCAGAATACTGACACTCGGCGTAATCATCTCATATTCATCCGGATAACTTTTCATCGTAGTAATTGCCTCATTTTCCCACGCGATCAGTACATCCCCTTTCTGGTTTTCCACAAACGTGGTTGTGGAACCGCGCGCTCCGGAATCCATGACGGAAACCTGCGAGTAAAGTTTCTGCAGAAATGCTTTCTGCTCCTTCTCATCATCGGTCTGCTCCTTTATATAGGAAAGTGCTGCTAAAAAGTTCCAGCAGGCACCACCACTGCTCTTCGGGTCCGGGGTGATGATCTCGACCTTTTTATTTACCAGATCGTCCCAGTCTTTGATCTGTTTCGGATTGCCTTTCCGGACGAGGAAAACAATCGTCGAAGTGTATGGGGAACTGTCATCGGCAAATTCCTGTTCCCAGCCTTTTTCAATCAGTCCGGTCTGCTCGATCAGTGTGATATCATGCTCCAGTGCCAGTGTAACGACATCAGCATTGCATCCTTCCACAACAGAGCGTGCCTGTGCACCGGAACCTCCGTGGGATTGAATAATATCCACTTCTTTTCCCGTTTTTTCCTTATAATATTTCTCAAACAGAGGATTATATGCTTCATAAAATTCTCTTGTCGGATCGTAGGAGACGTTAGTGATTGTCAGTACATGACTTTTTTTGCTTCCGCATCCGGTACATCCAATCAACAGAATTGCTGCCATGGACAGTACAGCTATTTTCTTTACCATTGAAAATGATTTTCGCTTCATGTTTCCGCCTCCCTTGACTTTCGTTTATCATACCCCTTAATTCCTATCATGTCAATAGGTATTGTAGGAATAATTTTCCTTTCTTTTTATAGTACCATGGAAAAATTGAATTTTACTTGAATCTCAATGCGGAATTTTTTATGGACAATGAAATGGCTGGTTAACGGCATGGTCTGGGAGTCTTTGGGATTTGGCAGAAGGGACGGATTTGCGGGGATTGTTTTAAATATAAGTTTTTTCGATGCGACGGAAGAAGGGGGACATTCTCTTTCTCCAGAAAAATTTACAAGTCAGCGCCGATGTTGATTTCAGGTTAATTTGA
>ERZ1027033.825-NODE-825-length-16026-cov-8.547367_pt1 | contig 16026 bp, 17 predicted proteins | sample MGYA00519444_ERZ1027033 | MGnify/ENA primary metagenome ERZ1027033 (study PRJEB26926, sample SAMN06164887) | human gut metagenome | biome: ENVO:00009003; feature: ENVO:2100002; material: ENVO:00002003 | host: Homo sapiens | place: USA | collected 2012 ...
GAGCCTTATCGTCGGCAGCGTCAGATGTGTATAAGAGACAGCTTTTTGGATGCTTTTGTTGCGTACCCACTTTGGCAAGGTGTTGTTTTCAATATACGGCAAAACTTCATCGTATTGCTTTACAAGCGCAACGCTGACGTACCAGGCAATTGCCATATTGACGTAGTATTCGTTTGAGGAAACCGAAATCACTTTTTCAAATTTATTCGTTGAAAAATCTTCGTCGAGAAAATATCGCATCGCGCATACTATGCCAAACCTAACGGTATACGTCTTATTAGAACAAAGCCATTTTTCAATGTGCCCCCAAAGTTTATCTACGTTCTTCTCAAAACACTTTGGCGAAAAAGTGTCGCACACCGCCCAGTTGTCGATATACGGCAAAAACACTTCAACTTTTTCTATCGCAATGTCAAAATCTTTTTCGTCAGAAAGCATAATTGAGTGCAGTATGTTTTCTTCATAGTATTCGTGAGGAAGATTGCAAAGAAAAGCGTTTTTATCCTCGTTGAAAAACTTGCGTCTTTTTCAAGGCTCTTTGCGATTTTGCGAAGAGTGGGCATACGCACGCCGATAATTTTTCGACCGTCTATATTCGGAAGGAGCGAGGAATGAAACTCGCGATATTTTTCGTCCCTGTTTTCAAGAAGTATTTTTTCAATTTTGTCCATAACAAACCGTTGACGGCGTTGCCGTATTAAAAAATATTCACGACTGAAATTCAACTTTTATTTTGCCAAATGCAAATCGTTTTTCTCGATATACTTCAAAAGACACTCACAACCCTCAACGATGTCGTCGTAAGTCACGTCGAAATTACCCGTCCACCACGGATCTGCGATATCGCGCGGATTTGAGGAAAAATCTAAAAGTCTATACACGTTGCCCGTGTCACCGACGATTTGCTTTATCGCGCGCACGTTGCGCTCTTCCATGCCTACGATATAATCGTATTCTTTTGCATCTTTCGGCGTAATTCTCACTGCTCTGTGAGCAAGCACCTCGACGCCTTCTTCTCTGAGTTTGCGCTGCGCAGGCGGATAAATCGGATTGCCGACTTCTTCAAAAGACGTTGCGGAGGATGCAACACTTACGCAATCTTGCAGGTTGTTGTCTTTTATCATCTTGCTCATCACGCACTCCGCCATAGGCGAGCGGCATATGTTTCCTAGGCACACAAACATAATCTTAACCATAGTTCACCAAATCGAAAAGTACAAATACAAAAATCAGCACTCGAACACAAAGGACAACGGCCCGTCTTGTTGCTGCTCTATGAACATATGTGCGCCGAAAACGCCGTTTTTGACAACGATGCCTTCTTCACGAATTTTTTCGGTCACCCTTTCATAGAGATATCTCGCTCTGTCGGGAAGTTCCGCATGACCGAAATCGGGGCGGTTGCCCGTGCCCTTGCCCAGCGTTCCTGCAAGCGAAAATTGCGACACGAGCAAAATCTCTCCGCCCGCTTGTTTTATATCGAGATTCATTTTGTCGTTCTCGTCCCTGAACACGCGCAGCTTTGCAACCTTGCGCGCAAAATAGTCGGCTTGCTCTTCGGTGTCGCCCTTTTCGATGCCCAAAAATATGGTTAGCCCCGACGGAATTTCGCTTATGAGTTTGCCGTCGACGGACAGTGCGGATTTGAACGTGCGTTGTATAAGTGCTCTCATTATTTCTCCGAAACAGCGTTTTAAACATATGTTTTGATATGATAAAACGGTTTTATTGTGATTTTCGATTATTGTTTGCCGTCATTGTCAAAAGACTCGATTTTGCTTTTAACCTTTGGCGGTGGCGATGCGAGATACTGATAGAAATTGCATTCCAGCTCGCTGTTGTACAGCTTTCGCACCTTGTCCGCGCGCCTTCCGAAATACTTTTCAAACGCCTTGTACGACGTGATTGCATACACGCACCATTCATCGAGTTTTTTCGTCATCGCGCCGAAATCCCTATACAAAAGTTTGAGCTCGTCCTCATCCATAAGTCTTTCGCCGTAAGGCGGATTTGTCACGATAACTCCGTGCGAAAAACTTGAGGAAACCTCACGCATATCTCCGACTTGCAAATGTATTTTGTCTTTTACACCCGCTCTTTCGGCATGCTTTAAGGCGAGTTTTATCGCGTCTTTGTTGATATCGAATCCGCTTATATGCAAAACTTTGTCGCGCTTTATGCGCTCCTGAGCCTCTTGCTGAACGATTTGGCGCAAATCAGGCACGTTTGCAAAACTTTCGCATGCAAAATTTCTGTTCATGCACGGCGCAATATCCAGTCCTATAAACGCGGCCTCGACGGGAATCGTGCCCGATCCGCAAAACGGATCTATAAACGCTCTGTCGGGATTCCATACGGAAAGTTCTATCATAGCCGCAGCAAGCGTTTCGCGTATTGGCGCGTCGCCCAAATACGTGCGATAACCTCTTTTGTGCAAGCCTTCGCCCGACGTATCGAGCGTAACCGTCGCTTCGTCGTCGAAAAACGAAACTTCGACGCAATATGTCGCTCCGCTCTCGTCAAACGAACCTCCGAGAGTGCTTGCAAGTTTGGATATGATCGCCTTTTTGGTTATACTCTGAATAGAGCGCAAAGCAAAAAGTTGGCTTTTTGCGGATTTTGCGTCGACAACGATCCTTGCGTCCTTAGTCAATATATCTTGCCAACGCATTGCGTATATGCCGTCGAATAGCTCGTCGAAGGTTTGCGCTTTGAACTTTGCAAGCACGATACGCACCCGGTTTGCCGTGCGCAAAAACACGTTGGCTCGCAACACGTCTTTAAAGTCGCCTTCAAATTCTATGCGTCCTAAATTCGCTCCGCCGGGAGTGTACCCGAGGCGCAAAAGTTCTCGCTTGCAAACGGCTTCTATTCCGCTTGCAACGGCAACTTCGATATTGAGTTTTCCGTCGAATATACTTTGCATGTCTTATAATATTTTAACTTTATCTTATTTTGCAATTCGCAATTTCTGTCGAAACCAATGTTTTATTGCGTTGTTTTCACAGTATAAACGTTGGGTTTTGCAATTTACAGCGTTGCTATATCCTTTATGACTTCGCTTGCAAGCACCATGCCCGCAATTGCCGGCGCAAAACATATACTGCCCGGTATATGCCTTCCGTTTTCTTCGGGAGTGTCTTTTGGAATAAGCGGAGTTTCCTTGGAATACACCACTTTCAATGAGTTTACGCCCCTTTCTTTAAGCTCCTTGCGCATGACCTTTGCAAGAGGGCAAACGCTTGTCTTGTATATGTCGCAAACCTCGAAATTCGTTCCGAGTTTATTGCCCGTCCCCATGCACGAGATGATAGGCACTCCCGCATTTTTTGCACGAACAATAAGCGCGAGTTTTGCACTCACGGTGTCTATTGCGTCAACTATATAATCAAAGTCTTCAACAGGCACGCTCTGCGCAGTGTCGGGCATATAGAACAAGTCGTACGCAATCGTTTTGCAATCGGGATTTATGGCTTTTATTCTTTGCTCCGCAACCTCGGTTTTGCGCTGTCCCACAGTGTCTACGGTTGCAAGAATTTGCCTGTTGAGATTGCTCTCGGAAAACACGTCGCTATCCAAAACCGCAATCGTACCGACTCCGACTCTTGCGAGAGCTTCAACCACGTAGCCGCCTACGCCGCCCACGCCGCACACCAAAACTTTTGCCGCTTTGAGAGCGTCGATTTTGTCGCCGATGAGCATTTTTGTCCTTGTGTATCTGTCTTCCATTTTGTCCTTATTTTTGTCCTTTTGCGGCATGTTTACGTCCGTAATTTTGTCCGTTTACAACCGTGTTTTTTGTCCGAACGTTGCACAAATTGCGTTTATATTTTCGTCCGAATCTCAGTCCGTAATAATTCCGCGTCTGCGCAGTTCCTCGCCCGTATTTTCGCGTTTGGGCTTTTCTTCTTTTGTTGCCCATGCGCCGAGCGTGTTTGCGTCTCTTTCGCAGTACAAATCGTAGTAGTTCATCTCGCCTCGCATTCTCTTTTCGTGCAGAGATTTAGTATTGCACCAAATCGTTGACGGAATGCCGACGACAAACATATAGAAAGGTCCCGATATAAGCGATTGAATCGTGTGTCCGTACTCGTGAACGCGTGCGTCCCTCGTCCAGATTTCCGGACGGTTGGCGTTTACGAAAATAAACGAACCGAGCGAAACTCCGCCCCAGTTGCCATCGTGATAGGTAAGCACCGCGCCGTGATAAAACTCATGCTTGCAGTGAGCGTATTTGAGGAAAAACACAAGTCCCAACAGCGTTTGCAAAATCCCCCATGTACATTGCACAAGCCAGTATAACGTATATTTTATTACCTTTGAAACTTTCATATTTTCACCTAGATTTATTGTACACCAAACAACAGGATAAATCAACCTTGCAATGCGCCGCGCTGCTTTATTTTTGCCACCGCTCCAAAACTTCTTTTTGCTCGGTGCAGAAAACGATTACGGAATTTTTACGTCTATTTCACCGCAAAAACGCAAACAACAATTGACATCAACACGAATTGTGTATTATTATATATATACACTAAATAAAGGACAGAAAAATGCTGCACAGTTGCTTCCCCGAAAGATTGAAATCTCTGCGACAAGAGAAAAACATGCTCCAACAAGACCTTGCGGAGCATCTCAAGGTGTCAAAATCCACCATATCGGGCTGGGAAGTGGGCAGAAATCAACCGAACTACGACACTTTAATTGAATTGAGCATCTTCTTCGGCGTGTCGGTTGACTACCTCATCGGCAGAAGAAACTACTAAAAATCAAAAGCACTCAACGAGTGCTTTTTTGTTGCATTGAACACAATGCTACCACTGCAATTTGCCGACAATCGCATATATGACATTTCAAGAGAGATTAAAAGAATTAAGAAAAGAGGACGGCATCACTCAAAAGACGTTGGCGCAAGCAATCGGCACAACTTGCGACTGCATAGGGTTTTGGAAACACGGCAGAAGCGAGCCGTCCATAACTGAAATCATCGCCCTAGCGAAATATTTTGGCGTAACGACAGACTATTTGCTCGGCATTGCCGACTCATATTGAAAAAAAAGCACTCAACGAGTGCTTTTTTGTTGCTTACTTTTTTGGAGCAAGTCGTGTCTGACGCAGTTATTCGCGAACCCGACCATGCTATTTACAATGACCGCGATATTTGGATGAAGAACAAGAAAGACACGGCTTGGAACAAAACCCAATGTACATTTGGTACATGATTTTGGAGCAAGTCGTGCCTGACGCAGTTATTCGCGAACCTGACCATGCTATTTACAATGACCGCGATATTTGGATGAAGAACAAGGAAGGCACGGCTTGAAACAAAACCCAATGTACATTTGGTACATGATTTTGGAGCAAGTCGTGCCTGACACAGTTATTCGCCAAATAGAGCGGTCATTGTTTGAATGCGTGATAAATTGAATTTATAGCCTTCTCATAATCGAAGGTGTCCACACCCACGATGATATTAAGCTCGGAAGAGCCTTGGTCTATCATGCGGACGTTGACGTTTGCGTCGGCAAGCGCGCCGAAAAGGGTTGCGGCAGTGCCCTGTCTTGACGCCATATTGTGTCCGACGGTTGCGATGAGGGAAAGTCCGCTGTGGATTTCGATATTGTCGGCGTTTATGGACTCTTGAAGAGCGGCAAGCACCTTTTGCATTTTGCCGGCGATGTACTCGTCGCGAATGACGACGGAAAGCGTATCTATGCCCGACGGCACGTGCTCGAAGGATATACCTTCGAATTCAAGCACGGAAAGCACTTTTCTGCCGAAACCGATTTCGGAATTCATCATATCCTTTTCGATATTGATGATGGTAAAGCCTTTTTTGCCTGCGATACCGGTGATGATTTTTTTGTTTTTCGGCAGATTTTTTTCGGCAACTATCATAGTGCCGTGATAGGTCGGATTGAAAGTGTTTTTGATGTTGATGGGGATTCCTACGCTACGCACGGGGAATATGGATTCGGGATGCAAAACCTCCGCTCCCATATACGCAAGCTCGCGAAGTTCGCGATAGCTCAAAAAATCGATGATTTCGGGGCTGTCCACAACTCTTGGATCGGCGGTCAAAAATCCGTCCACGTCCGTCCAGTTTTCGTACACGTCCGCACCGACGGCGCGCGCGATGAGCGCACCCGTAATATCCGAGCCGCCGCGTGAAAAAGTGGTGATCCTTCCGTCGCGATTCGAGCCGTAAAAACCGGGGATAACGGCGTATTTCACCCCTTCAAGCCTTTGCTTAATGAGATCGAGCGAATAGTGCATTTGCAATTTTTCGTCGCTGAATTTTATGATATTTTGCGTATCGACAAATTCAAATCCCAGCTTTTTTGCCAAGATGAGCGCATTGAGATACTCGCCTCTCGATGCGGCGTAATCCTTTGTAACGCTCTTGTCGATGCCCGCCTTGACCTCATCGAGAACGGAATCTATATCGAAATCCAAATCCAGTGCGCGCACGATATCTTTGAAGCGTTTGCGCACGACCTCGAAAGACTGCGTGCAGTTGCCTTTTTCAAGTTTTTCGTTGAAGCACGCATAAAGAGCGTCCGTCACTTTGACGTCCGCCAAGCTGCGTTTTCCGGGCGCGGAAACAACGATATACTTTCTTTGCGGATCGCTCTTTACGATGTCGATTACACGAGAAATCGTCTCGCCGTTCGCCATAGACGTTCCGCCGAATTTGCAAACTTTCATATTGTGTCCCTACACTATTTTATGCGTCTACTTTTGCAACCGCCCGTGCAAAAGCACAAATTATTTTATTCTTTTTGCTTCGAAATAATATCTCTTTTCTTCCGCCTCGCCCATTGAGAACGCTTTGCGGCAAAGAGTGCCGTTTTTGAGGACGTAACCGAACAGTTCTTCCTTTTCGATTTTCGGCATGACGATTGCAACGCCGTCGTTGTGCGCCGCAACGTCTTTGAGGTGTTCTATGCCGTGGATATAGTCCACAACACAGCCGCTATGCTCTTTTATGTATGCGTCGATTGCGTCTTGAACGTCTTTTATCGCCTTTGCTCCGATCTTGTCCACGTGCAATTTGTATTCGCCGTTTTTGTCGAAAGCGACGATTTCTTTTTCACCCGAAAGAGCGTTTTGCATATACGGCACAAAGTCCTCGCCAACGCCGAACACAAAGCGGTGTATCGGCTCGAAAACTATGCCCTCGTCGTGCAGGTTTTCAACCTCACAAAGTGCAAATCTGGCAGGATGAACTGCCTTTTCCGACTCCGTTAACCCCTCTTTTATGCGATTCCAATGCGCTTGCGCCGTGGCAAGAGAGTGGTTGCCGTCCCCGACCGCAAAGATAAAATCGTTCTTATCTCCGCCGTAAAGATTCTGCACCGAATCGACGTATTTTTCAAAAACGTCAATGACTTTTTGTGCGTCTATGCGATAGCCTTCAAGATGTCCGCCGCCCATATTGAGATCGAAATCATAAACCTTTTCAAGTCCTTCCCTCTCGTTCCAAATCGGTTCGATAACCGAGTGCTTTCTGTCGTCTATAAGCAACATTATGTGCGGAAGTTCGACGGGAGCGTCTTGCCTTATTTTGAGGCGAGGAGGAATTCTGTCCAGAACGACTCCTTCTGTCGAGCGGATATATGCGTCGGACGGATGAGTGAAACAATAGTCTTCCAAATCGACGGCAAGCACGATGCCCAGTCTGGATACGCCGCTTGCGGTGGTGCGCTTGCACACTATAAAGCTGTCTTTCAATGTTTTGAACACACCGCCGTCGAGGTATTGTTTCATTGTGCGATTTATGTTTTCGATACGCTCGTCTTTGTCATCGTCTTCGAGATATGCCTCGGGGAAAATGAGTTTTAGCGTACTCTTTTCATCGCCGACATACTCTTCGAGCTTTTTCCAGTAACCCCGCTCGGACGTAAACTGATCGCACGCAACGACGGACCATTTGTTGTGGTCGCAATTATTTGGGACAAGAATATCGCAAGATCTTATTGTTTTCATTTGAATCTCCCGTTTCTGCGGATTCTGCCACCGATTTTGCGGTTTGCGTGAGCTTCGCGAAGCGCGATAGCCGTGGGCGAAATGCCGTATGCTTCTTCGATTTCGTCTTTGAGCTTGTCCATTGTCATATATCGCTTGATTTCGCCGTGTTTGACAACGGAGATTATGCCGGTTTCCTCGCTGACGACGATTGACAATACGTCGGTGTCTTCCGTGATGCCGATTGCCGCGCGGTGTCTTGTACCCATCTCTTTGTTTACATTGCGTTGGGTGAGCGTCAAAAAACAGCCTGCTGCGATGATTTTGTTTCCTCTGACAATAACCGCTCCGTCGTGAAGAGGGGCTTTTGTGTTGAAAATACTTTCAAAAAGCGGCGCGCTGAGGGTTGCGTTGAGCCTTGTACCCGTGTCAAGAATGTTGTCGTGAATATCGCCTGCGCTGTCGATGATTATGATTGCGCCCACGTCTTGTTTTGCCATATCCTGACATGCCGTAAGAATTTCAGCCGTTGCGTCGCGGAGCTCGTCGTCGCTGTTGTGCGTTTCAAAACCTTTTGCCGTCGAAACCTTTTGGAAGAGGTTTTTGAGGTCGTTTTGATACACCACGCACGCCGCCACTATGTCAAAGACCACAACAAAATGCATAACATATTTCGATATAGCCAAAACCGCACCTCCCAACAGTTCGGAAAGCACGTTGACAAGCACGTCCAGCACCGCGCCGAGCAACAACAGGAAAAACACCTTCATGTTGCGCTTGTAAACGAAAAAGCTCAGCATGATTGCGAAAACGGTCACCAAAATCACCATATCGATGATGAAATAAAGGTTGATGCCGTTTGCGTATTGAGCAAAGTTGTATGCCATAAAACCCTCTCTAACCGCTGTTTTGCGGAATTTTTATCGAATTTTCTTTCAATCAAATATCGAATTCGTCAAACACGTTTCCGCCGCCCGACTTGTGATCGTCGTCGGAATCGTCTTTTTTGTGTACGTGTTTTCTTTCAAACTCGTCAAACGTGTCGCCCACGTCGTCCCTGCGCTCGTAGCCGTATCCGACGGGGTGTTTTTCGAAATACGCGTCCCTCGTATCCTCGTTTCTGAACTCGTCCGATTTTTTTCTAAACAAAATCGCAAGCACTATAACCGCAACCAGATAAGCGGCGAAAACGCATATCGCAATCGCGCTGGACACCGTTTGAAGAGGCGTTGATATAGTGTCGACGATATAGCCGAGTTGGCTCAAATAATCGGCAAGTTCGCTTGCAAGCTCCTTGTCCGCGCCGAGTGCGACGATCGTCAGATTTTCACCGAGCACGCCTATGCCGTAAAATATCATATATATCGTCGAAAGCGTCGCAAACGAGTTGCGCTTTTCAACGGGATTGAGCTTGTATTTCTTTGCAAATATCCAAAGGAACATCGTAAGATAGGACGCCGGCAACAGCAATGCGTCGAGCACCGTCGAGGTGAACACGTAAACGTTCGGATTGAGGATTGCAAAGCTCTCGACTATACCCACAATCACTCGCGGCACTGCGGTGAATATCATCACCCAATAACAAAAATCGTTGCGGCCGATATAGTTGACGTGACGGCGCGCGGTGATGTAGTAAAGTATGAGCGCAAGAAGGAAGGTCACCGCCGCGGGAATAAGTCCGTAGGAAAAAACTATCGAAAACACGCCGCTCAAAGTGCTCAATCTGGAAGCCTCTGCAAGCATGCCGTTAATTTGCGAATATATTGGAAAAACGTTGCGAACGAACGTGGCAAAAATAAGTCCCAACCATATCCACACGTAATACTTTTTGTCAATTTTGTTTTGCATATTATCTCCTTAAATGACAAGCAACTGCAATATTGCTTCGTGGATTGCGCTCACGTCGCCGCGTTTGCCGGTAAGCACGTCAAATTGCAACGCGTGCAAATAGTCCACACATCTTTTCAAGCGCATTTGAGAATAGTTTGAGGACACTTTTCTCAAAAAATACACTGCGCCGCTCTTCATTCCGAGCAACTTTGCAAGATCGTCATTGGACAGCCCTTTGTTCAGTTCGGCATGCAGCATATTGCGATACTTGTCGTAAAGTCTGTTGATTATCGTCACGCCTCTTATGCCGTTTTTGAAAAATACGTCAAGCACTTCGAGAGCCTTGGCGGCGTTCTTTTCACTCACGGCGTTTGCAAGTTCGTATATCTGAAAATCGATATCCGCACTCACCATCTCGCACACGTCGATTTTGGTTATCGTGCCGTTGCTGTACGATTTGAGTTTGGCAATTTCGATTGCTATGCGCGCCATACTGCCCTGCGTTCTGGATATAAGTTCCACGGCGGCATCTCGGTCGATTTTGATTTGAGGCGGCTTTTTGCAAAGCTCGTCGATTTCGCTCAAAATCTCAACGTCGTCAAGGCGTGAGCAGCTTACCGCCTGCGCCTTTTTGCTCTTGAACGCTTTGGCGATTTCGTCGTCGCAGTCTATGACGAGAACGCTCGTTTCGCACGGATCTGAAAGATACTTTTCAAAAGCGGTTTTGTCGCTCTCGCTCGGTGCGCTCTCCAAAGACAAAAGCACCACTTTGCGATTGTCGAACATAGGAAACGTGTACGCCGCATCTATCGCCTCGCTCATACCGCCGTCCCCCGACACGCTTGAAAAATTGAAATCGGCATATTCGGGATCGACCGCGCTCTTGAACAAGGCAATCACCTCGTCTTTCAAATACTCATCGTCGCCCGACACGATATAGACGGGCGCAAAACTTGCCCGACCGTCTTTTATCGCTTGAAACTGTTGTTTGAACTCGCCGTATTTCATATTCCTTTTCGTCAACTCGCGCTCAGAGTTGCAAAATCATTGCAACGCATCCGCTCGTATCATCCGCACGTACATAGATTTACAAGAATACATTATATGTTAACATTTATAAATCGATTTGTAAAGTGCGGAAAACGACCTTAACGCACCTTAAAGATTGCGATTGCAACCTGTCAACCGCAATTTGTGAGTATTTTGCGACAAAGAATCAATATACCGAATAGTCAATGCAGTGTTTATTGATGTCTTCGATACCGTTTTTGAAAATTGTTTCAATTTGATTGCGTGCGCCATCGCAGTCCTTTTGCTCGATTGCCACAACCAAATTGTCAAGCCCGAAAAGTATTTCCTCTTTGTCGCAATAGCCGAAAAGCGAAGATATGAGTTTGAGGAAAAAACCTTCAAAAGCATTGTAGACAAGCGGGAAAATATTGTTGCCGGATGCACACAAAATCACGTGGTGAAACTTGAAAAGTTTGTGGGCGATTTCCACCCTGTCGTCACAGTTTTTGACGTCTTCGAGAATGCTTTTGAGCTGTTTTACGTCATCGTCCGTGCGATATTTTGCCGCCAAATAAGTACCTTCGCCCTCGTTGATGCGCCTGAATTCCATTATGGAATTGACGGTTTTTTTGTCGAATCTGCCGCCGTTGAAGTTTATGATTGAAATCAAAGTATCGAGCTTGCCGTTTTTTGCATAGTCGGCAACAAACGCGCCTTTTCTCGGCACGATGTCGATAAAACCTTTGTTTTTCAGCTCGGACAGTCCCAAATTGACGATTGTACGGCTGATTTTCATCTCGTCTGCAAGTTCTCTTTCGGTGGGCAATTTTTCGCCCACTTTCAACTGCCCCGACAAAATCAAGGCTTCGATTTCTTTGATAAACAACTCCTTCATTGAAGGCGCGATGATTTGATTGAATTTCATTTTTGCTCCGTTTTCGGTTTGTTTCAAGTTTTGGTTTAACCAAATACCACAGTTTTATTATATGACAAAACCTGCAAAAATTGCAAGGATTATTTTGAGTTTTTGCCGATTTTCAAGCATTGTAGCGCTTTCGATTAATTTGTATTGATATTTGATACGTTTTATTTATAATGAACCTTGGTTAGACCAAACAATTTTTGGAGGAATCAAATGAAAACTTACGACGCCATTATCATTGGTTCGGGCAACGGCGGTTTATCCGCGGCGTTGACCTTGGCGCAAGCAGGCAAAAAAGTGTGCGTGTTTGAAAAACACAATATCCCCGGCGGATGCGGTACGTCTTTCAGACGCGGACGCTTTGAATTTGAAGTTGCACTTCACCAGCTCTCATCGATGGGTACGGAGCAGAATCCGGGGCCGTTGCGCAAACTTTTTGCCGAATACGGAATTTTGGACAAAATCGAGTGGATTCCAATCGACTCTCTCTTTTCCATCAACTTGCCGGGCGGCAAGCGCGTGCCTATTCCTGCCGACAGAAAGAAAGCGGAGCAAGCACTCATCAAGATGTTCCCCGAAGAAAAAGAGGGTATCTTGAAGTATTTTGACATTTGTTTTAAGTTCTACAAAGAAGCAGGCGACTTCGCTGCAAAGAGCGCAAAGTCCGCGGGCGAGCCGAACGCTTTGAAAAAGGCGATTATGAAAGTAGGTTTTCCAAAACTCTACCCCACTCTTGCCACATACGGCGCAAGAAACAAAGAGTCGGCAATCTTTGACAGTGAACTCAAAGCATTTGCAAAAACCTACCCCAACTTCACCTACACCTTGATTTTGTCGGGCAAGGACGCAAAAGGCGGCGACAGAAGCGGTTTTATCGATGCAAACTGCATAAGCGAGGTCGTCAAAGATTTGAGCAAAACAACATTTTACCTTTGCGGTCCGCAAGTGATGACAGACTTCTGTGTTGAGGCTTTGCACTCTCTCAATGTCCGTCCACGCGATATCCGCCGCGAGATGTTCGGCACACGCCAAAACATTCAAAACGAACCGGGTTTTCCTCAAGAATTGAGCGGAACAGAGGTTTTCAAACTCAAAGTAGGCGACAAGGTTATCGACGCAAAATGCAATGAATCCATTTTGTGTGCGCTTGAACGAGCAGGCGTCAGAGTCAACGTATGCTGCCGTAGCGGCGAATGTTCGCTTTGCAGAGTCAAACTTGTTTCGGGCAAAGTGTTTATGCCAAGAGGCGTGCTCCTTCGCCACGCAGACGAGATGTTCGGATATATCCACTCCTGCAAAGCATATCCGATCGGCGATGTGGAAATCGCACTTTGAAGATAACCGAATTTCTGTTTGAATGATGATAAAAATACACGCAAAAACCGCCGATTCGATTCGGCGGTTTTTGTTTATGCAAATTTTTCTGTTATCAATCGCACAAATTTCTCGATTCTGCTTTTTCTTATGTTCTTTATTTTAGCAAGGCTCTGTTCGGACATTTTTTTTGTTCGTTTTTCATTGGCACATTACAGCACTTTGTGCAAAAACTCTTTGAGACGGTCGCATTTAGGGTTGGTAAAAAATTCATCGGGCGGTGCTTGTTCGAGGATTTTGCCTTGCGCCATAAAGAGAATCCGAGTGCCGACTTCTCTTGCAAAAGCCATCTCGTGCGTGACGATAACCATCGTCATTCCCTCGTCTGCAACCTGTTTGATTAAGTCAAGCACCTCGCCCACCATTTCGGGATCGAGAGCGGAAGTCGGCTCGTCGAAGAGCATGACTTTTGGATTCATCGCAAGTGCGCGAGCGATTGCCACACGTTGCTTTTGTCCGCCGCTCAAAGTCGACGGATAAACGTCAGCTTTGCTTTCGAGTCCTATACGCTTCAAAAGTTCGTCCGCGCGGTTGTCTGCATCCTGCTTGATTTGCTTTTTCGACGTGTACGCAAGCGGTTGAAATTCTTTTTTTTGCGCATGCGCGGAGTGTGTGATTTTACGCTCGACGTTTTCGATTTTCTCAGTCAGATCGAGCTTTTGCTTTGTGAGTTTGGGATCGTAAGTCGCATACGATTTTCCGCCGATTTCCTTGATGACTTTCGTGCCTTCCCACGCAGAAACGATAGGTTCAAGTTCAAAATTGAGCATTTCAAGTCGTGATTTGAGCATTTTAACCTTTTTGTCGATTTTTGCGTTGTGCTTTTGTCCGAACATCTCGAACCACTTGTTGTAAAGGGGTACCAAAGCGTTTTGACGCTTTGTTTTGCGCATGTTTTTTACGCCTATTTGCACGGGCGCAAGCGTGATGTTTTGCTTCACTGTCATATTGTTGAACAGGTTGAATTGCTGAAACACCATACCCATTTTTTCACGCTGTTCGTTGATGTCGACTTTCAGGTCGGCAAGGTCTACGCCGTCAAACATTATCTTGCCCGCAGTGGGATCTTCAAGACAGTTCAGACAACGCAAAAACGTGGATTTTCCACCGCCGCTGGGACCGACAATAACCACCCTTTCGCCCTCGTTTATCGTTTCGGTGATGTCGTCAAGAACAAGCAAATCGCCGAATTTTTTTGTAAGATTTATTGCACTCAACATAATTACGCCTCCACGATATAGTCTTTTTTCTTTCCGCGAACACTTATTTTTTTGTAATTGCGATCGGTTTTTGCCATCTGTTTTTCAACAAGTTTCAGTATGCCCGTAAGCCCCATGACAATCACAAGATACATTGCCGCCGCAATGAGCAAGGGAAACAAATAATCGAAAGTCCTCGATTGAATGATTCCGGGCACTTTGCCAAGGTCGAGTATGCCGACGTAACCAACGATTGCCGTTTCTTTGACAAGCGTTATAAACTCGTTGAACAACGGTGGCAAAACGTTGCGCACGGCTTGCGGAGTAACGACTCTTATCATCGTTTGTCCCATGGACATACCAAGCGATCTGCCCGCTTCCATTTGACCGTAATCCACGCTCTCGAAACCTGCCCTGACGATTTCGGCAACGTATGCGCCGGAGTTTAAACCGAACGTAAGCGCGCCGATTGCGATGCCGTTGTTTGAGGAAGCAAGCACCACGAAATACATTATGAACAGTTGCAAAACCACGGGCGTTCCGCGGATAATCATTATGTAGGTTTTTGAGATTGCGGACAGAACTTTGAGCTTTCCCGTCTTTTTGGAAACGTAGTTTATCATTGCCAAAACTACGCCGATAGCCACACCTATAAGCGTGGCAAGAAACGCGATGAGCAATGTGTTGCCCAATCCCTGAAAATACAGCTTGTATCTGTCGTCGTAAATGAAAGCGCGGTATAGACGCTCTTGCAAAGTTGCCGCTAAAATCATGATATCACCTATTCGACTTATTTGAGCATCAATTCCGCAGGGAGTTTGTCCATGAGAATTGCGTCGATACGTCCGTTTTTGAGGTCTTGAAGAGCAAGAGCGTATTGCTTGTACTGCTTGACGGTTGCGCCCTCTGCCTTGACGACGACTTCCGAACCGTCCTCGTTTTCATAGACGTATCCCGCACCCTTTGCCGCACTGATGATAAGGTCGCCGCTCGTGCCCTCTTGCACGCCTACGCTCTTGCCGGCAAGATCTTTGACGCTTTTGAATTGTCCGTCTTTGGACACGACGACGAGAGTAGAGCTTGAATAAACATGGCTGAAATCCACGACTTGTTTGCGTTCGTCGTTGATAGTAATGCCTGCCGCGCCCACCGCGTCGCCGCTTGCTTGCGCGACGTTTGCTGCGATGACGTCGAACATGACGTCTTTCACTTCGAGCTTCTTGCCCATATTGAGCGCAACTTGCGACATTATTGCAACGTCAAGTCCGACAACGCTCGTGCCTTTGACAAACTCGTACGGCGCAAAACCCGACTCGGTGTACATCGTCACGACTTCGCTTGCCGAGCCGAAATCCCAACTCGTTTGCAAACCATCGGGAGCAACCGCCGCTTCGCCGCCGTTTTCTTCGTTCGCAAGCGCGGTGTAATAATCCATATATTGATTCATTTTGCCGTTTGCAAGCCACTTGTCGACAACCTGATTGACAGCCGACATAAGCGAGGTGTTGCCTTTTGTGACTGCAATGCCGAAGTCCTCTTGCAAAAGATCGGTTGCGGCAACCGCCACTAAATTCGAACTGTCGTCGTTGCACGCAACAAACGCGAAGCATGCGCCGACAACAGTTGCGATCAACAAAACGGATATGCTGATTTTTGTTATTTTTTTCATGGTTTTATATCTCCGAAAAACTTTATTTTCAATTTACCGACATATAATAGCAA
>ERZ1027033.826-NODE-826-length-16021-cov-5.848678_pt1 | contig 16021 bp, 10 predicted proteins | sample MGYA00519444_ERZ1027033 | MGnify/ENA primary metagenome ERZ1027033 (study PRJEB26926, sample SAMN06164887) | human gut metagenome | biome: ENVO:00009003; feature: ENVO:2100002; material: ENVO:00002003 | host: Homo sapiens | place: USA | collected 2012 ...
GAGATAGGCTCCGGTCTCGTGGGCTCGGAGATGTGTATAAGAGACAGGTTGTATACTATGTTACTACACTGCACACATCTGACGCCCGCTTGATAAAATCTTATGTTTGAAAAAAATGTTTTGATGTAATGGATGTTGTGTATAATCTGTAGGGGAAAACCTCATTCTCCCGCAGGTAACAGCACATGCATTATGATAATTACAAAGCATATAAATATCGCAAAGTCAAGTTTTATCTGTAGCAGCGAACCGAGTTCTCCCGTCTGAAAAATAGTCGCAATGCGTTGCACATAAATGTGCTGCCTTTTGCTCATTATTTCAGACAGCGCTTTGCCCCCTTTATCCGCCACCGGCGGCGGTCGCAAGGCTACCAATCGTATCGTGTTTGCACACGATGCGAACACAAAAAGAGCCGATACAAATGTATCGGCTCTGAATGTTAGAAAATAAACGATAATCGGTTAAAATTATTCGTTAATAGCGATAACTGCGCCTGAACCTACTGTTCTGCCGCCTTCACGAATAGCGAAACGAAGACCAACTTCGATAGCGATAGGAGTGATAAGTTCAACGTCCATTTCAACGTTATCACCAGGCATGCACATCTCTACGCCCTCTGGGAGTGAGATTGTACCTGTTACGTCAGTTGTTCTGAAATAGAACTGCGGACGATAGTTGTTGAAGAATGGAGTATGACGGCCACCTTCGTCCTTAGTAAGAACATAAACCTGGCCACGGAACTTTGTGTGTGGGTGAATTGTACCTGGCTTAGCAAGTACCTGACCTCTCTGGATTTCAGTTCTCTGAACACCACGGAGAAGAACACCTACGTTGTCGCCTGCTTCAGCGAAGTCAAGAGTCTTTCTGAACATTTCAAGACCTGTAACAACAACTTTTCTCTTTTCGTCTGTAAGACCAACGATTTCAACTTCTTCACCAGTCTTAATCTGACCTCTTTCAACTCTACCAGTTGCAACAGTACCACGACCTGTGATTGTGAATACGTCCTCAACAGGCATAAGGAATGGCTGGTCAGCCTTACGGTCAGGAGTTGGAATATACTCGTCAACAGCGTCCATAAGCTCGTGGATGCACTTGTACTCAGGAGCGTTAGGATCCTTAGATGTGCTTGTAAGAGCAAGATAAGCTGAACCCTTGATGATTGGTGTATCATCGCCCGGGAACTCATACTCGTTGAGGAGGTCACGGATCTCCATCTCTACGAGCTCGAGAAGCTCAGGATCGTCAACCTGGTCAGTCTTGTTCATGAATACTACGATGTAAGGTACACCTACCTGACGAGAAAGAAGGATGTGCTCTCTTGTCTGTGGCATAGGACCGTCAGCAGCTGATACAACGAGGATAGCGCCGTCCATCTGAGCAGCACCTGTGATCATGTTCTTTACATAGTCAGCATGGCCTGGGCAGTCAACGTGTGCATAGTGACGCTTGTCTGTTTCATACTCAACGTGAGCTGTGTTAATTGTGATACCACGCTCTCTCTCTTCAGGAGCCTTATCGATGTTAGCGTAATCAACGAAATCAGCATCGCCTTCGAGGTTGAGAACCTTTGTGATAGCAGCAGTAAGTGTTGTTTTACCATGGTCAACGTGGCCAATTGTACCAATGTTAACATGGGGCTTATTTCTTTCAAATTTTTCTCTTGCCATTGGAAATTTCCTCCTTATTGTTGTAAAAAGAATTTACAATAGATTTAATCATATTGTATCAATTTTTTCTAAAAAAATCAATACATTTTTGAAAAAAGTGCTTTAAAAGGTATGATTAGTCCTTTTTAGCTCTTTCACTCATAATCTTTTCAGCAATGTTCTTCGGAACCTCTGCATATGTGTCAGGCTCCATAACATACTGACCACGACCCTGAGTCTTGGAACGCATGTCTGTTGCGTAACCAAACATCTCTGAAAGCGGAACATGAGCGATAACTCTCTGAACGCCGTTGTCAGCTTCCATGCTCTGGATCATACCACGACGAGAGTTAAGGTCGCCGATTACATCGCCGAGGTATTCCTCAGGAGTGATAACAGTAACCTTCATGATCGGTTCGAGAAGTACAGGATCTGCCTTCTTCATAGCGTTCTTGAATGCCATTGAACCGGCAATCTTAAATGCCATTTCTGATGAGTCGACTTCATGATAAGAACCATCATAAAGCTCAACCTTAACATCAACTACATTGTAGCCTGCAACAACACCGCTGAGCATTGCGCCCTGAATACCCTGGTCAACAGCCGGAATATATTCCTTTGGAATAGCACCGCCGACAATGTTGTTAACGAACTCATAGCCCTTGTCCTTGTTAGGATAGATATTGATCTTAACGTGACCGTACTGACCCTTACCACCTGACTGACGAGCATACTTTTCGTCAACAGAAGCTTCCTTGCGGATAGTTTCCTTGTATGCAACCTGTGGAGCACCGATGTTTGCTTCTACCTTAAATTCACGGAGAAGACGGTCAACAATGATTTCGAGGTGGAGTTCACCCATACCTGCGATGATTGTCTGGCCTGTTTCTTCGTCTGTATAAGCCTTGAAAGTAGGATCTTCTTCTGCAAGCTTTGCAAGAGCGATACCCATCTTTTCCTGACCTGCTTTTGTCTTCGGCTCAATAGCAACACGAATTACAGGATCAGGGAATTCCATAGACTCAAGGATAACAGGAGCCTTCTCATCACAGAGAGTATCACCTGTTGTTGTATTTTTAAGACCAACGGCAGCAGCGATGTCACCTGCATATACGCAGTCGATATCTTTTCTGTCGTTAGCGTGCATCTGCAAGATACGACCAAGACGCTCGTTGGTGTCCTTAACTGAGTTGTAAACAGTTGTGCCGGCAGAAACTGTACCGGAGTAAACTCTGAAGAAGCAGAGCTTACCAACAAACGGGTCAGTAGCAATCTTGAATGCGAGAGCTGCGAATGGCTCGTTATCTGATGACGGTCTTTCAACCTCATCGCCTGTTTCAGGGTCAACACCCTTGATAGCAGGTACATCTGTCGGAGCAGGCATATAATCAACGATAGCATCAAGGAGCATCTGAACACCCTTGTTACGGTAAGAAGAACCGCAGGTTACAGGTACCATTGTGTTGTCAATAGTAGCCTTTCTGATTGTGCTCTTGATTTCGTCGATTGTAAGCTCTTCGCCGCCGAAGTATTTCTCCATAAGATCCTCATCGAGTTCAGCAACTGATTCGATAAGTTTCTCATGATACTCGTTAGCGAGATCCTGCATCTCTTCCGGAATTTCCTCTTCACTGTAGTCTGTGCCGTCTTCGTTGTGATAGATTTCGGCCTTCATAGTAACGAGGTCAACGATGCCTCTGAAATCACTCTCAGCACCGATCGGAAGCTGAATCGGAACAGCATTACATTTAAGTCTGTCCTTCATCATCTGAACAACATGGTAGAAGTTAGCGCCCATGATGTCCATCTTGTTTACATAAACCATTCTCGGAACGCCGTAGTTATCAGCCTGACGCCATACTGTTTCAGACTGAGGCTCAACGCCGCCTTTTGCGCAGAGGACTGTTACAGAACCGTCAAGAACACGAAGTGAACGCTCAACTTCAACAGTGAAGTCAACGTGACCGGGGGTGTCGATGATGTTGATTCTGTGCTTGTCATACTGATGCTTGCTGCCGAACCAGAATGCAGTTGTAGCAGCAGAGGTGATTGTGATACCACGCTCTTTTTCCTGAACCATCCAGTCCATTGTGGAAGCACCGTCGTGTGTCTCACCGATTTTATGGTTTACGCCGGTATAATACAGGATACGCTCAGTTGTTGTGGTTTTACCGGCATCAATGTGAGCCATGATACCGATGTTTCTTGTTTTTTTAAGTGAAACCTGTCTTGGCATAAAATCCTCCTAATAAACGCTGATGATAAAATTACCATCTGTAATGAGCGAAAGCCTTGTTAGCTTCAGCCATCTTATGAGTGTCTTCACGCTTCTTGAAAGCACCGCCGGCACTGTTTGTGGCATCAAGGATTTCTCCTGCAAGTCTTTCCTTCATTGTCTTTTCGCTGCGAGCTCTTGAATAAGTAGAAATCCAGCGGAGACCGAGTGTCTGGCGTCTTTCAGGACGAACCTCCATAGGTACCTGATAAGTAGCACCGCCGACACGACGAGCCTTAACTTCGAGAACGGGCATTACATTTTCCATAGCCTGTTCAAAAACCTCAAGCGGGTTGTTACCTGTCTTTTCAGCAATAATATCGAATGCACCGTAAACAATCTTCTGAGCAACGCCCTTTTTACCGTCGTACATAATGTTGTTGATAAGACGAGTTACGAGTTTTGAATTATAAAGCGGATCCGGTAATACGTCACGCTTCGCAATAGAACCTCTTCTTGGCACTTTGCTTCCCTCCTTCACAATAATTGAGATATCATAGGTACTCGAAAGCGACAAACTCCCGTATGCCAACAAGACATTCTACCATAACATATATATAGTAAAATTCCTGCCGCATAGCAGAACTTAAATAATTTAAGTCAAGAGAGTTTTGTCAATTCCTTATTTACCCTTCTTCGGACGCTTAGCACCGTACTTTGAACGGCTCTGCATACGGCCCGAAACACCCTGAGCATCGAGTGTACCACGAACGATGTGGTAACGAACACCAGGCAAGTCCTTAACACGGCCACCACGAATAAGAACAACGCTGTGTTCCTGAAGGTTGTGACCTACGCCGGGAATATAGGAACTGACTTCAATACCGTTAGAAAGTCTTACTCTGGCAATCTTTCTGAGCGCTGAGTTAGGCTTTTTAGGTGTAGCGGTCTTTACTGCAGTACAAACACCTCTCTTCTGTGGGGAGCTCTGATCAATAGCAACACGCTTTTTTGAGTTCCAACCCTTTAAGAGAGCAGGTGCCTTTGCCTTCTTCTCGGAAACCTGTCTGCCCTTGCGTACCAACTGGTTAAATGTAGGCATTATTTGTCCTCCTTTCAAAAAATATAAGAATTGATAAAACTGCTTTGCTTTTGCAAAGCCCTGTGAAACATCAATAATACCCCCAAAAACGGGCGCAATTACAGAATGTCCCACGATTAAACATTATAAACTATCCGCTCACTTTTTGTCAAGCATTTTTTTGTAAAATTTAAGCGGGCTTATAACGGCCTTCCGTTGTGTCTGTTTGATAAATATTATTCATTCCCACGAATATGTTTTGATATTATGAAAGCTGTATATTAATCACAGCAACTAGCAAAAAATTGTCTGCACGAATTGACAACGGCTGCACACCGTAATGAAAAAGAGGCTGTAAAGAAATGAAGTTTAAGACTTCGTTCTTCACAGCCTCCGTTTTCATTTTTTATTTAGGAGAGAGGAAAATATATCAAATAAAAAAACTTATACACTGTTTAATCGGGACGATGTTCGCCGTTCCCTTATGTTGTGACTTTATTATACCACACCAATATTGACAACTGTGTGACGAAAACAAGAAGTTTTTCGGAATTTTCAATTTTTATCACTTGTAGTAAGAAACAATGTATTTGAGAATTTATAAAATTTGTTTTTAAATGTAATTTCTGCCGTTACTCACGGAAGAACGAGGTTTTCCCCTACAAAATTGTGCAAATGGTAGCTATACTACGCTCGGGCATAAATGTTTTTCATTTGTCAAACTGTCTGCACAAACGAAAAAAGTCAACTTCGGCACATTGTTGTGCTCGGGCGATATAGTCTTTAATACAAAATAACTGTCTGCACGAATAAAAAATCATTCAGCCGACTTAATGATTACCGTTGACTGTGGCGGTACAGAGATTTTACCGTCTTTAAGCTCGGTATGCTTTGAGCTGCTTTCGGGGATAAGGTCTGCACGGAGAGTTGCATTCTTAATCATATCGTCTGTAATTGTAAGCTCCTTGGCGTCATTCTTGCTGAAGTTGTGAATAATGAGGAGCTTTGAATCCTCATACTCAACATAGTAAGCGCCGACTGCCTTATCATCAAAGCCCTGTGTGCCTACAATTCTGCCCCTTGCAATTTCGGGGTTCTGATTTTTGATTGTGATAATTCTACGATAGTAGTTGAGGAGAGAATCCTTGTCGGCAAGCTGCTGTTTTACACCGCCGCCGGTAGGCACATCTGGCTCATCTCCGATACCGTTTACATAAATATCGGGAAGGTTCTCACTGTCAAAAACCATCTGTGTTCTGTATGCCGCATCGTTTGTGGTATTCGGAGCCTTAACACCGATTTCCTCTCCGTAATAGATGAACGGATTACCCGGCGCAAGCATATAAACTGCGGCTGCAAGTTTCTGAGAAGAAAGTCCCTGAGATTCAAGTGCGTTTCCGCTACGAACCTGATCGTGGTTTGAAAGGAACATTGCATTGATAGCATTGGGATTTGACTCTGTCATTTTGTTATCGTAGTTCATAATTTTTTTGGCAGTAGCCATACCGCCCTGCGAAATGATGTTGCTGATAATTGTGCCTGTTGAGGTTGAAAACTTGAATGCAAACTGGCTGTCGATGCCGGATTTGTAAAGCTCCTGAATATCGGAATCATCGGTCCAGTTCTCGCCAACCATATAGACATCTTCCTTAATACCCTTGCAGGTGTCGTAGAACCACTTGAGAAATTCTGTTCCGTCGGTTTCCTTATTTGTAAAGTATTTGCAAGCGTCAAGTCTGAAACCGTCAACTCCTCGGTCAAGCCAGAATTTCGCAATTTTTGTAAATTCTTCTCTCGTCTTTTTAGAATTGAGATTCCATTCGGGCATCTCCTGAGAAAAGTTCGCCTCACAGGCATAACCGTTTCCAAGACTGATAGTCTGAGTATCGCTGTCAAAATATGAGGCCTTGTGAATTTCAAAATATTCGGCATTGCCGTCAAGCTTATTATCGGCAACCTCTTCAACAGCCTTTGTAAAGAGCGGATTTTTTGAAGATGCGTGATTCAAAACAAGGTCAAGAATTACATTTATACCACGCTTGTGACATTCTTCAATAAGCTTGTCAAAATCGTCGAGCGTACCGAAGTCGGGATCAATATTGTAATAATCTTCAACATCATACTTATGATATGACTTTGACGGCATAATCGGAGTAAGCCAGATTGCGTCAACACCGAGGTCGTCACCTGAATTCGGATCGCCGTCATTAAGGTAGTCAAGCTGTGAGATGATTCCCTGAAGGTCGCCTGTTTCGTCACCGTTTGAATCGCAGAAAGAGTTTACGAAAATTTCGTAGTAGTTTCTGTATTTATCGGTTGATGCAGTTGCCTTAACGCCTTCAATCGGGTCGGCAACTTTTGCAGTATTTCCGTCGGATGAATCTGATTTTGATGATGAAGAATCAGAGCAGCCTGTAAGCACACAGCCCGCAAGCATTGCACCGGCAAGAAGAATGGAAAGAATTTTTTTCATAGTATCCTCCGTAAAATTAAAACGGACGGCAGCCTGTGACTGCCGCCCGTGAGAGCTTGTATATATTGGGATTAACCCTTTACGCCACCGGCTGTTACACCTTCAACATAATACTTCTGCATCTTGAGGAAGAGAAGTGTAATCGGAACAGCAACAACAACAGAACCTGCAAGGAACTGCTTGTAGTATGTGTTCTTAAAGTCCTGATCAATCATTAGCTGAAGACCGATAGCAACAGTATAGTTGTCACGAGCATCACCCATGATAATCTTAGCAAGAATGAAGTCTGTCCACGGTCCGATAAATGAAGTAAGAACCGTGTAAACAACAATCGGCTTTGACATAGGAAGAATAATCTTCCAGAAAATCTGGTTTTTGGTAGCACCGTCAATGGTTGCCGCCTCGTCAAGTGCTCTTGGAATTGTATCGAAGAAGCCTTTTGAAATCTGGAAGCCAAGACCGGCACCGCAGCTGTAGCAGATTACAAGAGCAACAAGAGTCTGAGTAAGACCCATTGCCTTGAGAAGATAGTAAATAGCAATCATTGTCATGAAGCCGGGGAACATACCGAGAATCATACCAACATTCATAAACTTTTTACGAGCCTTAAATCTGAGTCGGCTGAATGCGTAACTAACCATAAGAACCGAAATTGTAGAAATTACGCAGCTGAAACAAGCAACTACGAATGTGTTAAGGAACCATCTCGGGAAGTTAAGGCTTGCAGTACCGCCTGAGCCTGTGAACAAATCAATGTAGTTCTGGAGTGTCCATTCCTGCGGGATAATTGTACTTCCGTAAATTTCAGCACCGCCACGGAATGAATGCATTAAAAGATAGATGAACGGAGAAATCCAAATGAAACCCATTACAATAAGGAACAGGTAAACAAAAGCGTTCGCAATGTGTCTTCTTAACTTGTAACTTTTTATCATGAGAACGCCTCCTCATCCTTCATTGATTTTGAGTTATTATACACAATGAGTGAGAGCGTTGCGCAAATAACAAATACCAAAATACCTATCGCGGCGGCAAGTCCGTAGTCCTGAGAGTTCATGGTCAGCTTAAAGAGCCATGTAACAAGGATATCGGTTTCACCGGCCTGATAATATTTTTCGGTCGTCGGATTACCGTTTGACAACAGGTAAATAACATTAAAGTTATTGATGTTGCCGACAAACTGGGTAATGAGCTGAGGAGTTGTAACAAAAAGCATATACGGAAGTGTGATAGCCGTAAATGTCTTTACAGGACCTGCACCGTCAATTCTTGCAGATTCATAGAGATCCTCAGGAATATTCATAAGAATACCCGACATAGAGAGGATGGTATACGGAATACCTACCCAACAGTTAATGATGATAACTACCCAACGAGCCAGCGTCGCATCCTGATTCAGCCACTGAATTTCAACATGACTGTTTGTAATGTTTGAAAGCAGGATATTTACAGCACCGTTTGACTGGAGCATCTGGTTCATGAGAAGAAGTGATACGAACTGAGGAACAGCAATTGTGATAACGAAAAGTGTTCTCCAGAGTGATTTAAACTTGATACCCTTCTTGTTGATCATAAGAGCGAAGATCATACCAAGGATATAGTTTGAGAATGTAGCTGCAACAGCCCAGATAAGAGTCCATTCTGTGAGCTTAACAAATGTATAGCCCTTCTTAGCACCTTCAACGAGGTTGAAGAGTGAGCCGAAGTTGTCAAAACCAACCCATGAGAACAGTGTTCCCGGAGGCATATGCTGTTTATCATAGTTGGTAAATGCAATCAAAATCATAAATATGAGCGGCAGAACATTGAAGATACCGATCATAAGTACAGGGAATGACATAAGTGTGATATGATACTTACCGTCAAGGAACTGCTTCATATCATATTTGAATGAAGTCGGTTTCTGACCGTTAGCCTTCATAATCTGATGTCTGTACGCATCTTTGATGTTTGTTATGTAAATAGCGAAAACCACTACTGTGATTACGAGTGTCAATACCGAGTAAAGCAGAATAAGCATTGAGTTATCGCCGGGTACCTGCTTTGGAATGATACCGTTGATATATTCAGTTCTCTGAGCCTGAATACCGAGTGTCGGGAACATTTTGAGATATCCCCAACCGAAAAAAGCCATATAAAGGATATAGAGAACTTCAACAGCGAAGAAAAGAATACCCTTGTAATATTTACCTTTGCTAAGATCACCTACACCGAAAATAAGGTAGGAAAGTTTTGTAGCCCAGTCGCCTTTTACGAAGGTCTTGCCGTAGTTGGCAAAGCCCTTGCCGATGCCTACGAAGAACTTAACTATTGCCTTGCCGAGTGCTGTAAAAAAATGGGCAACGGCATGAGGAATGTTACAGAAAAACTTCTTTGTGTTGTAGGCAAATCTCTGGAAAGGATTGAGCTGTTTGTATTCAACATATGTCATTAGGCGCTCTCCTTAATAATTTGCAAATCTCTCTAATACACCAAACTAATAATGTCTTTTACGCTATCTTATAATAGTTGCCGTTCGTAATAAAACATTATTAGTCAGGCGAATACACAAATTGATAACGCAAGCGGACAGTCCGCATTTTTTCTTTTTTTACGGGACACTCCGTTTTCGGAGTGTCCCGCCGCTAATTAATCGATTAAATTAAATCAATTTAACTTACTTAATTTAACTTACTTAACGATTAGCCCTCATCCCTAACGTTAGAAATTGTTTCGTTAAGAAGCTTCTTCATAGCAGCTGCATCTGAAGGATTGCATGTGTCAGCGATGATCTTGTTGCCAAGGTTAGCCATAGGATCCCAGAATGTTGAAGCAATATTAACCTGTACACAAGCATTCAGAGACTGCTCACCGATAGCCTTAAGAACAGGAGAACCTGTTACAGCTTTGCTTTCCTGAACCTTCTTGTTTGCAGGTCCCCAACCGAGCTTCTCAGTTCTCTGGAGCTGGCACTCTTCACCTGCAAGATAGTGAGCAAGAATCTGAGCTGTTGCCGGGAACTTAGAAGAACCGTTTACACCGATGTACTTATAACCGAACATTGAGATAAGCTGCTTGTCTGTGCCGTTGACATTGATTGTAGGAAGCTTTGCAGCACCGAAGTTGTCACCGAGAGCCTTCTGGTTAGAAGCTGTATCCCATGAACCGTCGATACCTGCGCCACACTTACCGCTTGCAAAACCTGAAGCGATGTTAGCAACGTCAAGCGATTGGAATGTACCTCTGTAATCCTTGATGAGCTTTGCAAAAGCCTGAAGTGTTTTAACAGCTTCATCTTCGTCATATTTAACAAACTTCTGTGTAATACCGTCTTTTTCAAGACCGTCAATTTTAACACCTGCAGTGAAAGCGAAAGTACAAGCATAGTAACCGTCACCGGCATTCATAATGAACTTCTTGCCTGCCTTCTTACAAGCCTCAAGAATACCCTCAAGTGTCTTAGCCTGCTCGTCGGAAACTACTGACTTATCATAAACGAGATAGTAACCGTTATCGTTTGTTTCAGGATAAGCATAGAGAGTATCATTAAGTGTAGCTGCTTTTACAGTTTCCTCAGAATTAGCCTCTGTTACGGCATCCTTAAATGCAACCTGAGAAATAACGCCTGCGTCAACGAGCTTGTTGAGCTGGTCACTCGGGATGCTGAATACATCTGCAGCTGTTGTAGCATCGTTAAGCATATTTGTAGCAGCATCTTTTTCGCCCTGTGCTACAACTGAGATTTCCTTAAATTTTCTGTTAGGATAAGCCTTTTTGAAAGCCTCAACCTGCTCTTTAACAAGGCTTACAGCAGCATCAGGAGCCCATACCTTAAGAGTTACAGGCTTGCTGTCTGTACCTTCATCGCCGAAGTAGCTGTCGTCAACGATTGAGCCTTCAATCTTAGCAGCACCGTCCGAAGAACTGTTGTCTGCTTTTGAACCGTTGTCTGTTTTCGATGATGCGTCTCCGCCGCCGCAGCCAACAAGTGCAGTAGCAGTCATCATACCTGCCAATAAAATGGCGAGAATCTTTTTCATTGGAAAAATCCCTCTTTCTGAATATTTTCGTAGTGTCCTTTCGGATTACATACTTTCTTTGAGGATATAACGCACAAAGTACATCATATCCGCTATATAATCATATCAAAAAATCGCCTGAATTTCAACTCCCTTTGTACTTTTTATCTATGTTGTTAAAAATCAAAATTATTTTTGTGCAATATGATATCTTTTTTATTGATATTTTACTTATTGCACAAATTACATTGACTTGAATTGTTTATTTTGCTGGAATGCCATCTGTACAAGTTGAACAATCACACCCGACGGTTATGTGACATAACACCCAAATTATATTCTTTATTCATAAAATAAGCTTGAATTTCGGCAAATTTTCCTGATTTTAGTAAAAAATGACCAATCACAAAACAAAGTCATTTATTTCAAACATCACACATTAATTTTTTAACATACAGTTGTAATAAGCGCTGACAATTGTTATAATTATAGGGTAACGCAAAACAGAATCCGACTGTGAGTCGGGGAAACGGAGATATATATGATGAAACTGAAAGACCTTCTTATAAATTTTGAATACACGGTTCAGGGCAATCTTGATACTGAAATTTCGGATATTATCTATGATTCACGAAAGGTTGAAAAAGGCACGGCTTTTGTGTGCCTTAAGGGCTATACCTCAGACGGACACAGGTACGCAAAGTCAGCCGTTGAAAAAGGTGCATCGGCACTCGTTATCAGCGACAGCCTCGACTTTGAAGTGCCGAGTGATGTTGCCGTTGTAAAGGTTGAGGACACAAGATACGCTCTTTCGCTTATGAGCATTGAATTTTTCGGACATCCCGAGGATGAGCTCTACACGGTTGCAATCACAGGAACAAAGGGCAAAACCACAACAACAGCAATGGTTGCGGAAATTTTTGAACACGCAGGAATCAAGACCGGCACAATCGGAACACTCGGTGTTGTTTACGGCGGAGAAACCCACAAAACCGACAACACAACTCCCGAATCATACATTATTCAGAAATCGATGCGTGATATGATTAACGCCGGCTGCAAGGCTATGGTAATTGAGGCATCGTCAATCGGACTTAAACACAGCCGTCTTGCAGGCATGACTTTTGATGTCGGCATCTTTACAAACTTTTCGGACGACCACATCGGCGGTGTTGAACACAAAGACCTTGCGGAATATCTCTACTGCAAGAGTCTGCTTTTCAGACAATGCAAATTTGCCGCTGCAAATATTGACGATCCCGCATGGAAGGATATCACAAAGGATTTCAAGGGTTCTGTTCTCACCTACGGTTTTGACGACAATGCGGACTTGAAGGGCAAAAATGCTCATCTTCTCTCCGAAAACGGATTTGTCGGTGTTCACTTTGAAACAGAGGGAATCAAAAACCTTTCTGTTGATGTTGACATTCCGGGCAAATTCAATGCATACAACGCACTTGCGGCAATTTCGGCAGTTTCATTCTTTGACGAAATTGAAGATCAGATGATTATTGACGCTCTCAAGGTTGCCAAGGTCAAGGGCAGAGTTGAGCGTGTGCCTGTTCCCTACAACTACACACTCATCATCGACTACGCACACAACGCACTTTCAATGGAAAATGTACTTGAAACACTTCGCCAGTACAATCCGCACAGACTTATTACAATGTTCGGTGCAGGCGGCAACCGTCCTAAGGTTCGCCGTTATGAAATGGGCGAAACCTCGGGCAGACTTTCAGACCTTTCGGTTGTAACGGAAGACAACTCAAGATTTGAAGATGTTATGGACATCATTGAGGACATCAAGACAGGTCTTGCAAAAACCGATGGCAAGTATGTTGTCGTGCCGAACCGCAGAGATGCAATTAAATATTGCATGGACAATGCCGAGGACGGAGATATTATCGTACTTGCAGGCAAAGGTCATGAGGATTATCAGGAAATCAAGGGTGTTAAGTACCATATGGACGAGAGAGAAATCATTGCCGATATTCTCAACGGCAAAAGCTAAACCCATTAACATATAAACACAGTAAAAAATCACGGTCGGAAATCAAATCCCGACCGTTTTTTCATACTCTTATTAAGTTAAATAATCATTCCGCCGTTTACACCGACAATCTGTCCCGTGATGAACCTTGCCCTGTCGCTGCAGAGAAACACAGCAGTTTCGGCAATATCCTCGGGCATACCGAGCATATTAAGCGGAGTTTCCTCCTTAAGCTCCTGTACGGTCTGCTCATCAAAGCCTTTCATCATATCGGTCATAATCACACCGGGACAAATACAGTTGACACGCACTCCCGACAGACCGACCTCCTTGGCAAGACCTTTGGTAAGTCCGATTACACCCGCCTTTGACGCACTGTAATGCACCTCACAAGACGCACCGACCTGTCCCCACATTGAGCTGATATTGAGAATAACACCGCTGTGGTTTTTAATCATATATCTTTTGAGCGCCTGTTGCGAGCAGTAGAAAACACCGTCAAGATTAACCCCCGTCATTTTCTTCCATTCATCGGGAGTTATGTCGGTAAACAGCTTTTGCTGTGCAATTCCCGCATTGTTGACAAGCACATCAAGATTTCCGAATCGGCTGTCGATTTTGTCAAACATTTTGCAAACGCTTTCATAGTCGGAAACATCTGCCTGAACAGCAAAGGCATTTATGCCGTATTCATTTGTAAGCTTTTCGGCAAGGCTTTCGGCTTTTTCGGAATTTTTCGAGTAATGCAACGCAACATCGCAACCGCATTTTGCAAAAGCAACAGCAGTCTGCGAACCGATTCCGCCCGATGCACCTGTTACAAGTATTTTTTTCATCATATTAATACCCGGTAGGGGCGGTTATCATCCGCCCGTTCGTGTGTATTGCACACGATTGAACACATTGTGTTCAAATTTAAACATATTTTTAATGAACACAAATTCCTATTAAAGCGGGCGGTCAATGAAAAGACCGCCCTTTGTTTATTTTACTTCTTAAAACTGTCTTTAAGGCTTACACTGCGGTTGAATACGAGGTGTTCGGGTGAGCTGTCCTTGTTGTCAATGCAGAAATAACCGTGGCGCATAAACTGATAGCTCTTCGGAGCCGTTGCACCTGCAATATTCTTTTCAGCCTTACAGCCTGTGAGAACTTCAAGTGAATTTTCGTTAAGATAATCGAGGAAGTTTCTGTCGCCTGTATCGGGATCCGGAACAGTAAAGAGGTTATCGTAAAGTCTTACTTCCGCATCAAGACAGTTGTTAGCGTCAACCCAATGGATTGTGCCTCTTACCTTTCTGCCGTCGGGAGTATTTCCGCCCTTTGTTTCGGGATCATACTCTGCATAAACCTCAACAACATTGCCGTTTTCATCCTTTTTGCAGCCTGTGCATTTTACGATGTATGCAGACTTAATTCTTACCTCGTTGCCGGGATAAAGGCGCTGATACTTCTTTACGGGTTCTTCCATAAAGTCGGTTTCTTCAATGTAAAGCTCACGGCTGAAAGTAACCTTTCTTGTGCCGTCCTCAGGACGGTTCGGGTTGTTCTCAACCTCAAATTCTTCGCTCTGTCCCTCAGGATAGTTTGTGATAACAAGCTTAACAGGCTTTAAAACGCACATTGTACGCTCTGCCGTTTCGTTAAGGTCATCACGCAGACAATGCTCAAGAAAGCCGTATTCAACAATTGAATTAACCTTTGAAACACCAATCTGCTCAATGAACGAACGAATTGACTTTGGTGTGTAACCCCTTCTGCGAAGTCCGCAGAGTGTAGGCATTCTCGGATCGTCCCAACCGCTTACATAGTTCTTTTCAACGAGTTCACGGAGCTTTCTCTTTGACATTACCGTGTTGTTAATTCCGAGTCTTGCAAATTCAATCTGTCTTGGCTTGCACGGAACGGAAATATTATTAATTACCCAATCATAAAGCGGACGGTGAGCCTCAAATTCAAGTGAACAAAGGCTGTGCGTAATACCCTCAAGAGCATCCTCAATCGGATGAGCAAAGTCATACATAGGATAAATGCACCACTTGTCGCCTGTTCTGTGATGCTTGAGTCTGTTAATTCTGTAGATAACAGGATCACGCATATTAAAGTTACCTGACGCAAGGTCAATCTTTGCACGGAGAGTCATTTTGCCGTCCTCAAATTCGCCGTTTTTCATTCTCTCAAACAAATCAAGGCTTTCTTCTATAGGACGGTCACGATACGGACTCTTTGCAGGAGTCTGTGTGTCGCCTCTGTATTCTCTCACCTTGTCGGGAGTAAGCTCACAAACATATGCAAGTCCCTTTTTGATAAGCTCAACGGCAAATTCATACATCTGATCAAAATACTGTGATGCATAGAAAAATCTGTCGTCCCAATCATAACCAAGCCACTTGATATCCTCTTTGATAGCGTCAATATATTCTACATCTTCCTTTGTAGGGTTGGTATCATCCATACGAAGATTGCAGATTCCGCCGAAATGCTCGGCAGTACCAAAGTCAATGCAAAGAGCCTTTGCATGACCTATGTGAAGATAGCCGTTCGGTTCGGGAGGAAAACGGGTGTGAACCTTTTTACCTGTCTCTTATACACATCTCCGAGCCCACGAGACCGGA
>ERZ1027033.842-NODE-842-length-15808-cov-4.630927_pt1 | contig 15808 bp, 17 predicted proteins | sample MGYA00519444_ERZ1027033 | MGnify/ENA primary metagenome ERZ1027033 (study PRJEB26926, sample SAMN06164887) | human gut metagenome | biome: ENVO:00009003; feature: ENVO:2100002; material: ENVO:00002003 | host: Homo sapiens | place: USA | collected 2012 ...
GGAGATGTGTATAAGAGACAGGATCAAGTATTGCGAAATGATCGACCGAAACGCCCTTGTCGGCGCGGACTTGTCCGACGTGATTATGCAGTTCGATCATTCCGGAATGGTATTCGCCCGAAACAAGATGGCAAAGAACAAGCCGCCTTCCCTGCTTTTGGAACCGCAGGACGGCGGCTTATTTATTGCCGCAAATTTGAGCCTTACGGAAGAAGCAAAGCGCCTGTATGCAAGCATTGACGCGGGGCTTATCTGCAAAATGTCGTGGGCGTTCACCGTATCGGAGGACGCATACAACAAAGACACGCACACAAGAACGATCTTGAAGATCAAGAAGGTTTACGACGTTTCGGCGGTATCTTATCCGGCGAACGCCGATACCGATATTTCGGCGCGTTCCTATTTCGACGGAGTGATCGAGAGAGAACAGCAGGAGCGGCTGGAGCGCCGGAAGCAAATTCTTAAAATCAAACTTATGATGGAGGTTTAACACAATGAGAATTAAAGAGATTGAAGCCCGCCTTGCGGCTATCAAGAAGGAGATCGAAGAGCGCGGCGACGCTATGAAAGCCGAGGAAATCGACGCGCTGGAGAAAGAAACAAAGGAGCTTACCGAAGAGCGCGCCGGACTGATTGCCGCCGCAGAGAAGCGCAACGGCATTCTTGACAATATCGCGAAGGGCGGCGGCGTTTCTGTCCGTTCCTTCGGGAAGAAGGAAGAGGATAACACTGATCCGGACGATCCCTTCGGCACGCCCGAATACCGTTCCGCGTGGCTGAAAAACCTTCGCCGCCTTCCCCTTACCGACGCGGAGAAGCGCGCGTATGCGAACGCCAGCGGCACGGGCGCGGAGGTTGTGCCGACGCAGACCGCAAACGAGATTATCAGCAAGGTAAAGAAACTTGCGCCTATGCTGAATGAAGTTACCCTTCTTCACGTCAAAGGCGCGGTGAAGTTCGTTGTCGAAGGCACGAACAACGACGCGGCGATCCATACCGAAAACGCTGCAATCACGCCCGCCGCCGACACCCTTACCACCGTTACATTGAGCGGGTACGAGATCGTGAAGCTGGTTCAGATTTCCGATACCGTTATGACAATGAGCATTGCGGCGTTTGAAAGCTGGATCGTTGATATGCTTGCGGAAGCAATCGCCCGCAAGGTTGAAGATTTCTTCATCAACGGCACAGGCACTTCCCAGCCGAAGGGCATTGACAAGGCGAACACTTGGGGCGCAACGAACAGCGTTACCGTAGGCGCTTCTGCTTCCCTTACCGCCGCGAACGTCCAGACGCTGATCGGGCTTCTGAACGCCGGATACGACCGCAACGCAAAATTCGTTATGAGCAAGCGAACCTTGTTCACCGATTTTATGCCGTTGCAGGATACCAGCAAGAACCATATTGTAACCGTGCAGGGCAACAGCTACTTTGTTTACGGCTATCCGGTTCTTCTGTCCGATTACGTGAAGGAACACGAAGCCTTCTTGGGCGACTTCAAGAAGGTTTGCGCGAACCTTGCGGAAAGTATCAACGTCAAGAACGCCTATGACATCGACACGAACAGCTACAAATACAGCGGTATTGCGATCTTTGATTGCCAGCCCGCAATCGGCGAAGCCTTCGTGAAGCTGGTAAAGGCGGGCGCGTAATGGAGGGTTGAACGATGATGCTTGACAAGGTAAAGCTGGCTTTGCGAAAAACAGCCGCCGTATTTGACGACGAAATCGAAGATTACATTACTTCCGGTATCGCTGATCTTCGGCTTGTCGGTATCAACGTTCCGGAAAATACGGGATCGTCCAGCGAAACGCTGGGCGATCCCCTTTTAGACCGCGCAATCATTCTGTACGCGAAATCCGAAGATAACTTCGGCGGCGAAGGCGAAAGGCACAGGAAAGCATACGATTACTTGAAATGCGCCTTGTCGCTGTCTGACGAATACACGGAAGGCGGTGGCGGATAATGGGCTGGAGAGATCAAATAACGCTGATCGCGCTTTCCGAACCTTCGGAGCGGACAAACGAACACGGCTTCCCTACAAGGAAGCCGGAAACGGCGACAACGGTTTTCGCTGATAAAAAATCCGTAGGGTATTCGGAGTTCTACAAAGCGGAAATGGCGGGACACGCCGCCGAAATCAAGTTCGACGTTTACGCAATGGAATATAGCGGGGAAACGATCGCGGAATATCCCGTTTCGAGCGGGAAACGCTATCGAATTCTTCGCACTTACATTCACAACGACGGAGAGCTTGTAGAATTGACGCTTTCCAGCTTCCCCGAAGCGCAGAGCGCCGCAAACGCGGCGGGCGATACAGCGGAAGGGGGCGGCGGCAATGGCGAAATTTAACGTTGTCGGGCTTGACGACGTAGCGGAACAAATGCTTCAACGTGCGGAGATCGCGGAAGAAGCAGTACCGGAAATGCTGAAAGCTGGCGGCGCGGTAATGCAGGAAGCACAGCGCGCGGAAATCCGAACTATGTTCCGGAGCCGCAGAAGCACGGGCGATCTTGCCGCGTCGATAACCGTTTCAAAAGTCAAGGATCGGGACGGCGGAAAGATGGTTGAAGTATATCCGGGCGGAAAGGACAGGCACGGAGTACGGAACGCGACAAAAGGCTTTGTCCTGCAATACGGACGAAAGAATATGCCAGCGCGACCGTGGTTCACGGCGGCAAATACGAAAGCGGCTGACGCGGTAAACGACGAAATGCGCCGAGTATGGGAGGAAAAGCAAAATGGACGTTGACGAACTTGTGAAAACAACGCTTGAAAAGCTGGGCTATCCCGTCGAACGTCTGATTTACACCGGAAAGGCGGAAACGTTTATTACGTATCAGATCGTTGTGGGGCTGGATACTCACTTTTCGGACGATGAAAGCGGCGCAGAAGAATTCACGTATCGGGCGGATATTTATTCCCGCGTGGATTATATCGCCGCAATGCGGAGCGCAAAGCGGGCATTGAAGGAAGCGGGGTTCTACGGGATCACGTTTGATCCGGAAGTGTTCGAGGAAAACACGGGATATTATCACGTTCCCGTGGAATTCAAGTATATGGAGGTATAACGAATATGGCGACAATCGGATTGCGCGACCTTTACCGCGCGCCTATCACGATCGGCGACGGCGGCGTGGAGGAATACGGCACACCTGTAAAAATGGCGAAGGCAATTTCGGCGGAGCTTTCCGTGGAGGTTGCGGAAGCGATCCTTTACGCAGACGACGGAGCCGACGAAGTTGTAAAGGAATTTGTTTCGGGAGAACTGACGCTTAACGTCAATGATCTTCTTCCGGCTGACCTTGCCGCCCTGCTTGGGCAACAGCAGGACGACGATATGGTGGTTTACGGTTCGGATACGGACGAACCGCCTTATTTTGCAATCGGCTTCCGCGCGAAGAAAGCGGGCGGAACCTACAAGTACATTTGGCTTTACAAGGTGAAGTTCTCGATCCCTTCCGAGAGCTACCAGACGAAGGGCGACAGTATCGAATTTACTACGCCGGAGATCGTCGGGCAGTTCATCAAGCGTTCTGACGGCTTGTGGAAGGCGGAACACGTCGCAGTACCTACGGAAAGCGTCGCGGCGGCTTGGTTTACTACGGTGAGAGAACCAAACAATACAGAAACTTAAACAAAATAGAAAGGGGGTACAGCGGGGAGCCGGAAACGGCTTCCCGCTTATTGTTTTATGAGCGCAATTAAAGACGGGCGTTTCCCGATTACACTTGACAAGGAAAGACACCTTCTTTTCAGTCTGAACGTAATTGACGAAATGCAGGACAAATTCGGCGGCTTTGACAAGCTGGACAAGGCGCTTTCCGGAAAAGACAGCGTGAAGAACCTTCGTTGGCTTCTTACCCTGCTTCTGAACGAGGGCGCGGACGACGGCGACGAAGAGCTTACCGAAAAACAGGTGGGGAAACTTATTCATACAGGAAACTTCAACGAAGTAAAATCTTCGATCTTCAAGGCGTTTTCGTTGGGCAACAACGGCACGGAAGAGCCGCCCGCCCGCGACGATGAAGAGGACGACGAAGAGGAAAACGAAATCAGAAAAAACGCGGCGGCGGGCAAGGAATAATCGACCTTGCCCGCCTTCTTTATATCGGCGTTACGCTTCTTCGGTGGAGCGAAGCCGAAGTATGGCGAATGACACCGTATAAAATCTTGACGCTTTTTAGAATACACAAACAATTTAATCCGGATCGCTTCAAGCCGGAAGAGCCGGAAGCCGATATTGACGACGTGTTAGGAGGGTTGTAAATGGCGAAGGAAGAGCAAATCAAATCGCGAATCATTCTTGAAGGCGAAAAAGAATACCGCGACGCCTGTAAAGGTATCAACACTTCCCTTCGCGAAATCGGATCGGAAATGAAGCTGGCGACGGCGGAATTCGGCGACAATGCGGAGAGTATCGAAGCACTTACGCGGAAGCAGGAATTTTTACAAAAACAGCTTGACGAACAGGCAAAGAAAGCGAAAGCCGCAGAAGATGCCTTGAAGAAAATGCGCGAAGGCGGGATCGATCCTACCGATCCCGCCTATAAAAAAATGCAAACGAACCTTAACAATACAAAAGCCGAAATGGTGAAGGTTCAGAAGGAGCTGGACGACACTTCAAAGAAGCTGAAAAGTTCAAAGGTGGATTGGGAGAGCGTCGGCGACACCGTAGGAAAAGTAGGAAAGGCAATCGGCGCGGGCGTTGCCGCAATGGGCGCGGCGATTGGAGCGGCGGCGGGCGCGTTTTTAGGGCTTGCAGAAAGCACGCGAGAAGCCCGCGAAAATATGGGCAAGCTGGAAGCGGGCTTCACGACGGCGGGGCATTCCGCAGAGGACGCGAAGAACACCTATACCGAACTGTACGGCATTCTTGGCGACGACGGACAGGCGACCGAAGCCGCCGCACACCTTGCACAGCTTACGAACAACGAGCAGGAGCTGGCGACGTGGACGGATATAGCGACGGGCGTTTACGCGACCTTCGGCGACAGTTTGCCGATCGAAAACTTGACGGAAGCCGCGAACGAAACGGCGAAAACCGGACAGATTACGGGCGGGCTTGCCGACGCTTTGAATTGGGCGGGCGTTTCGGAAGATGAATTTCAATCAAAGCTGGACGCTTGCACTTCGGAGCAGGAGCGGCAAGCGCTGATTACGGAAACGCTGAACGGGCTTTATTCAGACGCGGCGGAAGCATACAGGGAGGTTAACGGAGATATTATCGAAGCGCAAAAGGCAACGGCTTCCCTTAATAGCGCTATGGCGGCGCTGGGCGCGATCGCTGAACCGATCGTTACGAAGCTGAAACAGCTTGCGGCGGAACTTCTGCAACAGATAACGCCGTTTGTAGAGTTGATCGGAAACGGGCTGACCGGAGCGCTGGAGGGCGCGGAAGGCGCGGCACAACAGTTTTCCGAGGGGCTTTTGGGGCTTGTAACGTTCATCGTTGAACAGCTTGGGGCAATGTTGCCGACCTTCCTTGAATTCGCCTTGCAGATGATCGGGACGCTTGCAACAGGTATCGCGCAGGCGTTGCCGACGCTTGTTCCGACGATCGTTCAGATCATTACACAGGTTGTTCAAACGCTGATTAACAATATCCCTATGCTGATCGACGCGGCGTTACAGCTTATCACAGGGCTGGCGCAGGGGATTATAAATGCGATCCCCGTTCTTGTGGCGGCGCTTCCGCAGTTGATAACGAGCCTTGTTAACGGACTGCTGGCGGCGATCCCGCAGATTATTCAAGCGGGTATCGACCTTTTGACTTCCCTTATTACCGCCCTTCCGGAAATCATTACAACGATTGTAACGGCTATTCCGGAAATCATAAACGGGATTATTACGGCGCTTCTTGAAAATATCCCGCAGATTGTTCAAGCGGGCATTGACCTTCTTGTGGCGCTGATACAGGCGCTTCCGCAGATTATAACGACGATCGTTCAAGCGATCCCGCAGATTATCAGCGGAATTGTAAACGCGCTGATCCAGAACATACCGCAAATCATTCAAGCGGGCGTTCAGTTGTTCGTTTCCCTCATTCAGAACTTGCCGACGATCATTGTTGAAATCGTGAAAGCCGTTCCGCAGATCGTTTCCGGTATCGTACAGGCTTTCGCAAATTTGGGCGGCGAGATGGTAAACGCGGGTGCAAATCTTCTTCACGGCTTGTGGGAAGGTATTTCAAGCGCGGCTTCTTGGCTATGGGAGAAAGTAACCGGCTGGGCTTCCGGACTGATCGACGGGATCAAAGGCTTCTTCGGCATTCACTCCCCTTCCACCGTTTTCGCCGAAATCGGCGGGAATATGGCTGACGGCGTAGGCGTAGGCTTCGGCGACAGTATGGAAGGCGTTTCGTCGGATATGACCGCCGCAATGGGCGGAGCGGGAGAGCTTACCGCCGCCGAAGCGGTGCGCGCCGTGAACGACGGAATTATGGCGAATATCGAAGGGCTTTCCGGCGCAATAACCGCGATCGTCGAAAAGGTAATTACCGGACTGAACGCACAGGCGCAAAGGCTCATTCAAGCCGGACAGGATTTTGACAATCAGATTTCTTCCGGTATGGTGCAGGGTATCCCGCAGATCACGGCAAAGATACCGCAAATCACGCAGAGCATTATAACCGCCTTCACCGCGCAAAATCAAAAGTTCATTCAAGCGGGCGTTACGATCGACAAGAATATAGCTTCCGGAATGGTGCAGGGTATCCCGCAGATCACCGGAAAAGTGGCGCAAATCGTACAGCCCGTTATTACCGCGCTGAATTCGTTTGTATCCGACTTCGTGGCGGCGGGCGAAGAAATGGTGCGCGGTATTTGGCAGGGCTTTCAAAATATGTCGAGTTGGCTGGAAAGCCGCGTGCGTTCGATGATGCGCGAAATTGTCGCGGCGGTTGAAGATGAAATGGATATTGCTTCCCCGTCGAAAGTCTTTGCGGGTATCGGCGAATATATGGCGCAGGGGCTTGGCGAAGGCTTCGGACGCGAAATGCGAAACGTCGAAAAGACGATCCGCAGGGCGACCGACAACGCCGTCCCCGACGATCCGGAACCGCGCCCGCGCGCAGGCGGCAGACAGGAAGCGCGCTTCGAGGTGGTGCAAAACATCTACGCGAACGATACTTCCTACGCCCAGCAACAGCGCGAAGCGGCGCGGCAGTTCAGAATGATTGCGCGGGAGGTAATGGGCTGATGAAAATACAAGAAAAATTGACCTACACGAACGAGCGGGGGGAAAGCATTGTCTTTTCCCCTTCTTCTTCGTATCACGTAAACTTCAAGGACGTTTCCGGCTTGTCCGACGTGCAGAACGCCATATATTCAACAAACAGTATGGGGCAGGACGGCGACACCTATTTAGGATACCGCATTGAAAGCCGCGATATTGACATCGTAGGGCATATCAGGGAGCGGGACAAAATCGCCGTGCAGGAATTGCGCCGCAATCTGAACAGGATATTAAATCCGCAGTATTCCGCGACGCTTACTTACGAATTGGGCGACTTCAAGCGGGTTATCGGTTGCACGATCAACAATGCGCCGATCTTCAAGCGCGGGACGATATTAGAGCAATTCACGATCCAGCTTTCGTGTCTTAATCCGTTTTGGCGGGAAGAGGCGGAAACGCGCGAGGATATAGCAACGTGGATCGGCGGCTTTGAATTTCCCGTTCCGGACGGGCTGGAGATAACGGAGGATTGGGAAATCGGATACCGCCAGCCTTCGCTGATCGTCAACGTGTTCAATTCCGGCGACGTGAAAAGCGGTATCCGGATCGAGTTCCGCGCGCTGGGCGCGCTGACAAATCCACAGCTTCTGAACGTCAATACGCAGGAATTCATTAAAGCGAACCTTGCGCTGGAAGCGGGCGACGTGCTGACCGTTTCGACGGGATACGGCGAAAAATCCGTAAAACTGTTACGCGGCGGCGTTGAAACCGACGCTTTCCGTTATTTGGACGTTGACAGTTCATATTTACAGCTTGCCGTGGGCGATAACCTTTTCCGATATTCAGCGGATACAAACGCGGAAAATCTCGAAGTATCCATTTATCACAATAACTTGTATTTGGGGGTGTAGCGGTATGGAATTATACGTCTATTCTTCCGATATGGAGCCTCAAGGGATCGTCGAAAAAATCGCGTCGCTGATCTGGACGCGCCGCTATTGGAGTTGCGGCGAATTCAAGTTGCTTGTTCCCTTCACGGAAGAGCATTCCCGAATGCTGGTGAAGAACAATATCATTATGAAGCGCGGCGACGACGAAGCGGCACAAATCCGTTATGTTTCGATCACGAAGAATTCGCAGGGGCTGGAGGAAATCGAGGTTCAAGGAAAGTTCCTGATCGCGTGGATCGGGAAGCGGATAATCAAAAAGCAGATTATCACGAACGACACAACGCAGAACATTCTATACCGTATTGTACGGGAGAATGTAACAAATCCGGCTGATACCGTGCGAAAAATTCCGGACGTGTCGATCGCGGACGACGACGCGGACACCGAAAGCGGCGTGATCGACTACACTTCGGAACAGTACACAAACGCCCAGCTTGCGGCGGAAACAGCGGCGAAGGCGGCAAAGCTGGGAATACGAATGCGAACGGACGCGCGCACGGGTACGCACGTCTTTTCCGTCTACGAGGGGCGCGACCTTACGGCTGGCAACAGCGCGGGGAATGCGCCTTGTATCTTTTCGCAGGAATTCGATAACATCGTCGAGCAGGAATACACGAACAGCATTGAAAACCTAAAAACAACGGCGTTCGTCGGCGGTGAAGAGAAAGAAGGCGTTGCGCGGAAGGTTGCCGAAGTAGGCGGATCGGCAGCAGGGCTGGAGCGTGAAGAGGTATTCATAAACGCCACCGATATTGTGCAGGAATACGAGGACGACGACGGCGAACAAGTATCGCTTACGGATACGGAGTATTTAGCGCTTCTTTCCGCCCGAGGTGCAGAGGAATTAGAACAGTACGCGGAAACGCTTTCGTTCGGTTCAAAGGTAAACACCTTCGCAAATCTGATCTACCGAACCGATTATGATTTAGGCGACCGCGTTACTTGCGTGAACAAGCGCTGGGGAATTCGCATTGACGTTCGCATAACGGAAATTGCGGAAACCTATCAAAACAACGTCGAAGAGATTGATATAACCTTCGGCGAAAGTTTGCCCGCGCTTTTAACGCAGATACGGCAGATCACAAAATAAAGGGGTGTAAATATGGAAAAATCGAGCTTTTTTAACAGCGTATCCGGCGACCGAAAATACAAGGCGGAAGATTGGGCTTCGTATTTCGGATCGTTCATCGGAAACGGCGTTTTCCCTGTTCCTTCGACGGGGCTTCAAGTTGTTGCCGGAAGCGGAATGCAAGTAACCGTGAAGGCGGGAAAAGCGTGGATCAACGGCTATTTCTACAACAACACAAGCGACCTTTCCTTGACGCTTGCGACGGCTGACGGCGTTTTGAACCGCATTGACCGCATTGTGGTTCAATGGGACTTGACGAACCGCGTTATTTCGGTGAAGGCGAAATCTTCTTCGTATTCGGCTTCCCCTACCGCGCCAGCCGTCGAGCGGGACGCGGATATTTACGAATTGGCGATCGCCGACGTTTACGTGGGAGCGGGTGTAACCGCGATCACAGGTTCGAGCATTACAGACAAGCGCCTTGACAGTACCGTTTGCGGCGTTGTAGCGGGACTGGTAGACACGATCGACACGACAGCTTTTAACGCACAGCTTGAAGCGTGGTTCGAGGAATACCAAAGCGACAGCGCGGCGGAGTACAATTCCCTTGTATCGTATATGAATTCCTTGAAGTTACAGGGAAACACGCAGTACGACGCGCTGGAAGAGTATTTCGCGGACTTCAAAACGGAAGCGCAAACGGACTTCGACACTTGGTTTGAAGGCTTGCAGGAAGTGCTGGACGACGACGCGGCTGGAAACCTTCTGAATATGATTACGGCGCTGACCGCCCGCGTCGATCTGATCGAAGCCGTGATCTTCAACGATATTACCGATAATCCGTTCCTTATCCTGTTTGACGACCTTACAGGCGTTACGACAACGGGCGTATGGAACGAGAGCTTACAGCGTATCGAATGTTAAAGCGGTACGCTTGCACGCGGGCGGAATTGTCGTGCATTATAGGGAACCTGTTTATCGAGCTTTCGCCGCCGTGCGAACGTTGCGGCGAAGATGCTTTGACGATCACAGGAACGACCGTAACCGGAAACAAAGGAACGCTTTTCGTTACGGCGGCTGGGTTTGATTTCGAGGGGTGCGCCGAAGATGCCGTTACTATTGACCGCATACGAAAGGGACGGTGCATAAATGCAAAGGCAGGAACGAGGAAGAAAGGAACCTTCGGAATTTAACGTGATCGTGAAGTGCAAAGATTTAATCAAGCACACGTTCACGATTACAAACAGCACGGAGCGTTTCCCGAAGAAATATCGATTTACCCTTGCGAACCGCATACAGGACAAAGCGGTGGATATTTACGAATGCGCGCTTGAAGCGAATGAATTAAACCTTCTTGACGCGCAGGAATTCAAGGAGCGGCAGAAGCTACAAGCAAAGGCAATGACCTATTGCAAGGAGCTTCTATTTTTCATAGAGCTTTCGCACGAACAGGGCTTCATATCAACGAACAGTTGCGAATACTGGTCTAAACTTGTGCTTGATGTGAAGTATATGTTAGCCGCGTGGAAAAGCGGGATCGCGCGAGAGGGTGAACCGTTTGGGGTACATCTTGATACGCCTAATTCGTCGAACGCCAACAACGTCCGCAACGCAATTCCGACGGCACGCTGAACAACAACAACGCTTACAACGGGAACAGGGGCGTTCGCCCGCTTCGGTGGAAAATGAGATCGAGTAGGCACGCGCCGAAAGCAGAATACCACCATCAAAGGAAGGTGTATCCCGTCGCCGCTATCCACAGCGGGGACAAATACAGGATCGCCGATGCCGGAGCATTCCGGACGGAAGGCAAAGGCTACGCACAGCGAGGATTTTTTATGACAGATTACGAGAAGATATATAGCTTCGAGAACCTATACAAAGCCTACCGAAAGGCGCGGCAAGGCAAGAGGTGGAAGGGAGCGGCGGCAAAGTTTGAAGTCAACCTTCTTGAAGCGCTGAACCTTTTAAGTTACCAACTACAAACGAAGAAATACACGCTTTCGCCGTATAACACGTTCGAGGTATACGAGCCGAAGCGCCGCGTGGTTATGTCGAACAGCTATAAAGACAAGGTTGTTCAACATTCGCTTTGCGATAACGTGCTTGAACCGATCCTTACACGATCGTTCATTACGGACAACTACGCTTCGCAAGTGGGAAAAGGGACGCATTACGGGTTAGACAGGCTTCAAGAATTCTTGCGGAGGTTTTACCGGAAAAACGGGATTGACGGGTGGATATTGAAGGCGGATATATCAAAATACTTCTATTCCATTAGGCACGACGTGTTAAAAACCTTAATCCGTAGGAAGATAACCGATCCGGACGTTTTGTGGCTTGTTGATATGATTATCGACAGCACGGAAGGAAACGTCGGAATACCGATCGGAAATCAATCTTCACAGCTTTTCGCCCTTCTTTACCTCAATAATTTAGATCACTTTGTCAAAGAGAAGTTAGGCATTAAATATTACGGCAGATATATGGACGATTTCTTCTTGATACACGAAGATAAAGCCTATTTGCAGTATTGCCGCGCGGAAATAGAAAAGCACGTCGCCGCGCTTGGCTTGTCTTTGAACAACAAAACGAACATTTACCCTTTGCGTAACGGTATAGATTTCTTGGGATTTCATACCTACTTAACCGAAACGGGCGCAGTTATCCGAAAGGTTCGCCGCAGAAGCAAGAACAATATGAAACGCAAGTTGAAGAAAATGCGCGGGCTTGTGGAGCGGGGCAAAATCACGACGGCGACCGTCGAACAGTCTTACAAAAGCTGGCGGGGACACGCTTCAAAGGGAAATTGTTACCACCTGATCCGAAGGACGGATCATTATTACGACAGTCTTTTCAAATCAAAGGAGGCGGGAAAATGTCAAAAGCAATAAGTTCACTTTCCGTGGGCGACAAGATCGAAGTTCCGGTCCTTTCGGCGTATCAATCGCGTTTCGGTGCAAAGATCATTTTCAAGGTTGCCGACAAGAACCACAGCGGCTATCCGTCGAATACCGTAACGCTGATAACCGAAAAGATTATCCAGCTTATGTGTTCGGACGCGAAGGAGCCGAGCAACAGCAATTCCGATCGAAAGAACTACGGCAACAACAGGCACATTTATTCAAATATCCTGCAATGGCTGAACAGCAATGCGACGGCGGGAAATTGGTACAGCGCGAAGCACAGCGCCGACGCGCCGCCGACAAACGCGAACGTATGGGATAATTACAACGAATACGACGCTTGGGCGGGCTTCCTTGCAATGCTTGATCCGGACTTCGTAGCGGAGCTTCAAAACACAACGCTTACCGTCGTAAAATCTTCGACGGACGGCGGGAGCTATGAAACCTTCACCGCGAAAATGTTTCTTGCGTCCACCACAGAAGTGGGGCTTGCGAACGAAAACGGCATTGCAGAAGGTTCCCTTCTTGCTTTGTTCAGCAACAACGCTTCCCGAATTGCCTATCCTACGGCGGAATGCGTAAACAGTTCGGAATACTCAAACAGCAATTTTTCAACGTCGAAGGGCTGGTATTGGTGGCTTCGCACGCCTACTTCGTCGAACGCCCACTACGTCCGCCGCGTCAGTTCCGACGGCACGCTGGACGGCAGCCGCGCTTTCGACGGGGGCCGGGGCGTTCGCCCGCTTTGTAATCTGAAATCTTCAATCTTGGTATCTGACAGCCCGAATGCAAGCGGGAACTATGAAATCATCTACAACGCCGCGCCTTCCGCGCCGCCCAGCATTACCGCGCCGGAAAGCGCGTACAGCGGGCAGAACATCAACATTTCTTGCGCGGAAGCGACCGATCCGGACGGCGACGCGCTGACCTACGTTTTCGAGCGAAGCGCGAACAGCGGCGCGTGGACACAGGTTCAGAGTTCCGCCGCCCGCACGTTTGCGGAAATGGTATCGACGGCGTGGAACACCCTGCAATACCGCGTGAAGGCGGTTGACACGGCGGGCAATTCTTCCGCCTACACCACAAGCGGATCAATCCCCGTAATTCACAATCAGCCGCCCGTTATCAGCGGGCAGAACGCCGATCTTGGCGTGAAGCGCGCGGATTTCACCTACGAATACAGCGTTACCGATCCGGATAACGACGTTGTAAACGTCGTAGAGAAAATCGACGGAAGCACGATCAACACAAGGAACAACGTAACGCTGGGCGAAACGCTTACCCTTTCCGTGAGCGGAAACACCTTCACGGGGCTTACGAACGCCCAGCACACAATCACGATCACGGCGACCGACAGCGCAGGAAACAGCGCGACAAGAACGCTTACGTTCACGAAGGCGATCAACAGCTTTGTTATTACCCTTACGGAGCCGCTGGAAGCGGAGAGCCAGCCGACGCGGTGCAATATCAATGTGAACAGGGATATTCCCGCTGGCGGCACGTTCAAGGTTGAAGCGTGCAACAATCCATACGACGTTCAGCCCGTATGGGAGGATTGCACGAACGCGGTAATTTCGGGGCTGGCGCACGTCTTTGAAAACAACGTAAACACGGCAACGCAATTCGGCTTGAATGTCCGCGTTACCGTAACACGCGGCGACGCGCTGACGGCGTGCTGGGTATCGGGGATCGGAGGTAATTTTGAATGAGCGTCAAGCATAACAAGAAGAAGAACAACAACGCTGGCGGCGGCAACGCCGCAATGAAAAAAGATATTCAAGACTTAAAGGCGGCGGGCGAAAGTACCGCCGCCCTTCTTGCAATGTCCTTCAAAGCGCAAATCGTGCAGGATCGCGCGGCGGGAACGGACGCGATTTCCGATGAAATGATCCTGCAATCGGCGGAAGTGATCGACTATCCGGAGTGGGAGGACGCGCACAGCTATAACACAGTTGGGGAAATCCTCAAATACAACGGGCGTTATTACGAGGTTATCGCGGCGCATACGTCGAACGGCGTTGCCTATCCCGTCGAAACGACCTTCGCATATTACCGCCTTATCGAACTTACGCACACGGGGACGATTGACGATCCGATCCCCTATCCGGAAACGGCGGGAATTGTCGTGAACGTCGAAAACGGGAAGTATTACAGTTACAAGGGGAAAATCTGCCTTGCAAAAGCCGATATGCCGAATTGCGTATATCCGCCAGATACACCTTCCTTGTGGCAATGGGAAAAGGTAAACAAAGGGAAAAAGGAGGGCTGAAAATGACGGAAGGAATTTTGTCCGCCGTTTCCGTTATCAGTTCCGTTTGTGCAATCGTGTTCGGGTATATCGCTTTCGTTCGCAACAGGGACAGCGACAAAACGAAGGAAGCGAAAAGCGACGCGACGATCTTAACGGAGCTGGGGTACATCAAAGGCGGTATCGACGACGTGAAGGCAGAACAGCGCGAACAGCGAAAGACAAATACGGATTTCGTCGGAAGGCTTGTTTCGGTTGAAGCGTCGGCGAAACAGGCACACAAACGAATTGACCATATCGAACAGCAAATCAGCAAGTAAAACAGAACGGGAGCGGTTCACGAATGAGCCGTTCCCGTTCTTAATTTTAGGAGGTATCAAAATGAAAAACAAACAGGAAAAGCCCGTGTTGAATATGCGCTATTACAACAAAGAGATCGACGACGATCTGCCCTACGTCGGCGGGCTTAACTACGACGAAGAAACAGGGCTGATCTACGACGAAGAAGGCGACGTTGTAGACCTTGACACCGTGGCGGGATTTTGCGCGGGCGACGGGAAAGGAGATGATGAAGATGAGTAACAGCGCGCTGGTAGATTACACGAAAATTTCACCGAACAGGACAAGCCCGCGAAAGAACAAAATCGACACAATTACAATTCATTGCGTCGTCGGGCAATGTTCCGTTGAAACGCTGGGCGCTATCTTCGCGCCATCTTCGCGTCAAGCGTCCAGTAATTACGGGATCGGATACGACGGGCGCTTCGGTATGTATTGCGAAGAAAAGGATCGTTCGTGGTGCAGTTCGAGTGCCGCAAACGATAACCGCGCAATTACGATCGAGGTTGCAAGCGACGCCACCGAACCTTACGCGGTAAACGATAAAGCATACGCCGCCCTTCTTGACCTTGTAACGGATATTTGCCGCCGCAACGGGATCAAGAAACTTGTTTGGAGTACAAACAAGAATACCCGCGTAAATCATTTGAACGGGTGCAATATGACAGTTCACAGAGATTACGCGAACAAATCTTGCCCAGGCACTTACCTGTATGAAAGGCAAGCGGAAATCGCGGCGGAGGTAAACAAAAGGCTGGGGGCTTCCCCGGCGGAGCCGGAAACGCCTTCTTCCGGAGCGGGTACGCTTTACAAAGTGCAGACAGGCGCTTTCAAGCAGAAATCGAACGCACAGGCGCTGGAAAAGAAATTGAAGGCGGCTGGTTTCGATACCTACGTCGTGAATACGGGCGGCTATTACAAAGTACAGGTGGGTGCGTTCAGCAAGAAGGCAAACGCCGACGCTATGCTTGCAAAGCTGAAAGCGGCGGGATATTCTGACGCTTTTATTACGACCGGAAGCGGCGGCACGGCGGCTTCCGTGAAGGTGGGAAGCAAAGTGCGCTTGAAGCAGGGCGCAAAAACCTACGACGGGAAAAGCCTTGCTTCCTTCGTGTATAAC
>ERZ1027033.883-NODE-883-length-14949-cov-4.905935_pt1 | contig 14949 bp, 10 predicted proteins | sample MGYA00519444_ERZ1027033 | MGnify/ENA primary metagenome ERZ1027033 (study PRJEB26926, sample SAMN06164887) | human gut metagenome | biome: ENVO:00009003; feature: ENVO:2100002; material: ENVO:00002003 | host: Homo sapiens | place: USA | collected 2012 ...
ACGAGATAGGCTCCGGTCTCGTGGGCTCGGAGATGTGTATAAGAGACAGAACCGGAAAAGGAGTCGTTCCGGAAGGTGCTCGATTCGATCCGGGTCATCCGGGCAGATGGAAAAATCGTCAGCATGGCGCGCATCGCGCCGGCCACAGGAGATGATCTGCGGCTCGTGCTCGTCTACACACGGGACGAATACCGCGGAAGGGGCTATGCGCGCAAGGTGGTCAACAGCGCAAAAAACGAGATTTTGGCGTCCGGGAAGCGCGCGACGCTGAACGTCGACCGGAAGAATCCGGTTTCGTATCATCTGTATCTGTCGCTTGGGTTTGAGCGGATGTTCTCACAGGGAGAATTCAGGCGGGTAGAGTAGGATAACAGCCAATATTCCGGAACCCAATGCAGTTGGTAGAAACGAGGCTCTGCCCGATGGGAAACCGCAAATTCGTGCCGCATCCTGTAGGGGGCCGATGCCCACATCGGCCCGTTGGAAAGTTGCGAATTCGCCGAAGATTCCCGTAAAAACGGTGCATTCTGCCGGGCGGAGCAGAGCCCCGCCCCTACAAACCTTTTGTATCAAAACAGCCACGTCCGGTGTGGGCGTGGCTGTTCTGGTTTATTCAAGCTCAAATGCGCCGGTGTAGAGCTGGTAGTAGGTGCCCTTCTGGGCGATGAGGTCGTCGTGGGTGCCGCGCTCGATGATGCGGCCGTGGTCGAGAACCATGATCGCGTCGGAGTTCTGCACGGTCGACAGGCGGTGGGCAATGACGAAGACCGTGCGGCCCTTCATCAGTGCGTCCATGCCGCGCTGCACCAGAAGCTCCGTGCGCGTGTCGATGGAGCTGGTCGCTTCGTCAAGGATCATGACGGGCGGGTCGGCGACCGCCGCGCGGGCGATGGACAGCAGCTGGCGCTGACCCTGCGAGAGATTTGCGCCGTTGGCCGTGAGCATGGTGTTATAGCCGTCCGGCAGGCGGGTGATGAAATCGTGCGCGTTGGCGAGCTTTGCCGCCGCAATGCATTCCTCGTCCGTCGCATCGAGCTTGCCGTAGCGGATATTGTCCATGACCGTGCCGGTAAAGAGGTTCACGTCCTGCAGGACAATACCGAGTGAATGGCGCAGGTCGGCCTTTTTGATATGGTTGATGTTGATGCCGTCATAGCGAATCTTGCCGTCGGCAAGGTCATAGAATCGGTTGATGAGGTTCGTGATCGTGGTCTTGCCTGCGCCCGTCGCGCCGACGAAGGCCAGCTTCTGGCCGGGCTTGGCGTAGAGCGTGATGTCGTGCAGGACCGGCTTTTCGGGGTCATAGGCAAAGTCCACGTCAAAGAAGCGCACGTCTCCGCAGAGCTTTACCAGTTTTCTGCTGCCGTCCTCCTGCGGGCATTTCCATGCCCAGACGCCGGTGCGCACAGCGCTTTCTGTCAGCGTACCGTCCGCCGCTTCCGACGCACGGATCAGCGTGACATGGCCGTTGTCCTCCTCCGGCTGCTGGTCGATCAGCTCAAAGACGCGGCTTGCGCCTGCGGCAGCCATAACGATGGCGTTGATCTGCTGGGAAACCTGCGAGACATTGCCGGTAAACTGCTTTGTCATGCCAAGGAACGATGCGACGACCGCGATTTTCAGCGGCGCAAGCATACTGCCCGTCTCAAACAGGTTCTGGAAGGACAGGTTCGGGATGTTCCCGCCTGAGCAGATGAGAACGCCGCCGAGGAACGCCGTGAGCACATAGAGGATATTGCCGATGTTGCCCATGATGGGCATGAAAATATTCGCGTAGCGCTGGGCGTGGTTTGCATCGCTGAACAGCTGTTCGTTGATGGCGTCAAAGTCACGTTCTGCCGCTTCCTCATGGCAGAAGACCTTGACGACCTTCTGGCCGTTCATCATCTCTTCGATATAACCTTCGACCTTGCCGAGGGACTTCTGCTGGCTGAGGAAGTATTTGGCCGATCTGCCGCCGACGTTCTTTGTCACCTTCGTCATGCAGAAGATACCGAGGAAGACGATGAGCATCAGCGGGATGGAGAAATAGAACATGAACAGCAGCAGGCCGATAACTGTCAGTCCCGCAGCAAACAGCTGCGGCAGGCTCTGCGAAACGAGCTGGCGAAGCGTATCGATATCATTTGTATAATAGCTCATGATGTCGCCGCGGCTGTTCTGGTCGAAATAACGGATGGGCAGCTTCTGCATCCCCGCAAACATACGGGTGCGGAGCTTGTGCAGGAAGCCCTGCGTCACGTGGGCCATCAGCTGCGTATAGACCGCCGTGCAGGCAAGCCCAGCAAGATAGATGCAGACCATGGTGACGAGCGCATGGAGGATCTTTCCGCTCACGCCGTCCCAGCCGAGCCGCAAGCCGTCTTCAATGTAGCTGGTGATGGTTTCAATATAGATCGCGGGCAGGATGCCGACGACTGCACTGATGATAATGCAGACCATGACTGCAATGAGCATGGCGGGGTAATCCTGAAACAGCATCCGGATCACTCTGCCGAGCGGCTTGAGATCTGCCTTTGCGCCGACCATCGGCGCGCGGGGCGCTCTTCCGGGATGATTAGCCATTGTCCGCACCTCCCGTTCTGTTCTGGGAATAATAGACTTCCTGATAGATCTGGTTCGAGGAAAGAAGCGTCTCATGCGTGCCCATGCCGTTGATCGCGCCGCCGTCCAGAACGAGAATCAGATCTGCGTCCTGGATGGAAGAGATGCGCTGGGCGATGATGAACTTCGTCGTCTCCGGGATCTCGGTGCGCAGCGCAGCGCGGATCTTCGCGTCGGTTTTCGTATCGACGGCAGAGGTCGAATCGTCGAGAATCAAAATCTTCGGCTTTTTCAGCAGCGCCCGCGCGATACACAGCCGCTGCTTCTGTCCGCCGGAGACGTTCGAGCCGCCCTGCTCGATATAGGTGTCGTATTTGTCCGGCATCTGCTGGATGAATTCATCCGCGCAGGCCAGCTCGCAGGCGCGCTGCAGCTCTGCATCCGTCGCGTTCGGATCGCCCCAGCGCAGGTTTTCCTTGATCGTGCCGGAGAAGAGCACGTTCTTCTGGAGCACGACCGCGACCTGATTGCGGAGCGTTTCGAGATCGTATGCGCGCACGTCGCGCCCGCCGACCTTTACGCTGCCGTCCGTCACATCGTACAGTCGGCAGATGAGCTGCACCAGCGTCGTTTTGGCCGAACCGGTACCGCCGATGATACCGACGGTCTGGCCGGACTTCACATGGAAGTCGATATCGGACAGCGCGCTGCGCTTCGCGGAGGCGGAATATTTGAACTCCACATGATCAAAATCGACAGCGCCGTTCGGAACCTCGTAAACCGGGTTTTCCGGGTTATGCAGGCTGCTCGTCTCGCCCAGCACCTCGCAGATACGCTTGCCGGACGCCTGCGCCATGGTGAGCATGACGAAGATCATGGAAAGCATCATCAGACTCATGAGGATCTGCATGGAATAGGTGATCATGCTGGTCAGGCTGCCGACGCCGAGGTACGTGCCGCCGGAGGTGACGATGAGCTTCGCGGCAAAAAACGAGATCAGGATCATCGACGTATACACGCAGAACTGCATGACCGGGCTGTTGAGGGCCAGAATTTTCTCCGCCTTCAAAAAGTCCGCGCGGACGGAATCGGACGCGGCGGAGAACTTCTGCGTCTCATAGTCCTCGCGCACGAAGCTCTTGACCACGCGCATACCCTGTACGTTTTCCTGCACGGAGTTGTTGAGCGCGTCGTATTTCTTGAAGACCGCCTTGAACAGCGGCAGCGCGCTGCGGATCATGCAGAACAGCGCAAGCCCGAGAATCGGGACGGTTCCCGCAAAAATAAACGCAAGCTGCTTGCCCACGCGGATGGACATGATGACGGCAAACACCAGCATCATGGGCGCGCGGACAGCGATACGGATGCACATCATGAACGCGTTCTGGATGTTGGTCACATCCGTCGTCAGGCGGGTGACGAGCGAGGACGTGGAGAAGCGGTCGATATTCGCGAAGGAAAAGCTCTGCACCTGATAATAGAGATCATGGCGCAGGTTTTTCGCAAAGCCCGCCGCAGCCTCCGCCGCGAACCAGCCGGAAAGCGCGCCAAAGCCCAGCGACAGCATCGCAATCACGAACAGCTTGAGGCCGTAAAGCAGGATCGTGCGCAGATCGCAGCCGTTTTGAATCGAGTTAATGAGATCCGCTGTCAGCAGCGGGATGGTGCATTCGCAGACGACCTCGCCCACCATGCACACGGGCGTCAGAATCGTCTGCTTTTTGTATTCCCGGATGCAGGCGGAAAGACGTTTGATCATAGATCGGATACCTCCATTTCCTGTGTGGCGTGCAGATTGTCTGCGGCCAGATCGAGAAGACGCAGGAGCGTCTGCTGCTCCTCATCACTCATGCCGGAGCACATGACGCGCTCAAGCGTTTCGAATGCCTGCCCGACGGCGGCGTCGCACTGCCGGGCGCGTTCGGTCAGGCGGATACGCTTGCAGCGGCGGTCGTCCCGGTCCGGCTCAAGCACGACAAAGTCCTTTGCTTCCAGCCTCTGCAGCACGCCGGAGACGGTCGGGTGCGTCAGGTGGAAGCGCTTTTCAATGTCCTTTGGGTAGATCTGCTCACCCTCGTGCAGCACAAGATGGTGCAGGATAAATGACTGCGTCGACGTCAGGTCGAGCGCAAGAAACTGCTGATCCATGTACTGCGTGATGCGGTTGCTGAGATGCCGCAGCCGCGGGCCGAGATTCTGAGAACAATCCTTCATCGGAACCTCCCGAATCAAAAATGTAGCGTGCTACCGTTTTTGGTAGCACGCTACATTTTAGCAGATTTTATGAAAAATGCAAGTAGGCAGTTTCACCAATCTCCCCTGCCTCGCTGCCGGGGTCTGATGGGCATTATGAATATTCGATCTCGAGCACGGTATCGGTTTTATCCGGGAGCGGATAGGTATACTGCGGGATCGTGCCGAGCGTGACGAACGCAAGGCCCTCGTAGGCATTTGTGACCCAGCTTTCGCCGCGAATGACCTCGCTGCCGTCGGCAAGCCGCCGCACCGCGCCGATGCGCTCCGGCGCAAGACCCGTCAGCGCCAGCGGCCCAAGCGGGGCTTCCAGAACGTGCGCGTAGATGCGGCCTTCCTTCTTCGTGTACCAGCCCCAGTCCGGCTTCGGCACGCCGGCGCTGCCGCAGTGATAAATGCTTTCGCTGTTTACTGCCATCCACGCGCCGATCTCGTCCAGAATTTCGCAGCTCTGCGCCGGGAAGCGGCCGTTCGCGTCCGGGCCGACGTTCAGGATCATATTGCCGCCCTTGCTGACGCACTCGACCAGCTTGCGGACGAGCATGGACGCAGGCTTGTAGCACGTATCATAGGGCGTATATCCCCAATTGTTGTTCATGGTCGCGCAAAGCTCCCACGGGACGCGTTCGCCGCGGACATTGCGGATGCCCTCAGGCGGCAGAAGCTGCTCGGGGCTGACAAAATCGCCGCCGTAATACGCGGGCTGCTCCGTAACAAGGCTGCCGAAGCCCTCGCCGCTGGTTTCCAGACGGTTATCGACGATGACGTCCGGCTGATGGCGGCGCACCATCTGCATCAGCTCCGTCGCCTTCCATGCCTCGCCGCGCAGTTCGCCATAGGAATAGTCGAACCAGAGGATATCGATCTTTCCATAGTTCGTGACCAGCTCCTCGATCTGCCCGTGCATATAGGCAAGATAACGGTCAAAGTCGATTTTCTCATCCTGATAGGCCGGATTTCCGCGCATGGGATGGATCGGGTCGTTGTATTTCGGGAAATCCGGGTGGTGCCAGTCGAGCAGGGAGTAATACAGGCCCACGCGGAGGCCCTCGGCGCGCACCGCGTCCACAAACTCCCGCACAAGATCGCGCCCACAGGGGGCGTTCGTGCTCTTATAATCCGTCAGCTTGGAATCAAACAGGCAGAAGCCGTCGTGATGCTTGGCCGTCAGGACGACATACTGCATTCCGGCCCGCTTTGCGCGGCGGGCCCAGTCTCTGGGATCGTAGGCCTTTGCCGTAAATTCCTGCATATAACGCTCGTACTGTTCAGCGGGGATTCTGGCGTTGCTCATATACCATTCGCCGCGTCCGGGGATGGCATAGAGGCCCCAATGCAGGAACATACCAAAACGCGCATTCTGAAACCACTGTACTCGTTTTTCTCGTTCTGTCATACCGGGTTTGTCCTTTCACAGCGCCCGCAGATGCAGGCGGAATGGCAGCTTGACGCAGCCCTTTATGGATCCATTATATCATTCTGCGCGTTTCAGCACAACACCGAAATCCGCGTGATTCAGCGACGGGTTTCTTCAAGATACAGCTGAACGCGGCGCTGGATGCGGTCTGCGATCTGTCCGGCGGACTGCTCCTCCGCGAAATAATACGGCAGCTCGTCGGCAAGGATGCCGGAAACGGCGGCATCGTACTCGAACACGGACACGGCCTCCGTCTGTAATTCACGCAGAAGCTGCTGTGCATCAGTATCCGTCATGGCCGCCGTCTTTTTCTCAAAATCTGACTGTAGCGGCAGCCAGCCGCCGCGGCTTCGTGCGGCGATTCCGCCTCCGGCTGTGTCTGGCGCTTTGCAAGCTCCAGCAGGCGGAGAAACTCAGGAGAGTCGAAGCCTGCCTGTGCCGCGTGATAGTCTATAAAGGCATCCGGCGCATAGAGAAGCAGCAGCTGGAGCATGGACATACCGTCGTCCTGCGCAAAGACAGAGGAAATTTCCGGGTGCGCCTGCGCGGTATCCAGAAAGTCTGACATGGACCATGCCTCTCTAGCCGCGGCCCAAGCTCTCCATGCGAGAACGATCAAGCAACAGTTATCTGACAAACGTGAGACGATAGTTCATTATGAACAAGCGCAAAGTTGAAGTGGCAGAATGTTTAAGAGAAATTGAGTGCTGAACCATTTGAATACAAAATGCAAGTGCCTGCGTTCAACCGACACTTGCATTTTGTGTTTATTTTCTTGTGTGTAATTGGATCACTGTAGAAGCAATGAGAATAATAGTACTTATGTGCAGGAGAATTCGTGCAGTTGTGTTTGACGATTGAAATAGAATTCCAAAATCAGACAAGAGAATACATAGGAGCAAAGCCAGAGAAATAATAAGCTGTAGGCAAAGATATGGACGCATGACACTTAACTCCAACTGACGATTTCCAAAGTGTCTTGGCCTAAAACGGTCCAATTGAGGCGGGGGCGCAGAGTAAAGCGGATAACATAGACAGGCAAAGAATAAGTGATACAAACTTTCGCACAAAACTACCTCGTTTCATAGCGTGGCGATGTTACTCTACGGGAACTATTTAAATTGTAACAAAAATTCGCAAGAAAATCAACAACAAATTCGTACAAACATACAAAAACAGAGGATACCCAAAAGGTTTACTATCATAAACTTATTGTAACATATAAGTTTACTGTTGTCGACCTTTTGGAACAAATCAACTCTCAGGCTGATGCAGTACCCAATTGCTTCCCCCCAGCGTGCGAAAATGTATGCAGTTGGTAAATTGCACAACGCTCCGTAGGGGCCGACGACTCTGTCGGCCCGAAAATGTTGCGGATTTGCCGTAGATTTCCGTAAAAGCGATGCATTCTGCGGGCGGACAGAGGCGTCCGCCCCTACGCTGAAACAGGAAAGTAGTTGCGGATTCGCCGTAAACTTTCGAAGAAATTCACTGCATCCTGCCGGGCGGACAGAGCCTCGCCACCTACCAGCTGCATACGCAGATGACGGTGGGCGCAAAAAACAGGCGCTGCCGGTGGCAGCGCCTGTTTGGGGTTTGTTGTGGAATTAGCCCAGCTCGGAGAAGTACTTGATGGTGCGGACCATCTGGCTGGTGTAGGAGTTCTCGTTGTCGTACCAGGAAACGACCTGAACCTGGGTATCGCCGTTCGGCAGGGGCAGGACCATGGTCTGCGTTGCATCGAACAGGGAACCGAAGCGCATACCGATGATGTCGGAGGAGACGATCTCGTCGGTGTTGTAGCCGAAGGACTCGGTGGCTTCCGCCTTCATCTGGGCGTTGACCTGATCAACGGTGACAGCACCCTTGACGACTGCGTTCAGGATGGTGGTGGAGCCGGTGGGGGTCGGGACGCGCTGTGCGGCGCCGATGAGCTTGCCGTTCAGCTCCGGGATGACGAGGCCGATGGCCTTGGCTGCGCCGGTGGAGTTCGGGACGATGTTGACAGCGGCTGCACGGCTGCGGCGGAGGTCACCCTTGCGCTGCGGGCCGTCGAGCGGCATCTGGTCGCCGGTGTAGGCGTGGATGGTGCACATAATGCCGGACTCGATGGGAGCCAGATCGTTCAGAGCCTTGGCCATCGGGGCGAGGCAGTTGGTGGTGCAGGAAGCGGCGGAGATGATGGTGTCTTCCTTGGTCAGCGTCTTGTGGTTGACGTTGAAAACGATGGTGGGCAGATCATTGCCGGCCGGAGCGGAGATAACGACCTTGCGGGCGCCTGCGTCGATATGAGCCTGTGCCTTGGCCTTGCTGGTATAGAAGCCGGTGCATTCGAGGACGACGTCAACGCCGAGCTTGCCCCAGGGCAGATCAGCTGCGTTGGGCATCTTGTAGATGACGATCTTCTTGCCGTCGACAACGATGTAGTTGTCTTCGCCTTCGCCCTCGTGGAAATCAACGGTGTGGCCCTGCGCGACATAGTTGCCCTGCGTGGAGTCGTACTTCAGCAGGTGCGCAAGCATCTTGGCGGAAGTCAGGTCGTTGATGGCGACGACTTCGTAGCCCTCAGCGCCGAACATCTGACGGAACGCCAGACGGCCGATACGGCCAAAACCATTGATCGCAACTTTAACAGACATAATAAATTTCCTCCTTATTACCTGCCGGCTGGATGCCGGCCAATATACTGTGTGTTCCACAACATTCTGCTAAATTATACCGCAATATTCTTCCGATGTCCAGTATTATTTTACCCAAAAACCAACGGTTTCTGCCTTAAAATCTTTACAATTTCGTCTGTCTGTCCAAATTATTTATTAGGGCGGCTAAAAAAGTTTTGGAGGCGGTAAATTTTCTGTGAACACTGCGCGGAAAGGTCTGCGATTCCATAGATTTGTTCATAAATCCAGTGTATTCTAATTCTGTTTATTCTGAAATGAAGGATCGTGACCCAATGCTTGAGCTGAAACAGATCGTAAAGGACTATCAGGCCGGAGACACCGCCGTTCACGCGCTGAAGGGCGTGTCGATCCGGTTCCGGCGGCATGAATTCGTCGCTGTGCTGGGGCCGTCCGGCTGCGGAAAGACGACGCTTCTGAACATCATCGGCGGACTGGATCAATATACCTCCGGCGATCTTGTCATCGGCGGACGCTCGACGAAGGACTTTTCCGCGCGGGACTGGGATACCTACCGCAACCATTCCATCGGTTTCGTCTTTCAGAGCTATAACCTGATCCCGCACCAGACGGTTCTGCAGAACGTGGAGCTTGCGCTGACGCTCTCGGGCGTAAGCAAGGCCGAGCGGAAAAAGCGCGCCGTGCAGGCGCTGGAAAAAGTCGGGCTGGGCGACCAACTGCACAAGAAGCCAAACCAGATGTCCGGCGGACAGATGCAGCGCGTGGCGATTGCGCGGGCGCTGGTCAACGATCCGGAGATTTTGCTGGCCGACGAGCCGACCGGCGCGCTGGACAGTGAAACGTCTGTGCAGGTCATGGAGCTTCTGAAGCAGATCTCGGACGAAAAGCTCATTATCATGGTCACGCACAACCCGGAGCTTGCCGCGCGCTACGCTACGCGGACGGTGCGGCTGCTCGACGGAAGCATTCTGGCGGACAGCGCGCCGTATGAAGGCGCGGCGGAGCCGCCAGTGAAGGCGGAAGCAGGTAAGCGGCGCACGTCCATGTCGTTTTTCACGGCACTGGGACTGAGTCTCAATAACCTGATGACGAAGAAGGCCCGCACGATCCTGACCGCCTTTGCAGGCTCCATCGGCATCATTGGCATTGCCTTAATTCTGTCCCTCTCCAACGGCATTCAGACGTATATCAACGACGTACAGGAGGACACGCTTTCGTCTTATCCAGTAACGATCGAAGCGGAAAGCGCGGATATGTCCGGCATGGTGACGGCGCTGATGGGCGTACACAGCGAAGAAGCCGGAAAAACGCATACGGACGGGCGCGTCTACGCGTCAAACGTCATGTACGACCTGATGCAGAGCCTGAACGAGAACGGCACGCAGACAAACGATCTGGAAGCGTTCAAGCGCTATCTGGATAACCCGGACAGCGAAATTCATCAATATCTGACCTCGATCCAGTATGCCTATGACCTGTCGCTGCCGGTCTACACAAAGGACGCAGACGGCAATATTGTCAAGGCCGACGTGATGGAGCTGCTGCAGAACATGATGAGCAGTATGTACGGCGGCGATTACAGCAGTTATTTTTCACAGTTCGGCAGCTATTATTCCGCCATGGACGTCTGGGAGGAGCTGCTGCCGGACGAGGACGGGACGGGGATCTCCCCGCTTTTGAAGTCGCAGTACGATGTGCTCTACGGCAGATGGCCGGAAAGCTATGACGAGGTCGTGCTGGTCGTGGGCGAAAACAATGAGATCTCCGATCTGGTCATGTATGCAATGGGCCTCAAGACTGAGCAGGAAATGACAGACGCGATGCAGGCGGCCATGAATCAGGAGACGATTGAAAAATCGGACGCGAGCTGGAGCTATGAGGAGCTCTGCGGCCATACCTTCCAGCTGATCCTGCCCTTCGAGCATTACACCCAGAACGCGGACGGCAGTTGGACGGATTTGAGTCAGACCGAGGCCGGAATGGATTATCTCTACGGCTCCGACGAGGTCGGCACGACGCTGAAGATCGTCGGCGTGCTGCGGCCGGACCCGGACGCGGCGAACAGCATGGTGCGCGGGTCGCTGGGGTATACGAGTGCACTGACGCAGTATGTGCTGGACGCCGCCTCCGAAAGCGCGGTCATCCGGCAGCAGCTGGACGATCCCGAAACGGATGTTCTGACAGGCCTGCCGTTCAAAACAGGCGACGAGGAAGCGCCTGACGCGACGCAGATGCGCGAGGCGGTCGGAGCCGTTCTGTCGGACGCGGACACGCAGGAAAAGGCGCAGATGTACGCAGATATGTCAAAGCAGGCGCCGAGCGAGTATCTGGACAGCGCTGTGCAGCAGGCCATGGACGGCATGACGCGTGAAACAATTGAAGCGCAGATGACGGACTCTTATGCGGAGCAGATGGGAACCGATCCGGAAACCGTACGCGGGTATATCGCGCAGATGGACGACGAGACGCTGTTCGATTATGTTGCACAGATGCTGCGTGAGCAGATTGCAGCGCAGTATGCCGAAGCAGTCTCGGCGCAGCTGGCCGGGCTTTCGTCCGAGCAGCTGGCCGCCGCGATGGACGCGGCGGAGCTGACCGACGAGCAGATGCAGTATCTCTATGACACATCTGTTCCCGCTGCGTATTCGGATTCGACTCTTGAGGACACGCTTTCGGCGCTCGGATATGTAGAACGCTCCAAGCCGTCGAAGGTCAATCTGTACGCCTCCACGTTTTCAGACAAGGACGCCATCGGTGACTGCATTGAGCGCTACAACAGCGCGCTGCCGGAGGACGACCAGATCACGTATACGGACTATGTTGCGCTGCTGATGAGTTCGGTCACGACGATCATCAACGCCATTTCGTATGTTCTGATCGCGTTTGTCTCGATCTCGCTGGTCGTCTCGTCGATCATGATCGGCATTATCACATATATTTCCGTGCTGGAGCGCACAAAGGAGATCGGCATTCTGCGCGCCATCGGCGCGTCGAAGCACGATATCGCGCGGGTATTCAACGCCGAAACGCTGATCGAGGGTCTGATTGCGGGATTGCTTGGCGTGGGACTGACGCTGGTGCTGATTTTGCCGATCAACGCGGTCGTACAGCATCTGACCGACATTGCCTCGCTCGGCGCAAAGCTGCCGTGGCAGGCCGGTGCGGCGCTGGTCGCCATTTCGATGCTGCTGACCTTCCTCGCAGGACTCATCCCGTCGTCCCTCGCGGCAAAGAAGGACCCGGTCGTAGCGCTGCGGACGGAGTAACAATATAACCGGCAAAAGCCGCCCGGCGGGGCGGCTTTTGCCGGTTATAGAACATTCAGACTTCTGCGTGAAAGATGCTCCGAAATTTGCAGCTGCCCAGCGGGCGGTTCCGGTCAGCGGTCTGCCGCCGGTTTTGTCTCGCGGAACTTGAGGTCGGCGAGCATATTGTCGTAGAATTCCTTGCTGATCTTATATTTGCGCAGATAGATCACATAGCCCGCGACGATCAGGACAAGCGGGATGGCCAGCATGGCCAGCTTGATGGTCAGCTTGCCGGATGCGTCGATGGCTGCGGCTGCCGTGTCAGAGCCCTTTGTCTTGATGCCGGCCAGCATGATGCTGACGCTGATGAGGCCGGTCGAGAGCGCGCCGCCGATCTTGTTGACAAGCGGCTGGATGGAGAACGTGATGGATTCCGAGCGCCGGCCCAGCTTCCACTGGCCGTATTCAATGGTATCGGCGAGGAACATGAGCATCAGCAGCTGGATGAACGCCTGCCCGACAAACATCAAAATCGCGGCGGCGGCGATCAGGCCGATAGAATGCTCGGCAAAGAAGAAGGTCAGATAGCCCGCAATCACAAGAACCGTTGCGCCGGTGTAGAGCTGGCGGCGGTCATATTTTTTGGAAAACAGCGGGAAGATCATCAGTGCCGCCAGCTGTGCCACGCCGCAGACGGCGGCCAGAATGGCGTACATATTGATATCGCCGTAGAGATACTGCATATAGTACGTCGCAAAGCCGGTCGTCGTGCAGTAGCCGACCATAAACAGCGCCATGGAGAGCGTCGTCCACATGAGCTGATCGTTTTTTGTGATGGCGTTCCACATATCGCGGATGGTGAACTTCTCGTCGTCCTCCTTGATCTCGCGGTTCTCCTTTACGCCGAACAGCGGGAAGCAGAGTCCTGCCAGATAAATAACGCTCACCGAGACGGCGACCGTCATCCACGCCTTCGGCGTATTGCCGAGGGCGGCGGTGATGGGCTGCCAGCCAACCATGATGATGTACATACCGATGTTTGCGCAGATACGCGCGAACGCGCCGTAATTCTCGCGCTGCTTCTGATCCTGCGTCAGGGCGGGCAGGAGCGTCCAATAGGCAATGTCATTGATGCCATAGCTGATATCCCAGAGGACATACGCGGCTGCGAAGAAAATGACATAGGCCGTGCCGGTGCCGACGTTGCCGAAAAGGATCAGATAGAAGATCACGGACACGACGCCGCCGACCAGGATCGCGGGCTTGAATTTGCCCCATTTTGTGTGGATATTGTCGATGACAAGGCCCGTGATGGGGTCGTTCAGCGCGTCGGCGATACGCAGGACCGACAGCACAAGGCTCACTGCCGCAAACACATGGATGGGCAGCGAGAGAATATTGGAAAGGAAATACAAAAGTGCGTTTGCCTCGAACGCATAGAACATATCACGGCCGATCGTGCCGAGGCCAAAGAAATATTTATTGCGGCGGTCAGGATTTTTCATGACTGCACCTCCCGGATAAAATAGACATTGGAGCCGAAATCGCCCTGCATACGCCCGTCCGCATCGTAGCCGGTCCCGGCAAAGCGCGGCGCAAGCATGATCCCGGCGCTGTAGGCCGCACCGGAGGCCGTGACGGTCTGCTGGCCGTCGTACATTTTGTAATAGCTGTCCGCCGTCTGCACGGCAAGGCCGTTCGGGTTCAGCTTCACGGGCAGCACATGGCGCAGAAGCGAACCGAAATCGCCGACGCGCAGCAGCTGCGGGCGGCTGTCGAGCCGGTACTGCTTCTTCTCGTCCAGACCGGTCACGCGCAGACGCTCATAGCCCGGAGCGGCGTGCTGTACGCCGTGGAACACGCCCGCGACCGTCTCCTCCTTCGTCTTCGCCTGCCAGATGGTCCCGCCGCCGTCCGTTTTGCCTCTTGTGAAGCGGCCATACTGAAGCGTGCGGCGGTGTGCCTTGTAAAACTCGATCTGCGCGCGGATCTCCGTCTGCTCAACGGGAAGCAGCTCCGTCAGATCCAGCTCGTAGCCGAGGCAGCCGAACAGGCTGACGTTTCCGCGCGTGGGAAGCGGCGTTGCGCGAAGCGTCTGCGCGTGCGGCCCCGCCGACACGTGCGCGCCAAGGCACGAGGGCGGATAGAGGTAGCTGAGGCTCTGCTGGATGCGCAGACGCTCGACAGGGTCGGTATCATCCGAGCACCAGATCTGCGGGGAGAAATAGAGCATCCCGCAGTCGAACCGGTTTCCGCCGGATGAGCAGCTTTCAAGCAGAATTTCCGGCCTCGGCTCAAAAATGCGGCGCAGCACGTCGTAAAGTCCAAGGATGAATTCATGCTGCTTTGCGCCAAGCGCGCAGGAATGTCGATTCATGTCCCACTTGACGTAGGAAATGGGCGCAGAATCAAGGATCCCGCCGACGCTTTCGACGATATGATCCCGCACCTCCGGCTTCGTAAGGTCGAGCAGCAGCTGGTGGCGGCCCAGAAGATCGGTACGGCCAAGGCTGTCATGCAGCGCCCAGTCCGGATGCCGACGGTACAGCTCCGAATCCGGGCTGACGGATTCCGGCTCGAACCAAAGGCCGAACTGCAGCCCCATCGCATTCAGCTTTTTGCCGAGTCCCTTCAGGCCGTTCGGGAGCTTTTTGGCGTTTACGGAGTAATCGCCGAGGCTGCTGGTATCGCTGTCACGCTTGCCGAACCAGCCGTCGTCGAGCACGAACAGCTCGCAGCCCAGCTGCTTTGCAAGCTTTCCGAGCCGCAGGAGCTTCGCCTCCGTGAAGTCGAACATACAGCCCTCCCAGCTGTTATAGACGATGGGACGGGGCCGGTTTTTCCAATA
>ERZ1027033.953-NODE-953-length-14026-cov-5.957412_pt1 | contig 14026 bp, 9 predicted proteins | sample MGYA00519444_ERZ1027033 | MGnify/ENA primary metagenome ERZ1027033 (study PRJEB26926, sample SAMN06164887) | human gut metagenome | biome: ENVO:00009003; feature: ENVO:2100002; material: ENVO:00002003 | host: Homo sapiens | place: USA | collected 2012 ...
CTCGTGGGCTCGGAGATGTGTATAAGAGACAGGCTTAATTGTTTTGATAAGGGGATTATTTTTATGAATATTGCTATTTGTGATGATGAACAACAAGATATTGATATACTTTACAATTACTGCAAATCATGCAAATTACCATACAATATTTCTACTTTCTTGTCTGCCTCTGCCCTGCTTGAGGCTTTTAAATCCCAATTTTATGATTTAATTTTTCTTGATATAGAAATGAATAAGCCAAATGGTTTTGAAATTGGCTCTATTTTAGCAGGATATTTTCCTCGTCCCGTAATAGTTTTTACGACAAACGCACTGCAGTATGCAGTCCGAGGATATGGAATTGCTTTTCGATTTCTATGCAAACCGATAACGATTACAATGTTTCAAAGTGTTGTCAGGGAGGCTCTTGACGAGATTCTTCCGCAAAAGGCAGCGGTAACGTGTGGTTCAACTCAGAAAATGATTTCTATAAACGATGTCATATATTTTGAGAGTCTGAACCGGCACATTATTTTTCATTTTGCAAATACATCCACATTGGAGATAAAGGATTCAATGGAAAATATGATTTCAGTTTTTTCATATCCTTCATTTGTACAGATTCACAGAAGTTATTGCATCAATTTGAATTATGTGGACAGCTTTACACCACTTGCTGTCACTATGACTGACGGCTGCAAAATTCCACTTTCTCGGAAAAAACAGACCATTTTCCAAGAGCGCTTTAACAATTTGATACGAGGTACCATCAAATGAATTTTCCAATTGAAGTATATACCATTATTATAGAATGCCTGCTTATTTTCTACTTCTTTCATAAAGAGGTTAGACCTGTATACCCTTCCCGCAGATATATTATCCTATTTTGCATATCACTCTTTGCGGTCATAATGCTATCAACCCTATATACACCTATGTTTATACGGCTTGTCATTATCAGCTTATTTTTGTTTTTATGCTATACTTTCTGCTTCAAATGCAAAATATTCCAAATCACCTATACTATTATATTATTTTTTGTTACGTCGATGTTTTCCGATGTTATTGGTGCGTTTGTACTTTCCAGACTTGGAATTTCAATAAATGAACTTTTAGGAATAAGTGAAGGACGGCTTATCTACAATACCACAAGCAAGATTATTCATCTGTTTTTGCTAGTCATAATTATTTTATTTACCAATGCCCGATTTGATTCAAAGGCTCTACTGCATGCCATACCACTCATGCTCTGCAATCTGTCAAGCATATTTATTCTGTTTGCCCAGTACACTACCTTTATTGACAATGGTAAATACTCCACCTTTGTGATGACCACCATATGTATGCTTGTTATCAATATAGTGGTTTGTGGATATACGGAAATAGTAAAGAAATCTTATGAATTACAGAAAAATCAGCTCTGTATGCAGGAGCAGCTTGCCAAACAGGAGCTTTACTATCAGGATATCATTGCTCGTCAGGACGAATCCCGCGCACTTTGGCATGATATAAAAAAATACATGCTGGCAATGGAAAATCTGGTTTCTACGAAAACACGACCTGAAGCCGAAAGCCAGCTCTCTGCCTTAAAGAAAAAGTTTTCAAGCCTTGACCAAATGATTGATACCGGTAATTCCATTGTTGACGGCATCCTAAACTATGGCTCTAATAAAGCAGGCAGTCTGGGAATCTCCATAAACTTTAATCTATGGCTGGATACTGACCTCAACATTTCGCCTGTTGATCTGTACATAATCATTGGAAACACTATGGATAACGCAATAGAAGCCTGCGATGCTTTTCCGGCAGGTCACAAACCATCCATCTCATGTACGCTGCGCCAGAAAAATCATGTGCTGCTTTATGAAATATCCAATCCTATTCCACAGGTTTCGGTAAAAAAAGCCGGAGTTATCCACGGATATGGGCTTGAAAATGTCAAAGAATGTGTAAATAGAAATAATGGTTTTATCTCTGTTAAAACCGAAAATGATATATTTTGTGTCTCTATAACACTAAACGTTTAATATATCTTTAAATCCGCGATATCACAAGCTTTCCATCCTGCACATCAACCCTGACCTTATTAGACTCTATCCCCGCTGCCTCAAGCATCTCATCAGTGAGTTTTATCCTGTGTGCCTTATCCAATACCGTATATTCCATTGCAGGGTGTTTCTTCAATTTCTCCGTGCTTACCTTTCCGTCAGATATAAGCACTGTGCGGTCTACACGGCCTGCAAGTGCCATATCGTGTGTGACTATGATGATGGTTATACCAAGCTCTTTGTTCAGCTTATGAAACAGCTCATAGATTGTATCAGCAGTCCTTGTATCCACGGCTCCGGTAGGCTCATCCGCAAGCAGTATGTCCGGCTTATTTGCCAGTGCCACCGCTATCGCTGCGCGCTGCTGCTCTCCTCCCGATAGCTGAGCCGGAAGCTTATCCTTATGCTCCTGTAATCCCACTGCATTTAACAGTTTAAGGGCATAGCTTTTATTATTATCCTTGCGTTTTTTTATAATTTCTCCGTGTTGTAAATTATCGATATTTCCGGTATTTTCAAACATCATCACTGCCTCGACATTCTGCAGCACAGTCAGGTATGGGAACAGATTTTTGGCACTTTTCTGCCACACAAAGCCCACCTTGTCCCTGCGGTATCTCACCATTTCAGCTTCTGAATATGTGGAAATATCTTTTCCGTCGATAGTGAGTACTCCCGCCGTGGGTGTTTCCAGTCCTCCTATCATATTTAAAAGGGTGGATTTTCCACTGCCGGATTTTCCTATTACCGCAAGCATCTCCCCTGTTTCCACCGTCAGGTCAAGCCCCTCCAGTGCCATCACCTTTTTATCGTCTGTCTCATATATTTTTACCAGTCCATCGCAGTTTATCATCTGGTTTTCTCCCTTTTAATTTAAATTACTATGCCGTCACTAAGCTCAAACACTTCATCTCCCAGCTCCATCAGGTTCGGATCATGCGTGGTCATAACTATTGTGATGTCCTCATCGTCTATCAACTCACGGAACAATCGCATGACTTCAAATCCAGAAGCGGTATCAAGTGCTCCTGTCGGCTCATCCGCAAAGACCACCTTCGGGCGATGAACCACAGCGCGCGCTATCGCAACTCTCTGCTGCTCACCTCCCGATAGTTGTTCCGGCATATGGTTCATGCGCTTTGAGAGTCCGACACGCTCGAGCAGCTCTGATACTCTGTCATGCGTATTCTCATTTATCACATCGGTTTTTGCATCTCCAATGTCATTATCCATATCAGTCAAATTCTTTTGTATCTGACGTTTATTTTTTGCAAGTCTAAGGGCAAATTCCACATTCTCATATGCCGTCATCGTGGGAATTAGTGCTATAGACTGGAATACAAATCCCATCTCATACCGCCTTAGCATTTCCCGGTCTTTCTCGGTCATCTGCTCGAGATTTTTATCCAGAAACTGCACACTTCCCTCTGTCGGCATATCAAGCGCACTAAGGATATTAAGAAGTGTGGTCTTTCCGGAGCCGGAACGCCCTTTTAAGATGGCAAGTGTTCCTTTTTTTATCTCCATGGATACTCCGTCAAGTGCGTGGACTGTTGTACCATCTCCCGCCTTGAAATATCTTTTTATATTTTGAGCAATTATCGCATTTTCCATATGTCACGACCTCATTTACCATGCTATAAAAACTTTCTACCGACTACCACAAAATCATTTTTATCTGCTAACTATCTTCTCCAAGCCTTAGTGCCTGTGCTATCTTCATACTCTTAAGCAGTCTGCTGATAACCACATAGCATACGGCTACAGCCACGAAAAGTACTCCTGTAAGCTCCAGCATATCAGATGGATAAATATATACATTTACTCCGATATTGTGTTTCTGCGGCAGATATATGATCGATATGAGCCTTACAAACATCGCTGTTGCAGTTATACCTATGCCTGCTCCCGCAATAAGCGGCAGAAATGATAAAAATATCTGCTCGTTTAAAAGCATTGCTTTTACCTCTCTCATTCTCATTCCCATTGCGCGGTATATACCAAACTGCAGCTCCCTCTGTTTTAGTGTCATAACCCAATACAGCAAAAATCCTACTGAGCACACTATCAGTGAAAGTATAAAACTTAATGTAAACATACCGTTTGTGATCTGCACTGTGGCTGAGTTTTTATTCTCGTCTATAAGCTGCTGCGCGGATGTTAAATTTTTGTATATATCATCCACCGTTTTTCCTTTTGACAGGTTCATCCACACACTGTACGGTGTCATGCCGAACTTTTCCACAACCGTAGCATAATTTGCAACGATCAGGTATTTCTCCTGCTCGGTCACATTTCCTTCTACATCTGTCTCATAGGTGTAACGCTCGTAGCCCGGAAAACCTTTTACTATGGCACATACCTTTGCATTCTCGGATGCGTAGATCTGATCATCATCGACAGCCTCCGGTACATACCTTGAGTAATTTAAGCTGTCACCAACTTTAAGTCCCATATCTTTTGCCAGATTTGAGGAAATGATGACTCCGTCCGGCTCTTTTGCCAGCTCATTCAGGTAATTGAACCAGTGCGCGTCATTAATATCATCATTTTGGTCACTCTGCAATTTCGCAGTCTCACCGAATTCTTTTGTGTTTATCGCCATAAGATATGCATCCGAAATCGAACCACTGCCTGCGGAAATGTCTACCCGCTCGTCCTCAAGCACACGCGTGACCCCGTCACAGATGCCCTCATTTTTGAGCGACTCGTATTTACCGAAATCAGGCTCGTCATACATCCAGCTTACAGAGCCATCTTTATTCTTCTGTATCCTGAGTCTGAAATCTTCGTTGTATATCGCATCACAACCCACATTGTAGACGATCCGTTTTTCCATATTGCTGTTCATGGTGCGCGCCATATTCGCGTCAAAAATACCGCCAGCCACTGTCATGATAAGAAATACTGCCAGAAATCCCTGATTGTATCTGGTTCGTTTTAGCTGTAAAAATGATGCATACATTGCCGGAGAAAAATGCTTTTTAAAGAGCCTGTCCACAAGCAGAATAATAAGTCCGGTAAGTCTTACGCACAAAAGTGCCGCTGCAAATATAAAAAGCGAATTGTCCAGTATCATGACAGGATCTATGCTCCTGTTCTCAAGAACAGATATCGCAAGCGTACTCTTCTGCTTGTTGTAATTGTAAAGCAGATATGCTGACAGAGCCAAAAGTATAATGTCTATAAAGCATTTCTCCCAAAGAGGCTTTTTCTTTGATATTCGTTCCCTGCTGCGCTCTGATATGGCATCCTTTGATTTTTTCCACACCGGAACTGTGATAAACAGCACCATGATAACTGCCGCTGCCACCGCATAGACAAGCATCTGCCATACAAATTTGTAAGTGCCTATATCCTTTGCCGTAAATCTTAAAAATCCGTCTGTAGATGCGGCAGCCCGGCACATTATATATCCGAGTACTATTCCAAGTACACAGCCCGCAAACGCTATTATTCCCGACTGCTGCAAGTACAAAATAAATACCTGTAATTTTGTCGCACCGCGGCTTCTTAAAACAAGTATGTCATTTTCCTCGAGCGAAAGTATCTGTGCAGATATCATTCTTATAAATAAAATCAAAAGCACAAGACACGGCAGCTCCAACGCCCAAAGCATCAGCTTTATCGTCTTCTGCTGTGTAAAAAAGCGCTCCAGCGTATCACGGATGTTGTCATTGTAGAGCTTGTCAGCATCCTTAAACTGCTCCATATAACCGTCATAAAGTGAGGCATTTTCCGTGTTGATCTGCCTGTAATCCAGCATGAGGAAATCACTGTAGCTGATATTGTCCTCGCTGTAATACTGCATCATTTCGTCAAAAACATCCTGCGAAACAAATATCACATCGCCCATATCCGAAAGCGTCTTGGCCCAATATGGATCGTTTATATCTTTTTCACGGCAGATCTGTGATATGACGAAAGAAATTTCCTTTTTCCCACTGCCATCAGGTACATGTAAATAGACTTTTTCACCTGCTACAAGTCCGTAGTGATCCATTGTCTTTTCGCTTATGCTGCACTCGAATGTGGCTGTGTCAGACTGAGACTTTACAACCTCAGCGTACTCCGAAAGTTCCGGCAGATATCCTATTGTAAAATAATTGTTAGGTCCTCCAAACTCTGTATCTGCGCGTCCGCCTGAGAGTGTGATAAGCTGCTGTGAGGAAACCTTGTTTATATCCACGTATTCAGTCCACTTCTTTTCGTATCCTGACAGCTTATCAAGTACTGACTGCGAATCAGGATAATCTGCCACCGCATATGTTCCCTCGCGGCTCATCTGTGCAGGAAACTCATTCTGCTGTGTGGCATGATCCGTAAAAAGTCTGTCAAGTATCTGATTGCCCGCGCCCTTTTCAAACATAGGGTGGCACACAAAAAGTGCTATAAACAAAGCCACTCCCATAAGCAGACACAAATTTAACCATTTTCTGTTTTTTAATTTATTAATTACGAAGCCAAACATATTTCATCGCCCTCATCAATACCGTAAAGCACAAGTGTATTGCTGCCTGATGTATAATCGCCCAATATTACCGGCTGCTTTACCACGCTGTCCCCATCAATTTTCCACACATAGTATGATATATCATCTTTGTCCATAGGATTGACCTGCTTGTGTATGATCGAAGTCGGCACCACTACCACCTTTTTAAAAGAAACATAAGAAAACTTTACAGCAGATGCCCTGGTCAGATCATCCGGTATTCCATTGTCAAGTTTTATATAAAATGCTGCATTTGCATATCCCGAATCTGTGTTTCCGGTAATATGCACACCTTTATCATCCTGATTTACATATCCCTTTTGAGCTTCCCTGCCATAACCGGCAAAACCGATACAGCTTCCGTAGATCGTTGTACCGTCCAGCTCAAGTGATACGCGCTCTCCCACATCTGCTATATTGTCCTTATATACTTTATAGCTATTGCTATCCTTTACCTGAACCAGCAGTACGTCCGTGGAATTTCCGGTTATCTGCAGGATATCTGAGCCTTCCTCCACATTATCTCCTGCCTTGACACTCACCTTTGAAACTTTTCCATCATTTTTGGCATATACTGAAATATTTCCTTTGCCGTCATTTCCTGCGCTTATGCTGTCATATGCTGACTGTAGCTGGGAAAGCTGATAGGTGTGGTCTGCACAGGCAAGTTTTTTCTGCAGATTCAATAATTGTAAATTCAGTTTCAACTGCTGCTCATCATATGCTGTATCCGGCTTTTCATCCTGCCGGTTATTTTCTTCTGCGCTGCTACCACCTTCAGATAAATCTTTTATCTGTTTATCGTAATCAGCAATCTTCTGCGCATAGGATTCATTCTCCGAGTCGATCGCATTTTTCGCCTCTGTTATGGCAGCTTTGCCCTCTCCGGTATCCACCACGTAAAGCAGCATCCCCTTTTCTACCGTATCGTCCTGCTTCACATTGACCGATACGATCTGCCCTTCATAATCACAGGTTTCGGTTATCGTCCCTGCGTCAGATCTGCTGTAGCGCACACCGTAGTTTGCTATATCAAAATCAGACCTTGTTACCGTATATTTGCTATACTTTGTCGGAACCTGATCTGTAGAATTATAGTAGACCAGCTCCCCCTCTTTTAAGCCCTCTGTGACCTGTGTATAGTTTTCATCAGACTCACCTGTTGTTATGATGCGTTTCTCGCGGCCGCCCTCATCATTTTTCACATAGACATATCTAGTATCGCCATCCTTATAGATGGAATCTTTTCCCACGACAAGTGCCTGATTTGCTTTTGTCTTTTCAAAATATACCGGATACATCTGTCCTGCCGTAAGAAACGGCTTTTCCCTGCTTTCCACGCACACATCCGGATAGCGGTTGTTTATCTTCGAAAGTACCAAAACCTCTGATGTATATTGAGACTCGGTGACATCATATTTTTCGCCATCGACTATCACATATTTCTTGTCATAATCGCTGTATTTGTACTCATTTATGGCTGTGCCCTTTATATCCAGCACAAGGTCATCCGTATCTGAGACAATGACTATATTCTCGTATGCCGCAGCAGACCTTCCATCTGTCAGCTTCTTAGTGTAAGTGACAAGACCGCTGTGGACTGCCTTAAGCGTTCCATCATCAACGATCTGCTGATATAAAGCCATCTGCTCATTGATCTTTTGCACGCGGTATTCGTGAAGCTGCTTATCGTACCGTTCATTTTCCTGTTCTGTGGCAATCTGCGTATTGTAATCCTCTTCTGTGCTCTCTTTTTTCTCAATCTGTTCTGTTGAAAAGTCGTCCGTATCCGCAGCCTGACTCTCCCATAATTTGATCTGCGTATCCGAGATCTGAGCGGATATCTCATATGTCTCATTCTCATGCGCCAGCGCATCCTTACATTCCTGCAACTGTTTTTTTGCCTCATCCACATCACAGACTGCAAGCACATCCCCTACATTTACTGTATCTCCCGGCTCCACATATATCTGTGAAATATTTACATTGGCACTGTAGTAATTGCAGTAATCCCTAGGAACTGCGGTAGCCATCAGCACCTGCAGGGAGCCGATCGTACCGTATTCCACAGGTCTATAGGCTTCATTTAACGCTACAGGTTCTTCAAGCTTTGGTATGCTGCTTTCTGTCATTTTTCCACAGCCGCCTGCCACAAACGATACACATATCCCCAGTACTGCCAGTTTTTTTATTGATAAAAGGTTTCTGTTCTTCACTGCAAAACCACCTCATCCCCGCTTTTAAGTCCTTCTGTGATGATCCGGTAGTCTCCCACCTGATCTGCGACACTTATCCATACCGCCTGTCTGTATCCATTCTCATCCAGCGTGTATACAAAATACCTGCCATCCTTCTCATGTACTGCGTCCTTTTGCACATACACAGCATTTTCTATAGCGGGGCGCGTCACTTCCATTGAAAAAATCTGTGCATCCGATACTGCCGACATGTCCGATACCGGTTCAAAAACAAGTTTTTTATCGTCCACCTCTTTTACCTTAAGTTCAAACTCTATATCAGATGCTGTTGCCGTGTATACATCACCTACATTAAAGTCATAACCTTCCGGTCTGTCAGCCTCGTAATTGCCGTTTCCGCTGATTTCTGTTATAAGATTGCTGCCCGGTTCAAAAACTCCCGCCAAAAGCGAATTGTCCATTGCTGTGATCGTGCCATCCTCGGATGCCGTGATCTGATATCTCGACAGTTTTTCCTTAGCCTCATCAAGATAAAGCTGCGCAACCTCTGTATCCTTATCAAGCTGGGCAATATCGCTTGAATAATCCTGAGTATCATCGATTTTCATAATAGCCCTGTAGTGCTCTGCCAGAAGCTTATTCTGACTGATCTGCCCGCTGTAGTCCTCAATCTTTTTCTGTATCTCCCCGGATTTAAAAGCCACCAGTATATCGCCCTTTTTCACATGATCACCCACTGCCACATTTACCTTTTCAAGCGTAAGCTCCGTGTTTGTCGCACCATAGGAAAACCTGGTATAGCCCTGCGCGCTCAGACTGATGGTAGTCTGCGGTGTGAGTGAACCGCTCTGTACCGTAACTGTCTGGTATGATATTTTCTCGTAGAAAGCTCTGTCCGTCTGTGCAAGCTCCTTTTGTGCCGCCCCACATCCTGAAAACAAAATAGAGGTAATTGCAGTGGCAAGTGTCAAACGCCCTATATATTTTTTCTTTTTATTAATCATATATTTTCCACATCTTTTCCAAATAAATATGAACCTGATCTATTATCTAAAAATGTAACTCCATGTATAAACTTTTTGTATCATGTATTGCATTTTTTATTATATAATTTCCCTTAGTCTCCATGCACACTTCTCTCTGATTCAGAATATCTGCTCCGGCTCAATCACTGTTCCGTCTATTGCATTTACAAATACCGGACACGATTCGACCTCTCCTCTTTGCAGCAGCTCAAGGCTCCATGCCGGGATATAGCTGAATCTCTGTGAATCTGAGCTGTCCTTTACCCTGATATAGCCAAGTGTCAGATAACGATATTGTGTATCCGCTTCCACAATATATTTATCCGGGTGGCTTTCAAGCTCATTTCTTGCAATCTTATAAATATTTGACACCGGTAAGAGCTCCACCTTCTGCTGTTTTTTCACAATGCTTACCGGCTCTGCTATATCAAATCTATAGACACCATATTCATTTACATTGAAACTGCCTGTCTCATAACCAGGACAGTCCATAGGACAAAATTTGTTATAAGCTGAATAATCAAATACATTCAGTGATTTTGAATACACTACATCATCTGCGCCAAGCGAATATTCAAGCGCATAGCCCCATATGGCTCTATGCACATCCCCCTCCTTATATACATTATCCTCAGTCTTGTTATATCCCTCCCATTCACAGTCGCTTTCTCCTGTTTTAATCATTGACTCAATTCCTATTGCCTGCATGAAGTCACCTGCTTTCTTCTTTGCCTCATCAAACGAAATATTTGCCTCATTGACATCGCTTACCGGCAGGTCTCCATCAATAAAGTCACCGTTTAAATACCTCACCGTGTCATACTCTTTCAGTGATTTTGGTCCATAGTACTGCTTCACATAGCCATCATCAAATTTAGTACTCCTCTCATCCGGATCCCCATCTGAAACGCTTTTCACACATCTGTCAAGCGGATAGCTCTGGATGCCTGATAGCACACTGTTGTCATCATCTGGCCTTGAAAACTGAAGGTGAAACCAGGTATCACCTATTTTTCCGACAAAATCATCACAGGAATCATATTCTGTGGCCTCTGTCCACACATCAGCTGCCGTTTCAAGTGCTTTTGTGCACTCAGTTTTCATATCATCATGCCATTTCAAAATCTCCTCAGAGGCATCATCCGACAGACTGTTGTTGTCCCTGTCAAGAGTCTCAATAATCTCCTCAAGCTCCTTTTTTGTCATGTGCGCATAGTCGTAATAATAGACCTGTGAATCACCAAAATATGCCTTTATCACCTTTTCCTTGAACTCCTTGGTACAAGGTATGCGCTCTACCTCTGTGACTGACATGGTATCACATTCCGGCACTCTGATATCTGCCGTGATTTTCACCTTTTCATCAGTACCACCCATATTTACTGTAAGTTCATCATTAAAACTTGTATTGGTGTCAATATCCTTTACACTGCTTACCACATTTTGGGATTTTACCTCCGTGTCCACGCCATAATCTACCTTTTTGCCGGCACAGCCTGCGAGTGATATGAGGACAAGTGCCTCGATGAGTGTCATAATTGCTTTTTTCTTCTTTCCCATAATAGTTCTCCATAAATTTTAAAATACATCCTCGGAATTGATTATTGTGCCATCTATTGCATTTACAAGTATCACATTTTTCTTTTGTGAATCAACCAGCCGCGAAAATGACCATACAGGCACATAACTGTATTTTGCAGTTTCATTCTTATCTTTCAGCCTGAAATATGTAAGCTGCATATTGTTAAAGCTTTTGTTTATCTCAAGCTCATATTTGTCGGCATTGTTTTTTAGCTGCTCCTTAATTATCTGCTCTATATTCTTTAAAGAAAGCATCTCCACACTGCCGGATATGCTTGTCACACTCACCGGATATTCTATAACCACATCAATTATTCCATTGTCTGTAACAGTTAGCTGAATACTGTCACCCAATGTAATGTCTTTCGCATCCTCGCGAAGCATAGAGTCACATTCTGATGAATCAAAACTATCCTTAAAAACCTGTCCATCAATGCCTGTTCCATACGAATACACATATCCCCACAATGTGTTACTGCGGCTCTCCCAGTTTTCATCCCCATTATTAAATCCCAGCCAGTTACAATCGCACTCTCCACGCTCAACCTGATTTGACAGTCCAAGCTTTCCCATAAAGTCCTGCACAAGTTTTTTTGACTCTGCTGCACTTCTTGTACATTCATTTCCATCAGCTCCGGCACTGTCTGTCAGATTATCCTCCTGAAATGTCTGCGAGACATTATCATAATTTTCCTCCTTAAATGAAGGTGGTCCGTAATATTTTCCATCGAGCTTAAAGACATAAGCATTTACCCAATGCTCTTTAAATGTTACCTCACAAAATGTATCTCCTTTATAGCCGGCATACTCATCACAGCTTTGTAAATCAGAAGCAATTGTATACGAGATTTTCGCATCAGTCAGTAAATCCCGATAACCTGATAAATCCTGCTCCATTTGCTGTACCAGCTCCTGTTTTGTACTATCATCCACATCATCCCTGCTATTCATTTCATTCAGCTCCCTGGATTTTAAATCTATATAAGAATTCAATTCATCAACTGTATAATGCTCTAAATCATGATAATAATACTCTCCACCACCAAAGTACGCATCTAAAAACCTTTTCTTGTACTCTGTATCGAGCTTCACATCCTCCACTCCAACAACATGCATGGTTTCACAATCCGGCACCAGTATTTTGGCATCGATTCCCAGGGTTACATCTCCTTTTTTTGTCTGGACAGTTATATTTTCGACCCATGGCTTGTCAGTCCTTAAATCAGATACCTTAGAAGCGTTCTTTTGCTCCTTTACCTCCGTGTCCACACCATAATCCACCTTTTTACCGGCACAGCCTGTGAATGATGTGAGGACAAGTGCCTCGATGAGTGTCATAATTGCTGCAAATAATCTCATATTTCGTGAAAATATGTTACCCCTTTTATCCATATGTGGTTCTCCTTTTTTGTGTTCCATATTGTTATAATGAGTATATATGTCAGTTGTAAACTTTTTGTATCATACATTGCATTTTTATTATAAAAACCCGGTCTGCACATACTTATGCAAACCGGGTCTATATTTAACGTATCTTGTAACTATTAAACTATACCAATTCAGGAATTTTATATCCTGCTTCCTCCATCGATTTTTCAAATTCTCCAAGGCTGACATTTGCCTCTTCGGCTGCTACATCTATTTTTAACCTTCCCTTTGAAACCAATGAATACAACATATTATTTTTTCCCTGAAGAATCCCCTCTTCCTTCTGTTCCTCACCATACTCCCTGGCATATTCCTTTGCATACTCTTTTGCATATTCCATTGCATACTGTCTTACTGCTTCGCTCATAGCACCACGTCCTTCCTTTTCTTTGTAATAAGCCACTGCTTTTGACAATGTCTCACTTTCTATCTGCTCCGGCCTGCACTGGTGAAAATCTTTCATCATCCGACCTATATCATCATTACCTTCATACCTTCCATTTACATAGATGATATGTGAACCATCTCCAAAAACTTCGCCTGTTTCATCAACACGTCTTTGAATGTGATAAAATGGCAGTCCTTTTCTGAACTTATCGTGATCATAAATAAAAATCACATAGGAATCCTTAATCTCCTTAAACTCCTGTCCTTCCCCCAGCATCCTCGCATCCATCATACTGCTGTGATATCTGGCTCTTCTAACATGCGATCCTTCCGCATTAATCTGCACCTCGATATCAATATGCCTGCCATCGACATCTATTGCATGCACGTCCAAGGTAATACATCTCCCGCCAATCACCGAATTTTTTAATTCATCCTGCCCCCTGACGTCTATAACCTTAATATCACGCTCCATTATTACGCGAAGCAGCAGCTCCGTCGTCTCAATATTCTGCCCGAATACAAGACTCATCAGATTGTCATCAAACAGTGTCATTTTGTCAATCAATCTGTTGATGATTACATCATTCTGGCCATAATTACTGTCCAAAATTTCTTTTGTCTCTCCCGACATTATTCTCCTCCTGTTTAGTTGTGTGAGCAGGGAGAATATAATATCGCATGATACGAAATCTCTTATCAATATAAAGCATCCGCAACCCTAGTCCGCTTCATTCACATAAGATTTTCTCAATCGACATATCCATTTTCCCCACTATTGATAGGTAACTTAAAGCATTGAAAATTTCCATGTCTTTGTCGAAAAATAATAAGTGGTTCTGCCCTCTTCAAAGTGATACGCACCGATAAAAATGTGTACTGTGGTGT
>ERZ1027033.958-NODE-958-length-13984-cov-6.535286_pt1 | contig 13984 bp, 10 predicted proteins | sample MGYA00519444_ERZ1027033 | MGnify/ENA primary metagenome ERZ1027033 (study PRJEB26926, sample SAMN06164887) | human gut metagenome | biome: ENVO:00009003; feature: ENVO:2100002; material: ENVO:00002003 | host: Homo sapiens | place: USA | collected 2012 ...
ATACGTCCGCATGGTGCGGTTCTGCCCACAAGAATGGGAATAGTTGAGATACTAACGGAGCTTTCCAAAGCCGTCTGTCTGCTTCTGTAACATTGTGAAAAATACGCATATTGGATAAGCCCATGTGCGTATGTTGAGAATAGATAGCTGACTAAGGGGGCTGATAACTTGGCTAAAAAAGAACCTGCACAATATATCGTAGAACGGGAATTTTTAGGTAAATTTTCCGTAGAGGAATTGCTTGTCCGTATCGTGAAATCTCATGTTAAAAAAGGACTATCAAGAGGGAAAAACCCTTGAAAACAATGGAAAGAAGCCGTACTTTATGGTATAATATTATCATAGGTACGGCAGTTGAATAGGTGGAAAAATGATTTATCAAAAAGGTTCAAACTTATTTAACGTGGCTATTTATATCAGATTATCACGAGAGGACGGAGATAAGGAAGAAAGCGATAGTGTAGGAAATCAGAGAAAACTTTTAACAGAATATGTGAACAAGCATGATGACTTTATCCTATATGATGTTTATATTGATGACGGTTTTACGGGAACGAATTTTAATAGACCAGACTTTCATAGAATGATTGCTGACATTGAGGATAACAAGGTAAATTGTGTTGTTGTAAAAGACCTTTCCCGTTTCGGACGAGATTACATTGATACGGGGCGATATTTGGAAAGAATATTTCCAGAGCTTAATGTTCGTTTTATTTCTGTAACAGATAATATTGATAGTATGAAGCAGGCATACGATATGTTACTTCCTATTAAAAATATATTCAACGAGCAGTATGCCAGAGATATTTCTAATAAAATTCAAGCGACTGTAAAATCAAAGCAGAAAGCAGGAGAATTTATCGGAGCTTTTACAAGTTATGGTTATAAGAAATCTCCTGCAAATAAAAATAAACTTGTGATTGATGAATATGCGTCCGAAGTTGTAAAAAGAGTATTTACCATGTATGCACAAGGAATAGGAAAACAAAGCATTGCAAAAATACTAAATGCAGAGGGTATCCTTTGTCCGTCGGAATATAAAAAGCTTAACGGCGAAAACTACAAAAATTGCAACCGTTTAGAGAAAACTTCTTATTGGACGTATTCCACAATTAAAGTGATGTTGCAAAATGAGATTTATATTGGAAACATGGTACAAGGAAAGAAACATCAACGTATGCGAAGCAAACAGCGTCTAGTTGAGAAAGAAAACTGGATAAGGGTTGAAAATACACATGAACCGATTATAGACCGTCAACTGTGGGATAAGGTACAAAAATTGCTGACGAAAAAGCATAGGGATATTGATTTAGAAACAAATAAAAATATCTTTGCAGGTTTTATCAAGTGTGGCGATTGTGGTCGGGCAATGATGAAAAATTTCTGGCGACGTGTTGACGGAAGTAAGTCCTATTCATTCTATTGTGGAACTTACAAAAGAAGTGGAAAAGATTATTGCACTCCGCACACGCTCCCGTTTCAAGTATTGAATGATATTGTGCTGGGAGATTTAAAGAAGATTATCCGCAATGTAGAGAACTTGCAGGAACTTGTAAAATCACAATCTTTCACAGCAACAAAAATCAGAAAATCAACAGATATAGAACTGACAAAGTTAAAAGCAGAGCTTGAAAGAGTGAAGAAGTTGAAAAAGTCAATTTATGAAGATTATAAAGACGAACTGATTTCTAAAGAAGAATTTCTTTCTTATCGAGAGGACTATCAACAAAAAGAAACGCTTTACTCCAAACAGATTGAAACGCTGGAAGAAAAGAAAAAGGAAAGTGTAACAGAAGATGTTTTTGAAACACCGTGGTTAAGGCGGTTGTTGGAACTGAAAGACATTGAAGAATTAGACAGAGATATTATTGTGGAAATGATAGACCAGATAACAGTTTATGAAAACCGCAAACTTAAAATCTCATACAACTTCGGAAATGAACTTGAACATTTATTTTCAAGCGTTTACTGTGAGGACTTGGAGAAAAAGGCTATCTAATCTCAATACATTTCTAACTCCCCATATATACTGGGGAATACATATCAAAATTTGCGTAAACTACAATCAGCACATGGCGGAACAGATCCGGGCGCTATATATAAGGAAAGAAAAGAAAAAGATGATAATCTGGAACTGACCAGAGCAGTTGGTAAAATCCTGGAAGACAATGGAATTGATGTGGTGTATACTAGGACTACAAATGTCTATCAGACACCCTTTGAGAAGGCCAGGATTGCAAATGAAGTGGGAGCAGATTATTTTATTTCTTTTCACAGAAACAGCAGTCCGAAGGAGAACCAGTACCAAGGGGTAGAAGTTCTGGTTTATGACAAAAGTGGAATTAAATATGAGATGGCACAGAATATAGAAGGAGCACTTGGCGAACTGGGATTTAAAGAATTGGGAGTGAAGGCAAGACCGGGACTTGTAGTTCTTCGAAAGACCAGAATGCCGGCTCTTTTGATAGAAACAGGATTTATAAATTCTGATTCGGATAATCGGCTTTATGATGAAAAAAAACAGGAGACTGCGAAAGCGATTGCAACTGCGGTTTTGGGGACATTGAGTGATGAAACGATAGAACAGCCTTTGTATTACAGGGTTCAGACAGGAGCTTTCCGTCGACGTGAGAATGCGGATCAAATGTTGTACCAGCTTACGGATCAGGGATTTCCAGGATTCCTTCTTTATGAAAATAATCTTTATAAGGTTCAGGTAGGTGCGTTTCAGCAGATCAACAATGCGATCCAGATGGAGCAAAAGCTTCGGGATGCCGGATACAGTACGATCATTGTAACAAAATAAAATACAGACAGGAGAAAATTATGTACGAGAAATTTTTGGAAGAAGTAGAAGAGTTTATTTTTATGGAAAATCAGCCGGAACAGGCGGATATTATTTTTGTTCCGGGAAATAGTTATCCGTATATGGCGGAGAAAGCTGCTGAACTTTATATGGCAGGAATGGCACCTGTCATTCTTCCAAGTGGAAAATACAGCATATCTTCTGGGAAATTTTCCGGAGTGTCTGGAAAGAAAGAAAAATATGATGGAAATTATCACACAGAGTGGGAATTCCTTAGAGATGTTCTGATAAAGAACGGTGTACCGGAGTCAGTAATACTGAGAGAAGATCAAGCTACTTATACCTGGCAGAATGCTCTTTTTTCAAGAAAAGCTACCGATCTTTTGGGGATGAAAGTAAGCAAAGCAATTTTATGCTGTAAAAATTACCATGCCAGAAGAGCATTCATGTATTATCAGAGGGCGTATCCAGAAGCAGAAATTCTGGTATGCCCTTGTGTTGTGGATGAGATTACAAAGAAAAACTGGAAATTGTCACAGCATGGGATTGATGAGGTGATGGCAGAAACAAAACGAATTATCAGTCAATTTCAAATAATGATGTGAAATATAAAATATAAAAAGGAAATTCTGAAAATAATTTAGGGGGTGTCGAAAAAAGCAGAACTGTGTTATAATACGTGTGTCGTAAAATAAAATATTATGTTACGAAATATTTACAAAAAGATAAAAGTTTGGTATATTAAAATTTGGCGTGTCGAGAAAATAGAGATGTCAGAATATTTAATTTGATTTGCTTTATAGATAGAATATAATAGGCTGGATTTTGGCTGTCATACATATGAGGCCGTATCTGGCAATAAGATGCAGAGGCATTCCTGAAAGATTGCCAGGCATCGACAGCTACTCAACAGGGAGAAATCCTGTGAAGTATCATTCAGAGTAGTTACTGAATAATTAAAACCATTGTAGAATGTTTAGAATAGATTGAGGTACATAATTATGAAAAATAATAATAAAAATATACATTTTTTTGCTATAGCAGCTCTTGCAGCAACACTTATGGTTGGACAGGTTCAGACTTCACCGGTTTATGCGGAAGATAAATCTGTACAGCTTGGAAGTCTGATCCCGGATAATGTGACAATTGAAGAACCGGTTCCGCTTTCTGATATTTCTTTGCCGGACAGTAAATATGGTACACTTACCTGGGCAGACAGTTCCAGTGTGCCATCTGAGAGAGTTCAGTCCTATGATGTGGTATTTAAGCCATATGATTCCTCTGTGTTATCCAGGATTTCCGGTTGGGATGGAGAATCTGATGCTATTTACAGCAGTGTGACGGTTGTAGTTAACAGTATTGCATCAGATTCCGAAGAAGAATGGAAAGAAGATTCTGAAGAAAATTATGATGAGAATTACGATGATTCCAGTGCTTCAGAGAATGAAAATCAGGAGAATTATGATGAAAACCAGGATTACTCCGAGGAAAATGAGAATAATGGGACAGATGCAGAAGAGCAGACAGAGGATAAGTCTTCAGAAGAGGAACCAGAGGTAAGTGAGGCTCCAGCAGAAACTGAGAAAGAAGAGGCAGAAATAACAGAAACACCGTCAGAAGAAGCAGATAAAGAAGTTGAAAAATCTGAGACAGAGGACAAAAAAGAGACTGACGATAAGGAAGAATCAGATAATAGAAAAGAAAATCCGACAGAGGTACCGACAGAAACACCGGAGGTGACAGAAATTCCGGAAGTAACGCAGATACCAGAAACTTCGGAAACTCCGGAAGCAACAATAACTCCTGAGGTAACGGAAGAACCAGCGGTAACATTAACTCCGGCAGCAGATAAGGATAATATCTTTGATGGAGCAGACAAGGACATCAAAGAAGATGAACGCTCTACAGAATATGAAAAAAATCTTACAGAAGAACAGCAGGCGGAGCTCGCAGAGGAAAATCACAGCTGTAATGGAATAACTGTGTCCGGAATCGATCTGCCGTATTATGTGCAGTTCCGTGTTGCCAGTGGAGATGATTATGAATTTACTAATGAAACGGAGGCAAATGTATTCCAGTCCTATGAATTTGAACTGTGGGATCTTAAGAACAATACGGAATATGAGGTTCCGGATGGAGAATATGTAAGTGTGACAGTTCCGGTCAAGGCAGGTTACAGTTATACAATTGAGCATCTTCTGGACAGTGGAGCCATGGAAACAATTGTACCAAGTGTTGACGGAAGTACCATGGTATTCAGTACGCACTCTTTCAGTCCGTTTGGAATTGCAGGAAGCAAGACCTTGGTTGGCGAAGAAATTGAAGAAGATGGATATGATACCGGTGTGGTTACAGATACACAGCTTACTCCGGCAGCAGATGAAAGTACAGATTCTTCAGCCGATTCAGCTGAAGATACATCTACAGATATTTCTTCGGAGACAGATTTAAGTACAGCTGTTACGCCAACAGAGAAGATTGAACAGTCTTCAGAGACTGCTTCGGATGATGCACAGAATAATGATGAGGATAGCAGCAGTTCTGTGAAGGCTGTGCACACAAATGATCCGACCAGAATTCTTCCGTTTGTGATTCTTGCAGCGGCGGCAGCGGCGATTGTTGGTGTGATCGTATATTTAAGAAAAAGAAAGAAATAAAGTAACTATTCAGAAGGCAGTATCCCGCGAGGTGTTTTGGAATGCATTCTGACTCGTAGCTGTGAGGGTACGGAACAGTTACGAAATAAAATAAGCAGGAAATATACAGATAACTCCGGCATATGATTTAGATATGAGGGGGTATCTGTATGGGAGTAAAGGTAGTATTGCGAGCATTGTTTCTGGCATATGCGCTTACAGGTGTATGTCTTTTAGTTCTTGCCGGTCTCGTGTTTTGGATGGATATCGGGACGGGAGCAGTCACGGTGGGGATTATCCTCATCTATGTGATCTCCTGTATGGCGGGTGGATTTCTGGCTGGAAAGATTGCCAGGCGGGAGAAATATCGCTGGGGAGCTCTGTCGGGGCTTGCCTATTTCCTGCTGCTGGTAACAGTTTCGTTTATTGTGAGCAGAAGCTGGGATATGAGCGTTCAGCATATGATAACAACCTTTTGCATGTGCCTTGGAGGAGGTACGCTTGGAGGAATGCTGTCCTGATAAAAAAATGCTTTTATTTGAGCCGGATTTATGCTATACTATGCCCAGAACATTATACATAAGGAGGTATGCTAACATGGAACATATCAAAACATTAAATACAAAGAATCTGCAGAACACAGTGAAAAAAGGTGGATGTGGTGAATGTCAGACATCTTGCCAGTCTGCTTGTAAAACTTCCTGTACTGTAGGAAATCAGAGCTGCGAGAACAAATAAAGCAGGTTCAGAGTAATCAGTTAAGCAGCGGAGTGAAATCCGCTGCTTATTCTTATGATAAAAAGTTTTTAGGAAAGGATTTTCAGAAAGATGAGTCTGATTCACAGATATCAGAACAATGGTTATAATATTGTTCTGGATATAAACAGTGGATGCATCCATCTGGTGGACTTAGTCACATATGAAGTACTTCCGTATATGGAAGAAGGACTGAAGGAAGACGAGATTGTTGCTAAATTAGCGGAGCGTTTTCCGGAGAAGGATATCCGTACTTCTGTTTCTGAGTGTGAGAAGCTTAAAGAACAGGGAATGCTTTTCACCAGAGATGCATACGAAAATGTAATAGAGGAATTTACAAAGAATCGACAGACCGTAGTTAAAGCATTGTGCCTGCACATTGCACATGACTGTAATCTGGCCTGTCGATATTGTTTTGCTGAAGAAGGAGAGTATCACGGAAGACGTGCACTGATGTCCTTCGAAGTTGGAAAGAAAGCACTGGATTTTCTGATTGCAAATTCCGGTTCCAGAAAGAATCTGGAGGTGGATTTCTTTGGAGGAGAACCTCTGATGAACTGGCAGGTAGTCAAAGACCTGGTTGCATACGGAAGAGAGCAGGAAAAGCTTCATAATAAGAAATTCCGTTTCACACTCACAACGAATGGAGTGCTTCTCAATGATGAAGTCATGGAGTTCTGTAATCGTGAGATGGGGAATGTGGTTCTCAGTGTGGATGGCCGTAAGGAAGTCCATGATTTTATGCGTCCGTTCCGCAAGGGAGCAGGAAGCTATGATCTGATCATTCCGAAATTCCAGAAGTTTGCGGAGTCCAGAAATCAGGATAAATATTATGTGCGAGGTACCTTTACTCATCATAATCTTGATTTTTCAAAAGATGTCCTGCATCTGGCGGATCTCGGGTTCAAACAGATTTCTGTTGAGCCGGTAGTCGCCCCGGAGACGGAGGATTATGCAATCAGAGAAGAGGATATTCCACAGATCATGGAAGAATATGATGCTCTTGCGAAAGAAATGATCGCCAGAGAAAAAGCCGGCAAAGGTTTTAATTTCTTCCACTTTATGATCGACCTTACTGGTGGTCCGTGCGTTTACAAGCGTCTGTCCGGATGTGGATCAGGAACAGAATATCTTGCAGTAACACCGTGGGGAGATTTTTATCCATGCCATCAGTTTGTTGGTGAAGAACAGTTCCTTATGGGGAATGTGGACGAGGGAATCACAAGACCTGAGGTTCGTTGTGATTTCAGTAAGTGCAATGTATATACAAAGGAATCCTGTAAGGAATGCTTTGCAAGATTTTACTGCAGTGGCGGATGCGCTGCCAATGCTTATCATTTCCAGAAAGATATTAATGGCAATTATGATATCGGGTGCGAGCTTCAGCGTAAGAGAGTGGAGTGCGCAATCATGATAAAGGCCGCATTAGCGGAATAAAATAATTCAGGAAAGGAAAAAACGATGAAGAAAAACAGAGCAATCGTTGTGCTGCTCCTGACCGCCATTATCACAGTCTTTCTGTGTTATACGGCCGGTATTGGTTTTGGACCAACAGGAACTGGTGCAGCAAAGAACATCAAGACCGGTCTGGACCTGTCAGGTGGTGTCAGCATTACCTATCAGGCAAAAGACAGTAATCCAAGTGCGGAAGATATGTCAGATACTGTGTATAAGCTCCAGAAGCGTGTAGAGCAGTATAGTACGGAAGCACAGGTGTACAAAGAAGGAAACGACCGTATTGCGGTAGAGATTCCGGGAGTCACAGATGCAGATGAAATTCTGAATGATCTTGGAAAACCAGGTTCTCTGTGTTTTATCACACAGACGGACGATGATGGTAATGCGAACTTTTCCAACACAGGAAGTGGTTATGCACTTGCAAGAAGCCTTGATGAGATCCGTGAAGCCGGATCAGTGGTTCTGGAAGGTACAGACGTGAAGGATGCCCAGGGAGGTGCGTTCCAGTCTGACAAAAACAGTTCCAGAGAATATGCAGTCAGCCTGACGCTTACAGATGAGGGAAAGACGAAATTTGCAGAAGCAACAGAAGCAAATGTCGGAAAGCAGATTGCAATCGTTTATGACAATCAGATTTTAAGTGCTCCGAAGGTAAATGAAGCGATCACCGGTGGACAGGCACAGATCACTGGTATGTCAGACGTAGAAGAAGCACAGAATCTTGCTTCTTATATCCGTATCGGTTCTCTGAGTATTGAACTTGAAGAACTTCGTTCCAGTGTGGTTGCGGCACAGCTTGGTGAGGAGGCAATTTCTACCAGCGTTTTAGCCGGTCTTATAGGACTTGTGATCGTTATCATCTTTATGATCCTGATGTATCGTGTTCCTGGTGTGGTTGCGGGCATAGCACTGGTTCTGTATACAGCACTCGTGCTGATCACTCTGAATGCATTCGACATTACACTTACCCTTCCGGGTATTGCCGGTATCATTCTTGGTATTGGTATGGCAGTGGATGCCAACGTCATCATTTATGCACGTATCCAGGAAGAGATTGCAGCAGGCAACTCTGTAAGGACTTCGATCAAGGCAGGATTTGCAAAAGCATTCAGTGCGATTGTTGATGGAAATATCACAACCCTGATCGCTGCATTGGTTCTGATGTGGCTGGGTTCCGGTACTGTTAAGGGCTTTGCATATACACTGGCTCTTGGTATCGTGGTTTCCATGTTCACAGCTCTGGTGGTATCCAGACTGGTGGTAAATGCACTGTATGCAGTAGGAATCCGTGATCCGAAATTCTATGGAAGTGCAAAACAGCGTAAATTTGTTAATTTTGTCGGCAAACGTAAAGTGTTTTTCGTTATCTCCATTATCCTGATCCTGAGCGGTCCGGCTGCAATGGCAGTTCATCATCAGACCGATGGAACAGCATTGAACTATGCACTCGACTTCTCCGGTGGAACTGCAACAACTGTGACATTTAATGAAGATATGGATATCAAGCAGATTGATTCTGATGTCACACCGGTTGTAGAGGAAGTTACCGGAGACAAGAATGTACAGCCGACCAAGGTATCCGGCACAAATCAGGTAGTTATCAAGACCCGTACACTGTCTCAGGAGGAAAGAGAAAAACTGAATGCAGCTCTGGTTGAGAAATTCAGTGTGGATGAGAGTCTGATCACAACGGAAAGTATTTCTGCTACGGTAAGCTCTGAAATGAGAAGAGATGCGATCGTAGCCGTGATCGTAGCTACACTTTTTATGCTTGCATATATCTGGTTCCGTTTCAAGGATATCCGTTTTGCGAGCAGTGCAGTTCTGGCATTGCTTCATGATGTGCTGATCGTACTTGCATTCTATGCAATCTCCAGAATTTCCGTAGGTAATACATTTATTGCCTGCATGCTGACGATCGTTGGTTATTCGATCAATGCAACAATCGTTATCTTTGACCGAATTCGTGAGAATATGAGAGGAAGAAAGAACCCAGATCATCTGGATGAAATTGTAAATGAGAGTATCACACAGACTCTCACAAGAAGTATTTATACTTCCTTTACTACATTTATCATGGTTGCAGTTCTGTATATCCTGGGTGTATCTTCCATCCGCGAGTTTGCAGCTCCTCTGATGGCAGGTGTAATCTGTGGTGCATATTCTTCTGTATGTATTACAGGTGCCCTGTGGCTGGTAATGAAACGCTATTACAAAAAGCCGGTTCCGCAGGCGGCACTGGCAGGCAGCGCTACAGTTTCCAAAAACACTGGAAAACAGCCGGCCAAAAACAATCAGAATGCACAGCAGTCTGGTAAAAAGAGCAAGAATCAGCCGAAAAAGAAAAATCGTAAGAGAGTTGCAGAACGTCTTGCAGCTCAGGAGGCAGCAGCGAAAGAAGCTGCAGATAATAAAAAAGAATAATTGAACAAAGTGTATTCCCGGGGCAGGTTATCTGTTCCGGGAATATATGTTTTATGGCAGGATATTAAAAGGAGAAACGACAATGGAAAAATGGGTGGTCTGTGCAAAACGGGCGGATTTTCAAAAAATCAGTCAGGAATTTGGAATTGATCCAGTGATCGCAAGACTGATTCGGAACAGGGATGTGGAAGGATCGGGAAATATTCGAAGTTATCTTTATGGTACCCTAAAAGAACTTCCATCGCCATGGCTTTTGAAGGATATGCATGAGGCAGTGGAGATTCTTCTGAAGAAAATCAGGGAACACAAAAAAATCCGGATTATTGGAGATTACGATATAGATGGTGTGACTTCAACCTGTATTCTTTTAAAAGGATTTCAGCGGCTGGGGGCTGATGTAGATACCTATATTCCGGACAGGATCAAGGATGGATATGGTATTCATGAGCAGCTGATCCAGAAAGCAGTGGAAGATGGTGTTGATACGATCGTCACCTGTGACAATGGAATTGCGGCATCCGCAGAAATCTCAGATGCAAAAGCACGTGGACTTACCGTTGTGATTACGGATCATCATGACATTCCCTTCAGGGAAACTTCTGATGGGAAAGAATGGATCATACCAGTAGCTGATGCGGTGATCAATCCGAAACAGACAGATTGTGGGTATCCGAATAAAAATCTCTGTGGTGCGGTGGTTGCCTGGAAGCTGATATGGGCATTATATGAAAAATCAGGGATTTCGCAGAGTGAAGTGCTGGAATTTACAGAACTGGCTGCTGTAGCTACGGTTGGAGATGTTATGGATCTGCAGGGAGAAAACCGGATTATCGTAAAAGAAGGCCTGCGCCGGCTTTCCGTGACACATACGCCGGGACTTCGTGCACTCATTCGTGCAAATCAGCTGGAGGGAGCGGAAATTACGGCATATCATGTAGGATTTGTTCTTGGTCCGTGCATCAATGCCAGCGGACGTCTTGACACAGCTGCAAGATCACTGGAACTTCTGTGTGAAAGGGATGAGGAAAAAGCGGCAAAACTGGCAGGAGATCTTGTGGCTCTGAATCAGAGCAGAAAGGCAATGACTGAGAAAGGAAAAGAAGATGCCATTCGTCTGATCGAAGAAACCGGATTGAACCAGGATCGTGTGCTTGTGGTATATCTTCCGGACTGCCATGAAAGTCTTGCCGGAATTATTGCAGGAAGAATCAGGGAAAAATATCATAAGCCGGTGTTTGTTCTTACGAAAGGCGAAACATCAGTAAAAGGAAGCGGACGCTCGATAGAGGCTTATTCCATGTACGAGGAGATGGTGAAATGTGGAGATCTTCTGATTCAGTTTGGCGGACATCCTATGGCAGCGGGACTCTCAATAGAGGAAAAAAATGTTGATCTGTTCAGAAAACGACTGAATGAAAACTGTACTTTGACGGAGGAAGAACTTCGGCCAAAGATAGTGATTGATGTGCCAATGCCGATATCGTATCTTTCCAGAGAACTTACGGAACAGTTAAAGATACTGGAACCCTTTGGAAAGGGAAATACAAAGCCTCTTTTTGCACAGAAAGGGCTGAGGGTATTAAATTTAAGACTTTTGGGAAAGAATCAGAATGTGGCAAAGATGAAACTGGAAGATATGGGGGGAACCCGGATAGATGCAGTGTATTTTGGCGAAGCGGATGAATTTGCTGCTTTTGTGCAGAAACAGGAAACAATTTCAGTTACATATTATCCGGAAATTAATGTATATCAGGGGAGGGAAACTTTACAGGCGGTTATCCGTAACTATTGCTGAAAGTCGAAAAACCTTGTATTTTAACGACTCTTGTCGGGTTAGAGATTGATTCCCCTCAAAAAAAGTGATATACTGATTACCTAGATTTATACAAGTGGCGGAGGTTGGCATATATGAAAAAAATAGAAGATTATATAAGAAGCATTCCGGATTTTCCGGAACCGGGAATTATTTTTCGCGATATAACAAGTGTTCTTCAGGATGCAGATGGATTACAGCTTGCAATTGATTCCATGCAGGATTGTCTTAAAGATGCAGAAGTGGATGTGATCGCAGGAACAGAATCCAGAGGATTTATCTTCGGAGTTCCGATCGCGTATAATCTTCATAAACCGTTTGTTCCGATTCGTAAGCAGGGGAAACTGCCGTGTGAGACGGTGTCCCAGAGCTATGATCTGGAGTATGGAAGTGCTACAATTGAGATGCATAAGGATTCCATCAAACCAGGTCAGAAGGTTGCAATCATAGATGATCTTATTGCAACAGGAGGAACCATAGAGGCAGCGATTAAACTGGTGGAGAGTCTTGGTGGTGAGGTTGTAAAGGTTGTTTTCCTCATAGAACTCGCCGGACTTAAAGGCAGAGAGAAGCTTGCCGGCTATGATGTGGCTTCCGTGATCAAATATGAAGGTAAATAGTAAAGAGTCAGAAGTAACCCGATAATGTATCAGGCTTCAGCCGGTATTTCCGGGACCAGAAATTTCGGAAATACTGCCTGTGGACTGAATCTATAATGGCAGGCAGGTGGGAGATAATGGCAGAGAAGAAACAAAGTACACAATCTGAGAAGAATCCGGATCAGGTAGAAAAAGAAAAACTGGAATCTGTAAAAAAAGCAGATGCGGCAGTAAAATCCATGAATGATTTTACGAGTCCGGAGGTTTTGTACGATGAACTGATTTTCAGTGTAAAAAAATATCACCCTTCTACAGACATTTCAATGATCGAGAAGGCTTATGAGGTAGCAAGAGAAGCACATAAAGATCAGAAAAGAAAGTCAGGAGAACCATATATCATTCATCCATTATGTGTGGCAATCATCCTGGCAGATCTTGAACTGGATAAAGAAACAATTGTTGCAGGTCTTCTCCATGATTCTGTAGAAGACACCTGGATGACATGTGAGGAACTGGAAAAGGAGTTTGGCGCTGAAGTTGCACTTCTTGTAGATGGTGTAACAAAACTGGGACAGCTGAGTTATTCTGCAGACAAGGTAGAGCAGCAGGCAGAAAATCTCCGCAAGATGTTTCTTGCCATGGCAAAAGATATCCGCGTAATCCTGATCAAGCTTGCAGACAGGCTTCATAATATGCGTACCCTGCAGTATATGAGACCGGAGAAGCAGCAGGAAAAAGCAAGAGAGACGATGGATATCTATGCACCGATTGCGATGCGTCTTGGTATCTCCAAGATCAAGGTGGAACTGGACGACCTGTCACTGAAGTATCTTAAACCGGATGTATACTATGATCTGGTCAAGAAGGTTGCACTTCGTAAGAGCGAGCGTCAGGAATTTGTCAGCAATATTGTAAAACAGGTCAAGCAGCATATGGATGATGCCGGAATCAAGGCACAGGTGGATGGAAGAATCAAGCATTTCTTCAGTATCTACAAGAAGATGGTCAACCAGGATAAGACCATCGATCAGATTTATGACCTGTTTGCTGTCCGTATTCTGGTGGATACAGTCAAGGACTGTTATGCGGCACTTGGTGTCATTCATGAGATGTACAAGCCGATTCCGGGAAGATTTAAGGACTATATTGCAATGCCGAAGGCGAATATGTATCAGTCTCTTCATACGACTCTGATCGGACCAAATGGACAGCCGTTTGAAATCCAAATCCGTACTTTTGAGATGCATAAAACTGCTGAGTATGGTATCGCAGCGCACTGGAAATATAAGGAATCTTCTGACGGTAAGCTTCCTGTGGACAAACGAGAGGAAGAAAAGCTGAACTGGCTCCGTCAGATTCTGGAATGGCAGAAGGATATGTCCGATAACAGGGAGTTTATGAGTCTTCTCAAGAATGACCTGGATCTTTTTGCGGACAGTGTGCTGTCTCTTATACACATCTCCGAGCCCACGAGACCGGAGCCTATCTCGTA
>ERZ1027033.987-NODE-987-length-13568-cov-5.906460_pt1 | contig 13568 bp, 8 predicted proteins | sample MGYA00519444_ERZ1027033 | MGnify/ENA primary metagenome ERZ1027033 (study PRJEB26926, sample SAMN06164887) | human gut metagenome | biome: ENVO:00009003; feature: ENVO:2100002; material: ENVO:00002003 | host: Homo sapiens | place: USA | collected 2012 ...
GAGCAGAGGACTGAAAATCCTCGTGTCACTGGTTCGATTCCGGTTCTGGGCATTTGTAATATGCAAAAATAAATATTTATGGGATACTAGCTCAGTCGGTAGAGCACTTGACTTTTAATCAAGTTGTCGGGGGTTCGAATCCCCCATGCCTCACTAGGTGTTGTGATATCCTGATTTGGGGATTCGAACCCCCTGGTCGAGATCCCCCATGCCTCACTTGGTTCTTTTATACAGCATCCTCACATTTTGAAAACCCCTTTCGGGGCTTTTTTTATTCCATTTTTATAGAAGAAAGGAAATACTATGCAGACGAAAGAAAACAAGATGGGCGTCATGCCCATAGACAAATTACTGATCTCCATGTCACTGCCCATGATGATCTCCATGCTGGTACAGGCACTGTACAATATTGTGGACAGTATTTTCGTGTCCAGGATCAACGAATATGCCCTACGTGCTGTATCTCTGGCATTCCCCATCCAGAGTCTGATGATCGCTGTGGCGGTGGGAACAGCGGTAGGTATCAATGCCTTCTTGTCCAGAACCCTGGGAGAAAAGGATTTTGAGAAAGCCAATATTATTGCCAGAAACGGTATTTTTATCGCAATTGCCAGCTATATAGGCTTTGCAGTGATCGGTGCACTGATCAGCAGACCGTTTTTTTCCAGCCAGACGGAGGTTATGGAGGTGCGGGAATACGGTGTGACCTATCTGACGATCTGTTGTGTGGCGGGAATAGGTATTTTTCTGCAGACGACTTTTGAGAGGCTGTTACAGGCTACCGGTAAGACCATATATACGATGATTACCCAGTCAACCGGCGCGATCATCAATATCATTCTGGATCCGATACTGATCTTTGGGTATTTCGGTATGCCCCGCATGGGAATCGCCGGTGCTGCAGTGGCTACCGTGTTTGGACAGATCGTTGCCGCATCCATGGCATTATGGTTTAATCTGAAATTCAATAAGGAACTGGATATTTCCATGAAAGGATTCCATCCCAACGGTCATCTGATCGGACAGATTTATAAGGTGGGAGCCCCTTCCATCGTGGTACAGGCTATCGGTTCCCTGATGACCTATGGAATGAACCTGATCCTGGCGGCATTCGGTTCCGCCCAGACAGTGTTCGGCATTTACTTTAAGCTGCAGAGCTTTGTGTTTATGCCGGTGTTTGGACTGAATAACGGCATGGTGCCTATTATTGCCTACAATTATGGCGCAAGGCATAAGGACCGGGTTATTAGGACGATTAAGCATAGTGTGGCTTACGGTGTGGGTATCATGTGCGTGGGACTGATTGTAATGCACATCTTCCCGGCACAGCTCATGCGTATGTTTGATGCGGAGGAAAGCCTGATCGCCATCGGTGTTCCGGCGCTGGAGACCATTTCCCTAAGCTTTGTGTTTGCTGGCTTCTGTATCGTGGTGGGAAGCGTATTCCAGGCACTGGGTAACGGCGTCTACAGTATGATCGTGTCCGTGGCCAGACAGATGTGCGTGCTGCTTCCGGTGGCAAAGCTTTTGTCCTTAAGCGGTGAAGTGACATTGATCTGGTGGGCCTTTCCCATCGCGGAACTGGCCAGCCTGCTCTTAAGTACCTATTTCCTCGTAAGGATCTATAAAAAGATCATATGCCACATTGGAGAACCGGTAACGACAAGAGAGATTACAGAATAAAATAGAAACAGATGCGGCGGGGATGCTTGACAAGCAAAAGGAAGGAAGAGTATAATTATTCAAGGTCCTTTGGCAGAGAGCATTCCCGTTTGTCAAGGTTTTAAGCTAATCGTCAGATATGGCAGTTAGTAAGCGGATATGGCGGAAGTGGCAGACGCGATAGATTTAGGTTCTATTGTCAACAGACGTGCAGGTTCAAGTCCTGTTATCCGCATTGCGTAATTATGGAAGCATAGCTCAGCCGGGATGAGCGTTCGCCTCACACGCGAAAGGTCAGGGGTTCGAGCCCCCTTGCTTCCACTCGAAATAACTATTCAGAGCTCATGACAAGGACTGAATAGTTATTTTTTTAATCAGAGAGCATCGGATAAGTAATGTACGAAAGCACAGAAATATAAAGGAATACATATAAAGGAATACAAAAGCTATGAAGAAAAATGTAAGAAAACAGGGAATTCTGCTGCCGATATCCAGTATTCCCTCGGCATATGGTATCGGAACTTTCGGTAAGGAAAGTTACCGTTTTGTGGACTTCCTGGAAAAATCAGGCAACCATCTCTGGCAGATCCTGCCGTTAGGCCCTACCGGCTACGGCGATTCTCCGTACCAGTCCTTTTCCACCTTTGCGGGGAACCCCTACTATATTGACCTGGAGCTTCTGATCGAAGACGGCTATCTGACAAAAGAGATCTGTGACAGCTATGATTTCGGAGACAATGAGCATTATGTGGACTATGAGAAGATTTATCTGTCCCGTTTTAAAGTCCTGAAAATTGCGTTTGACAATGCCAGGGAACAGGGCCTTACAGAGACCGGAGACTATCAGAAATTCCTTACGGAAAATGCGTACTGGCTGGATGACTACGCTCTGTATATGGCGGTGAAAAATTCTTTTGGCGGTGTCTGCTTTATGGAATGGGACGAGGACATCCGTCTCAGAAAAGCAGCGGCACTTCGCAAATACCGTAAGAAGCTGGCGGAAGAAATCGCATTTTATTGCTTCCAACAGTACCTGTTTGCAAAACAGTGGAAAGAACTGAAAGCCTATGCCAATAAGAAAGGCATTGGGATCGTAGGGGATATTCCCATCTATGTGGCATTTGACAGTGCCGATACCTGGGCAAACCCGAAGCTGTTCCAGCTGGATAAGGAAGGCCGGCCCATCGGAGTGGCGGGATGTCCACCCGATTGTTTCTCCGAGACCGGACAGTTATGGGGTAATCCGCTCTACGACTGGAGTTATCATAAGAAGACCGGTTATGCGTGGTGGATGCAGCGGATCGCCTATTGCTATCAGCTGTATGATGTGCTTCGTATTGATCATTTCCGCGGCTTTGATGAATACTGGTTCGTTCCTTACGGAGATCCGACGGCGGAGAACGGCCATTGGGAAAAAGGCCCCGGTTACGAATTATTCGATGTCATGAAGAAGAAACTGGGCAGGAAGAAAGTGATCGCGGAAGATCTGGGATTTCTGACTCCCAGCGTGATCCGGTTGGTGAAGAAGACCGGGTATCCCGGAATGAAGATTCTTCAGTTTGCTTTTGATGCCGGAAATGACAGTGAATATCTGCCGCACAATTATGACAAGAACTGTGTGGTCTATACCGGAACCCACGATAACGATACTACGGTGGGGTTCTTACAGAATATGCCGGAGAAGGACAAGAAATTTGCAAAGAAATATCTGGGACATAAGAATGACAAGAAGCTTTGCTTTGAGATCATCCGGGCAGCATTGTCCAGCTGTGCGGATACCGCAATCATTCCCATGCAGGATTATCTGGAGCTGGACAGCAGCGCCAGGATCAACACTCCCTCCACTCTGGGATGCAACTGGAAATGGCGTATGGATAAGAATGCACTGGATCCAAAGCTGGCGAAGAAGATTTATAAAATGGCAAAATTATATGCAAGAGTATAAAAATACGGAAGGCGATAAGCCTTCCGTATTTTAGTTCCGGGGACTAGCATTTTTTAGTGGACTATCTGTATATTTTTGGACTTTTTTGCATGAATGTGGAAAATAGCATTTTTATATGGTATCTTTAACAGTAGATTGGGCGGAATTCTGTCAGGGATTCCGGTTTGGGAGAGATACATATGCGTCATAAGGCTGAAAAAATGGGCAGAAACAGAGGCCAGGGGATCATTATAGGGTTTCTGGTGTTTGTCATTGCAGTCATTTCGATATGCACAATTATTTTTCGTTCCTATGTGCGGGAGTTTCATAAAGTAACAGAAAAGGAAAAATATGACCAGTATTATGTGATGATCACGGAGGATCGGAAGCCGGACTTCTGGCAGTCGGTATACCGCGGAGCCTATGAGCGGGGGCAGGCGGAAAATGTATATGTGGACCTGCTGGGGGAGCACTTGTCTCAGGAATATTCCAGATCCGACCTTATGCGGATCGCCATGACATCCGGTGTGGACGGTATTCTGGTGGAATCCGATGAAAGTGACGAGATGTCGGAGCTGATTGATGAGGCGGTAGACCGTGGAATTCCGGTAGTTACCCTGTATGGAGACAATACCCACAGTGCCAGATGCAGCTTTGTGGGTGTGGGAAGTTATAATCTGGGAAGAGAGTATGGAAGACAGGTGCTGAAACTGGCAGCGGCAGAGGATACAGAAGATCCGTTAAAGGTAGCGGTACTGATGAATGCTCACGCACTGAATTCTACCCAGAATATCGTGTGTTCCGGAATTCAGGATGCTCTGGAACAGGAGAAGCTTCAGGGATCGGAGATCCAGATGTCTCTGATCACGGTGGATGACACCAATACCTTCTCCGTTGAGGAGTCCATCCGGGATATTTTTATGGATCAGACTCTTCCGGATATTATCATCTGTCTGAACGAACTGAGTACGACCTGTGTCTACCAGGCTGTGGTGGATTACAACTGTGTGGGAGAGATCGCCATTCTCGGATATTATGACACGGATACTATATTAAAGGCCATCGAACGCAATGTCATCACAGCAACGATCTCCATTGACACGGAACAGATGGGAGCATTTTGTGTGGATGCGTTGCAGGAATATTACAATTACGGTTATACGAGCCAGTATTTTACGGCAGATGTTACCGTGATCGATCAGAGCAACGTGGAAGAGTATTTAGGCAAACAGGAAGAGGCAGAGTGAGGCGGGGTATGACAAAGAAATTTCGGCAGCTGTCTCTTCAGGCGAAGATGAGCAGCATTTTTATTCTGGTAAATCTGGTGGTATTTGCAGTGACGGTAATTCTGATCCTTGGCATCAACAGCATGTCCTCTGAAATCGATATGGTCTATCAGGGGAATCTGCGGCTGAATGAACTGTCGGATGCCCTGACGGCAGTACAGGACAGCATGACAGAGTATCTGGATTCCAAGACCAGTGATTCCCTGGAGGAATTCTATCGCAGTGAACAGATTTATGCCCAGATGGTACAGGGGTTGAGTGATGACGTGACGGAAGCCGCCTTTCGACGGATGGAGCGTAGCATCCGGCATATGTCTGAGGAGTATCTGGATCTGGTGGGGCAGACCATCGAAGCCAAGAGAGGACGAAACGTGGAAAAATACAGGGTGCGCTATGAAAATGCCACCCAGATGTATGAGTACATAAATACTTATATATATAGTCTGAATAACGAACAGTTCCGCAGTAATTCCGAGAACTACAGCCGCCTGTCAGTGGCATTCCGCAGCTTTGAACTGTTCAGTGTCATTACCCTGACGATCGTGGCAGTGATCAGCGTGGCCATTGTGGTAAAACTGACGGGAGAAATCATCAGTCCGTTGAAGAGGCTCACGGTAATGGCCAATGAAGTGGCGGGTGAAAATTTTGATACGGAACTTCTGCCGGTGCAGTCGGAGGATGAGATCGGCGTGGTAACCGGAGCGTTCAACCAGATGGTTATCAGTATCAGACAATATCTGGAGAGACTGCGGCAGAGTATGGAGATCCAGCGTTCACTGATGGAGAAGGAACTTCTGATGGAATCCCATCTGAAGGATGCGCAGCTGAAATATCTGCAGGCGCAGATCAATCCCCATTTTCTGTTCAACACCCTCAATGCCGGAGCTCAGCTGGCGATGATGGAGGGGGCGGACCGAACCTATGATTATATACAGAATGTGGCGGATTTCTTCCGCTATAATGTGAAAAAGGGCAATGATATCGTCACGCTCCGGGAGGAACTGGAGTTGATCGATCATTATATTTATATCCTGAATGTCCGCTTTTCCGGAGATATTCATTATGAAAAGGAGATTTCGGAGGATCTGTTGGATTGTGCCGTGCCCAGCATGATCCTGCAGCCCATTGTGGAAAATTGTGTAAATCACGGTATCCGGGAGATGAGTGGAGAAGGACGGATCTGGCTGAAGGTGTATCACGGGGAAGAAGATACGCTGGTCATCAGTATCCGGGACAACGGCATCGGTATGGATGCGGAGATCATAGAGAAGCTGAAGAACGGAACCTACCATGAAAAGCGGCAGAGCTCCGGTTCCAACGGTATCGCCATGGGAAATGTCATAGCAAGACTGAAGCTGTTCACCCAGAACGAAGATGTCATGACGATCCGCAGTGATGGCAGGAACCAGGGCACGGAAGTGATCCTGTATCTTCCGGTAAAGGAGAGAGAAAAAGCAGATGTATAAGATCATGTTGGCAGATGATGAAGGAATCGTGATCGATTCCCTGAAGTTCATTATTGAGAAAGAATTTAAGGATATCTGTGAAGTGCAGTATGCCAAAACCGGAAGGAGTGTCATCGAACTGGCGGAGAGCTTCCGACCGGACATTGCAGTCATGGATATCCAGATGCCGGGGATCAACGGCATCGATGCCATGAAAGAGATCCGCAGGACCAATAATCACACGGTGTTTATTGTGATGTCGGCCTATGATAAATTCGACTATGCCAAGGAAGCAATCAAGCTGGGAGTTATGGAGTATATCACCAAACCCATGGAGAAGACCAGGATCGTGAACGCGCTTCGCAAGGCCATGGAAAATATCGATGCCGAGCGTCTGAAGCGGAAAAATGAGCTGTTGATCAAGGAAAAGCTGGAGACAGTGGTTCCCATTATTGAAAGTGGACTGATCCACAATATTCTCCTGCAGGAGCATTTCAGGGAGGATATCGAGAATTACCGTTCCATTCTGGGGATTACGCGGCAGTATGCTTATATGATCGCGGTGGTCAGCGGTGACGAGCAGCAGGGCAATCATATGACGAACGCAGTGGGCAGCAGTGTCCGGATGCAGAAGCATTATCAGGAGGTAAGGGATTGTCTGAAGGAACACTTTGACTGTATCGTGGGAACGGTGATGGCCAATAAGCTGGCGGTGCTGGTTCCTTACGAAAAAGAAATAATGGATTACAACGAACGTATTGAACTGATCGAGAAAGCCAGGGAACTGGTGCGCTACATGCGCAAGCGTACGGATATCAGCTTCCGTATCGGCATCGGAGGACCGAAGGATTTTCTCATGGCATCAGAGTCCTATACCGAGGCGCTGAATGCACTGGTGGCATCCACGGGCAGTGTGGCTCATGTGGATGATCTGCCGATCCGCTGCGAATTTGCCGGAAACTATCCGGTGAAACTGGAGAAGAAGCTGTTTGCGGAGATTGAGGACGGAGACATCGATAATGCTTCGGCAACGGCAGCGGCATTTTTTGACTGGATGACGGACATCGGATCGGATTTGATGAACATGCGCCTGAAGATCCTGGAATTTGTGCTGTGGTCGGAACACATTGCCTATGAGAAAGGCGGTATGACTTATCAATTGAACTCCCGGGCGGATTATCTGCCGCAGGTCATGGAGATGGCAGAGCCATCGGCCATGAAGACCTGGTTCCTGGAAAAGGTAAAAGAGTCTTGCCGCAATGTTTTGAACAAGAGAGAAGAGAAGTCCGGCAGTATCATTGAAATGGCCAAAAATTACATTAAGAATAATTACCACAAAGACATTTCCCTGGATGATGTATCCAGAGAGGTCAATATCAGCCCGTATTATTTCAGCAAGCTTTTCAAGGAAACCACGGGAGAGAATTTCATCGAATATCTGACGAATCTGCGAATGGATAAGGCAAAGGAACTGTTGGAGACCACGGAGTGCTCCATGAAGGAGATATGCGTCAGAACGGGATATTCAGATCCGAATTATTTCAGCCGCAGCTTTAAAAAGAACGTGGGGGTCACTCCGACGGTCTATAAGGAGAATCGGGGAAAAATATATGAACAGGGCAGTGTGTAAAATGAAAAAAATGTGGAAATATGCAGCGGTTGTGCTTGTCTGTGTGCTGACACTCGGCGCCTGCGGTAATCTGGACAGCAGTAAAACGTCCGGGGATGCCGCACAGGACCGGAAGATCCAGATCGGCATGAGCTTCGATTCTTTTGTCATCGAGAGGTGGCAGACAGACCGGGATATCTTCGTATCCACAGCCAAGGAACTGGGGGCGGAGGTCAATGTACAGAATGCCAACGGGGATCTGGAACAGCAGAAGAAACAGATCAATTATTTCATTGATAAGGGAATGGACGTTATTGTCATCATCTGCATTGATTCCGAGGGGCTGGCAGAGCAGGTGCAAAAGGCGAAGGAAGCAGGGATTAAAGTCATCGCCTACGACCGAATGATCATGGATTCGGATATTGATCTGTATATCACTTTCGACAACGAGCGCGTCGGCACCATGATGGGAGAAGCACTGGTGGATAACGGGCTGTCTGGTGGAAAAGTGCTGATGCTGGGAGGTTCTGCGGTGGACAGCAACGTGGCTATGGTAGAGAAAGGATTCCGGAAGGTGATGGAGGATCATCAGGTGACAATCCTGGATTCCATGCATGCGGACGGATGGAAAGCGGAGCTCGCAGCGGCCTATGTCTATGACCATATGGATGTTGTCTCGGAAGCGGATGCCATCATGTGTGGCAACGATGACCTGGCCAGTAAGGTGGTGCATGCCCTGAAGGAAAAGAGGATGGCGGGAGACATCATGGTCGTTGGGCAGGATGCCGATCTGGAAGCCTGTCAGCGGATCGTAGAAGGAACACAGGTCATGACGGTTTATAAGCCAGTGGAGAAGCTGGCCCAGAAGGCTGCGGAATGTGCGGTGCTTCTGGCAGAAGGAAAGGAGCTTCCAGAAGAGACTGTGACGATAGAAAGCGGAAACTATCAGGTGCCCTATATCGGACTGGAACCCATCAGCGTGGATAAGACCAATATCAATGATGTGATCATAGGCAGTGGATTCCATCTGAAGGAAGATGTCTATCTGAATGTCCCTGCCGAAATGCCCTGACGGGATCGTGAACGCAGAAAACTAAGAACAGGAAAAATTTGGTAAGATAGCTGTGCTTGCAGACAAAATATTGCTAGCACAGCTTATTTTTGCCTTCCGGACAGCACAGAAAAGTGCAGAAGGTCATAAAATCATGCTATTTGATCTATGGTATTCTCTACTTGTCAACAAAAACAAACCAAACAAGGGAGGTTACTTTTTATGAGGAAGAAATTATTAAGCACACTTCTGGCAACAGCCATGGCTGTTACAATGCTTGCAGGATGTGGATCCAATGGGGGACAGCAGGCAACCACACCGGCAACGGACAATAAGACGGAGACTTCCGCAGAAGCAAAGACGGAGACTTCCGCAGAAGCAAAGACAGAGACTTCTGGTGCAACAGGCGGCGGTAAGGTCGGTGTAGCAATGCCCACCAAGGATCTGCAGAGATGGAATCAGGATGGTAGCAACATGCAGGCTCAGCTGGAGGCAGCAGGCTATGATGTAGATCTGCAGTACGCATCTAACGATATTCCCACACAGGTATCCCAGATCGAGAATATGATCAATTCCGGCTGCGAACTTCTGGTCATCGCATCCATCGACGGTGACTCTCTTGGAACCGTTCTGGAGCAGGCAAAGGAAAAAGACATTCCGGTTATCGCATATGACCGTTTGATCATGAACTCCGATGCAGTTACTTATTACGCAACCTTCGATAACTACATGGTAGGTACGAAACAGGGTGAATACATCAGAGATCAGTTGGATCTGGACAATGCAGCAGGACCTTTCAATATCGAGCTGGTAACCGGTGATCCCGGTGACAACAACGCAAGATTCTTCTTCGGCGGTGCCATGGATGTGCTGCAGCCCTACATTGACGCAGGTAAGCTGGTAGTAAAATCCGGACAGACCGATTTCGAAACCGTTGCAACCGCTAACTGGTCTACTGAGACCGCACAGTCCAGAATGGACGCTATCATTTCCGCTAACTATGCAGACGGAACCAAGCTGGATGCCGTTCTGTGCTCCAACGACTCCACTGCACTGGGTGTAACTAACTCTCTGGAAGCTAACTACACCGGCGAGTGGCCTATCATTACCGGTCAGGACTGCGATAAGCCCAACGTTAAGAATATGATCTCCGGCAAACAGTCCATGTCCATCTTCAAGGATACCCGTACTCTGGCATCCAAGGTAGTAGAGATGGTAGACGCAGTCATGAAGGGCGGCGAAGCACCTGTCAACGATACCACAACCTATGACAATGGTACCGGTGTCATTCCTTCTTACCTGTGCGAGCCCGTATTCGCTGATGCAAGCAACTACAAAGAGCTGCTCATCGATTCCGGTTACTACACAGAAGCAGATTTACAGTAATTTTATAAAATAATATGGATCCTGCGGGATCCTTACGGCAGGCGGGCGTTTCCCGCCTGCCGTATTCATGGGAAAGCAAAATAGAACGGTTTGATTAGATAATGTGGAAATAAGACTTGGGAGGAATACCATTGGCAAAAATCTTATTGGAAATGAAAAATATAACCAAAACATTCCCCGGTGTAAAAGCACTTGACAATGTAAACCTGCAGGTGGAAGAGGGAGAGATCCACGCACTTGTAGGCGAAAACGGCGCAGGAAAGTCCACATTGATGAATGTATTGAGCGGTATATATCCGTATGGGTCTTACGAAGGGGACATCATCTATGACGGTGAGGTCTGCAAATTTGATAAGATCAAGGACAGTGAGGAAAAGGGTATCGTAATCATTCATCAGGAGCTTGCACTGATTCCCTATATGACGATCGGGGAAAATATGTTTCTGGGCAATGAACGGGGACATAAGTACAAAATCAACTGGAATGAAACCAATGCCAGGGCGGCAGAACTTTTGAAGACCGTAGGCCTGAAGGAAGGCCCCCAGACATTGATAAAGGATATTGGCGTAGGAAAACAGCAGCTGGTAGAGATTGCGAAGGCACTGGCCAAGAACGCAAAACTTCTGATCCTGGATGAGCCTACTGCCTCTCTGAATGAGACGGATTCCAAGGCACTGTTGGATCTGATGCTGGAACTCAAGAAAAAGGGAATGACATCCATCATCATCTCTCATAAGCTGAATGAGATTTCTTATGTGGCAGATAAGATCACCGTCATTCGTGACGGATCTACCATCGAAACACTTGTGAAGGGAAAAGATGATATTACCGAGAGCCGGATCATCAAAGGAATGGTAGGAAGAGAGATCGCCGACCGATTCCCGAAGAGAGAGCCGAAGATCGGAGAGGTCCTGATGGAGGTCAAAAACTGGACCGTGCATCATCCACTGTATTCTGACCGTAAGGTGGTGGATAATGTCAATCTTAATGTGAAAAAAGGTGAAGTAGTGGGAATTTCCGGCCTGATGGGTGCGGGACGAACGGAACTGGCCATGAGCCTGTTCGGCAAAAGTTATGGTTCCAACATCAGCGGCGAACTGTATATCAACGGCAAAAAAGTACAGCTGAATACTGTACAGGAAGCCATCAAAAATCATCTGGCATATGTGACGGAGGATCGAAAGGGCAACGGACTGATTCTGAGCAACCCGATCAAGATTAATACAACTCTGGCAAATCTGGATGCCATCAGCAGACATACTGTTATTGATAAAGACAAAGAGTACAATGTGGCGGTAGACTATAAGAACAAACTGAATACGAAATGTCCAACTGTGGAGCAGAATGTAGGAAACTTAAGCGGCGGTAATCAACAGAAGGTACTTTTGGCAAAATGGATGTTCACAGATCCGGATATCCTGATCCTGGATGAGCCGACGAGAGGTATTGATGTTGGTGCAAAATACGAAATCTACTGCATCATTAACCAACTGGTGGCAGAAGGAAAATCGGTTATCATGATCTCCTCGGAGCTGCCTGAGATTCTTGGCATGTGCGACCGGATCTATGTAATGAACGAAGGAAAAATAGTAGGAGAACTGGCGGGCAGTGAGGCAACACAGGAGCTTATCATGTCCAAGATATTATCAGCCGGTAAGAAAGGAGCATTGGCATGAATAAAACAAAGGGCCTCGATTTTATAAAAAGATATACCATGATCCTCGTACTGATCGTGGTTACGGCATTTTTTGCATGGAGAACCGGAGGAGCAATCCTGCTTCCCATGAATGTCAGCAGTCTGATCTCGCAGAACGCATATGTGTTTATTCTGGCAACCGGTATGCTGTTATGTATCCTGACCGGCGGTAACATCGATCTGTCCGTTGGATCTGTTGTATGTTTCGTCGGTGCCATCGGAGCGGTACTCATGGTCAACATGAAAATGAACATGTGGCTGGCTATTCTGATCATGTTTGTTATCGGTACACTGATCGGTGCTTTCCAGGGTTTCTGGATCGCTTATGTGAGAATCCCGCCTTTCATCGTGACATTGGCCGGCATGCTGGCTTTTCGAGGATTAAGCAACGTAGTCCTGCAGGGTATGACCGTATCCATTAAGGACTGCACTACATTCGTAAATCTGTTCGGTGGCGGTGCTGACTGTTATATTCCCGATTTCTTCGGTAATGGTCCCATCAATCTGACCTGTGTATTTGCCGGTGTGATCGCTGCAGTGATCTTTGCAGTGTTACAGCTGAAGAATAGAGCCGACAAGGTGAAAAAAGGATACGAAGCTCCCAGCATGGGTTCCACGATCGGCAAAATCGTAGTGATCGCTGCAGTGATCCTGGCATTCAGCTATCGTCTGGCACAGCACAAAGGTATTCCCAGCGTATTGATCTGGGTACTGATTGTTATCATGGTATACGGTTACATCACTTCCAACACTACTGTAGGACGTTATTTCTACGCAGTGGGCGGTAATGAGAAGGCCACCAAATTATCCGGTATCAATACCAACAAGGTTTATTTCCTGGCTTATATGAACATGGGATTCCTGGCAGCGTTAGCTGGTATGGTAACCATTGCACGTATGACTTCCGCACAGCCGACATACGGACAGAACTATGAAATGGATGCCATCGGTTCCTGCTTCATCGGCGGTGCTTCCGCATACGGCGGAACCGGAACTGTACCCGGAGTTATCGTAGGTGCTGTACTGATGGGTGTTATTAACCTGGGTATGTCTCTGATGGGTGTCGATCAGAATATGCAGAAGGTAGTCAAGGGTCTGGTACTTCTGGCAGCAGTTATCTTCGATGTTGTATCCAAACGTGGTGGAAAATTAATTGCCAAGAATTAATTTCTACATATCTAATCAAAAGGGCCCGGTGCATATGCGCTGCAGGCCCTTTTGATGGTATTGGGAGGAGAAGAGCATGAATAAGGGAAAAGAACGGAAGAAGCGGGAAGGAAAGCAGAAAAAAGGAGTCGGGATCGGAGTCAAGATCGTGGCACTTTTACTGCTGCTGGCAGTTGCTGCACTCAGCTGTATGGGAGTGCTGGTGCAGACGTTGCAATCGGTCATTGTAACCAACGATGAAATCGTGGCCGGTCAGGTGGCTGAACAGGAGAAAATCTCGGAGCTTTCCAGACAGTTTACTTACCTGTCTCTTATACACATCTGACGCTGCCGACGATAAGG
>ERZ1027033.988-NODE-988-length-13554-cov-8.984888_pt1 | contig 13554 bp, 9 predicted proteins | sample MGYA00519444_ERZ1027033 | MGnify/ENA primary metagenome ERZ1027033 (study PRJEB26926, sample SAMN06164887) | human gut metagenome | biome: ENVO:00009003; feature: ENVO:2100002; material: ENVO:00002003 | host: Homo sapiens | place: USA | collected 2012 ...
ATACGAGATAGGCTCCGGTCTCGTGGGGCTCGGAGATGTGTATAAGAGACAGTTCTTGTCCCTTCTCGTCCCTCCTCTGTATTCCCTGTTTCCGGCCCCGGCCGTGCCGGTCGTTTTTTCGGGAGGCCGGCGATTTTGGCATGAAAATGCGAAATACTTCTTTATTTGGGAAATAATTGTTAACTTTCTGCTGCTTTTAGCTTTTAATATGAAATAGAAACAAGTCGAAATATTTTTATATTGTAAGGGATATGAAAAACGAATCAAAGAAAACACGCACCGAATGCGACCTGCTCGGTTGCGTAGAGGTGCCGGACAACGTACTGTACGGCGTGCAGACCATGCGCGGACTGGAGAATTTCGCCATCAGCAAATTCCGCCTGTGCGAATACCCGCGTTTCATCGAGGGGCTGGCCATCGTCAAACTGGGTGCCGCCATCGCCAACCACGCGATGGGGCTTCTCTCCGACGAACTTTTCGGAGCCATATCGCAGGCCTGCCGCGAAATCATGGCGGGCAGGTTCCATGAGTTCTTCCCCGTGGACATGATCCAGGGCGGCGCGGGCACCACGACCAACATGAACGCCAATGAGGTCATCGCCAACCGTGCGCTGGAGATCATGGGGCACGCGCGCGGCGAATACCAGTACTGCTCGCCCAACGACCACGTCAACTGTTCGCAGTCGACCAACGACGCCTACCCTTCGGCCATCCACCTCGGGCTTTACGCCACGCACCTCGAACTGCGCCGGCACCTCGAAGCGCTGATCGCAGCCTTCGGGCGCAAGGGCGACGAATTCGCCCGCGTGCTCAAGATGGGGCGCACGCAGTTGCAGGACGCCGTACCCATGACCCTCGGGCAGACGTTCCACGGTTTTGCGAGCGTCCTGCGGGGCGAGGTCGACAACCTCGACCATGCGGCGCAGGAGTTCCTGTCGATCAACATGGGCGCCACGGCCATCGGCACGGGCATCTGCGCCGAGCCGGGCTATGCCGAGCGCTGTACGGCGGCCATCCGGGAGATCACCGGCTGGGACGTGACGCTGGCCGAAGACCTCGTCGGGGCGACGTCCGACACGGTCTGCATGGTCGGTTACTCCTCTGCGATGAAGCGCATCGCGTCGAAGATGAACAAGATCTGCAACGACCTGCGGCTGCTGTCGTCGGGGCCCCGCTGCGGGCTGGGCGAGTTCAACCTCCCGGCACGCCAGCCCGGTTCGTCGATCATGCCCGGCAAGGTCAACCCCGTGATCCCCGAGGTGATGAACCAGATCGCCTTCAAGGTCATCGGTAACGAGCTGTGCGTGACGATGGCCGACGAGGCGGCGCAGATGGAGCTCAACGCCATGGAGCCGGTGATGGCGCAGTGCTGTTTCGAGTCTGCCGAACTGCTGATCAACGGCTTCGACACGCTGCGCATCCGCTGCGTCGACGGCATCACGGCCAACGAGGAGAGGTGCCTGCAATATGTCCGCAACAGCATCGGCGTGGTGACGGCGCTCAACCCGATCATCGGCTACAAGAACTCCACGAAGATCGCCAAGGAGGCGCTGGAAACCGGGCGCGGCGTCTACGAACTGGTGCTCGAACACGGCATCCTCAACCGCGACGAACTGGACGAGGTGCTCCGGCCCGAGAATATGATCCATCCCGTAAAACTGGCGATAAAACCGCGGCGCTAACCGATTTTTTTGTATTTTTGCGCAAACCACTCCGATCGCGATGCGCTATTTTCTGGAACTCAGGTACAACGGGGCCGCCTATTGCGGCTGGCAGCGGCAGCCCGACATGCCGTCGGTGCAGCAGACGCTCGAGAGGGCGCTCGCTACCCTGCTGCGGGAACCTGTCGAGGTGACCGGAGCGGGACGCACCGATACGGGTGTCAACGCCTCCTATTATGTGGCGCATTTCGATTGCCTGTCGCCCGTGCCCGACCCGGCGCATACGGTCTACAAGCTGAATTTCCTGCTGCCGGGCGACATTGCCGTGGGAAGCATGACGCCCGTGGACGACGGCGCGCACGCGCGTTTCGCGGCGCGCGAGCGCGAATACCGCTACTACATCGAGCCGCGCAAGAACCCTTTTACGCGGGGCACGACGTGGCAGTATTACGTGCCGCTGGATGTCGGGCGGATGAACGAGGCGGCGGCCTGGCTGCTGCGCTACGACGATTTTACGTCGTTCGCCAAGCTCAATTCGAACAACAAGACCAATATCTGCCGCGTCATGCACGCGGCATGGACGGTCGACGGGCAGGGCGTGCTCTGCTTTACGATCCGTGCCGACCGTTTCCTGCGCAACATGGTGAGGTCGCTGGTCGGGACGCTGGTCGACGTGGGGCGCGGGCGTTATAGCCCGCAGCAGTTCCGCGAGATCGTCGAAAGCCGCGACCTGTCGCGCTCGAGCGGCGGCGCCCCTGCGCAGGGGCTTTTCCTGAGCGATGTGGTCTATCCGCCGGAACTTTTCGAACGGAAGGTATTTTACTGATTTTTAATAAATATTATCGACTATGATTGGGACTATTATTTGGCTTATCGGTGTCTTCTGCGCAATATGGTGCGTGATGGACATCTTCAAGAAAAACATTTCGACCGCGGGAAAGGTGATCGCTTCGATCGTGGTGCTGCTCACCAGCTGGCTGGGTTTTGCGGTGTATTATTTCTACGCCAAAGACCACCTGCAGGAGTGGTTCAAGTGAAAGGCGGAATGGGTTTGAACTGAGGGAGATTTCATTGCGAATCTCCCTTTTTGTTTTGATATTGGATTTAAATGCCTATATTTGATCGCCAATTCCAACTTATATGAAAAAATCCCTGTGGACGCTGTTGGCTGTCGGATGGATGGTCACTTCTTCCGCGACACCTCCGGCGCATCTCGTAGATTCGCTGGAATCTGCTTACCAGGCGGAGCCGGATGCCCGCAAACGTGTCGATATTCTGCTGAACCTGAAAGACCTGAACGACTCCTCGGAAGACGAATTGTATTACAGCCGCAAGCTGTTCGACGAGGCGGCCGCCGTCGGTGACGGATTTGCCGTCGGGGCGTCGCTGGGTTCGCTCGCTGCGCACTACATCTCCTCGCCCGGTGCCGGGGATTCGCTCGCCCGGGTGCTGGCGCAGGCGGAGCCGCTGATGCGGGGCAGCGGCATGGAGGGGCTCGGGGCTTATTACCGCATGGTGGAGCTGGCACGCAGGATACAGGTTGCCGGGGCGGAGGAGTCCGCGCGGCTGTGCCGTGAATACATCGACTCGGTACGGACATTGCCCCCGGGCGATGTATACGAAGAGGCGTCGCGGCTCTTCCTGAAAGGCATAGCCGCCTTCAGGCTGGTCTCGGCCGAAGGAAACCTGCAGATGGAGCGCGGCCTGCCTTTCTGGAACGACGAACTCGCCCTGCTGGGGCGGATGCATCCCACGGCACGCCGGAATTTCCATGCCAACCTGATCACCTGCCTGATCGCGGCTTACAGCAGTTTGGAAGACCAAAGCGGGCTGGTACATGCGGCCGACGGTTACCTTGCGATGCTCGACGAGTATTACCGCGATCCGGAGATCGTACGGCGCAGGCCCTATATTTCCAAGGAGATGTCCTACCTGGTCTGTTACTATTCGATGTGCACCTCGCCGCTGCTCGACGAGCGCAATCTGCAGGCGTATTACGAGCGTTACCGCCGTTTCGCGGACTCCGCGGCGGCGGATGCGGGCAACCTGCTGACCAACAGGCAGGGATTCTATACGATCAGCGCAGAGTATTACAACCGCCGGGGCGATTACCCCAGGGCGCTGGCTTATCTCGATTCGCTGACGGTGCAGTTGCGCCCGGGCGGTGTCACGTCGCAGTTGGTGGCGATATCCGCTAACAAGGCCAAGATCCTCGAACGCATGGGGCGCTACAAGGAGGCATGCGGGGTTTATAACGAAGTGGTCGGCCTGCGCGATTCGCTCTCGTCGCACAGGTATGCCGAGAAGGTGGGCGAACTGGAAGTGCAGTATGGGCTGGACAAGGCCGAGCGTGATAAAGCATTGCTGCTGGCTCAGAAACGGCAGAACTCGCTCTACTTCGCCCTGACGATCCTGCTGCTGGCCATCATCGCCGTTGTCTACCTGTGGCGGAACCTGCTGCGCATCAAGCACCTGCAGCACAACCTGTCGGTCGAGTCGCAGCGCGCGCAGGAGAGCGAGCGGCTCAAGCGGGACTTCATGGGGTCGATGAGCCACGAAATACGCACGCCGCTCAATGCCATAAGCGGCTTTGCCGAGCTGATCGCCGGGGAGGATCTTTCGGAGGAGGAACGCCGGGAATTCGCACAGATCATCCGCGACAATACGCAGCTCTTTACTTCGCTGATCAACGATATGCTCGAAGTGTCGCAGCTGGATAATACGAGTGCCGAAATGCCCCGGAAGCTGCTCGACATCAGTAAGATTATCCGCGCCGAAATGGAACACCTGCCCGTAAAGGAGGGCGTTGAATACCGGCTGGAGCTCGCGGCCCCGGAGATCGTATTCCCGTTGCACCGGAGTTACGTGTCGCTGCTCGTACGCGAGTTGCTGAAGAATGCCGTCAAATTCACCGAACAGGGATCCGTGACGGTCGAATGCGGCCTGACGGAACCCGATACGCTGACCTTGTCGGTCACCGACACCGGCTGCGGCGTGGAACCCGGGCTGGCGGAAAGGGTTTTCGATCGCTTCTACAAGGTCGATCCTTTTGCGCAGGGGCTTGGACTGGGCTTGAGCCTCTGCCGGCTGATCGCGGAGAAATTGGGCGGAACGATCGGGCTCGACACGACCTATACCGGGGGTGCACGGTTCATGGTGACGCTCCGGGATACCTGACCTGCGGCTTTCTCCTTAATTATTTATGCAGCAGCATAAACATAATTACAATGCCCACCAGATAGTCTTTCAACGGCGTTCGCAGTAAAAAGCTCGCCCGCTGAATCTCCGAAGTAACCTGCCGGACGGTCAGGTTGAATTTTTCCGCAATTTGATGGTAAGTCATATCTTCCAGACGGCTTGCCAAAAATACATTACGGGTAAGAGACGGCATCTTGGCCAGTTCGCGCCGGTAAATCTCGATTATTTCGGATTGGAACAGTTTGCCGATCTGTTCTTCGTTGGATAATGTATTGATGCTCGATTCGATCCGCCATTGTTCCTTTTTATAAAGTTCGCTTTGGGCTTTGAGCATGGATTTGCGCTTGCGTAGGTGCGAAATACAGCGAGTCTTGACGTAATTGTAAATATAGCCTTTGATATTCACGTCGAAGTCAAGGTGTTCCCGGTGTTCCCACAAATACATGAAGCCGTCGGTCGTAATATCCGTTGCCATCTCCATGTCATTTATATAGGAGTATGCGATTCGGATAAAACGCTCCTTGTCGTTGAACAGCTTGTCGAACTCTTCGGCTGTCAATATTTTCGTCGGCTTCCCCATCCCAATCTTTCGATACTGTTTCCAAAGATAGTAATTATTCCCGAAAATGCAATTCGAGGATTCATCCCCGGTTTGTCGTTTTGGATGTTTTGAAAGCGCCTGTCAAAAAAGGAATGAAACTATTTTTCAGGGAAAAACAAGGCTCCGGGAAGCGAAAGCAGATGCTCAAACCGCTTGTTGTCAGGATGTTGACTAATTAAATAATTTTACATTATTATTAAATATATTTATTTGTGAAAAAGGCTGTAAACTCGGTTCGCTCATGCGTTTAAAAAGAGAAAGCCATGAAGCCGGTATATAATTTAATTGCAAGATAATGGATCAAGAGGTAATATACAAAGCCCTGCGCGGCGAAGCGACCCCGGGTGAGCTGGAACAGGTAGCACGGTGGCATGCCGAAAATCCGGAGGAATTCCAGCGTTGTGCGGATGAGGTGCACATGCAGATCGACATGATGGAGTTGTACGGCGAAGAGATCCGGCCGGCAAGCTGGATCGTCGCGCACTGGAGGTCGGTAGTCCGTATTACCGTACAGGCCGCCGCCATGCTCGCCATCGGGCTGTTCGTCGGGGGATATATCAGTAAGGAGCGCACCTACGATATGCTTGCCGGGCAAATCAACACGTTGCAGGTTCCTTACGGCCAACGCCTGAAGTTCACGCTCCCGGACGGTTCGAGCGTTCAGCTCAATTCCGGCGCGAGGATCGAATACCCTACCGTGTTCAAGAAAAATCTCCGCAAAGTGAAGCTTTCCGGCGAGGCGGTGTTCGATGTCGAACACGACGAGGATCGTCCGTTCGTCGTAGAAACTTTCGCATCCGATATTCGGGTGTTAGGTACGAAATTCAATGTAATCGCCGATGAAAGGCACCAACGCTTTTCGACCGCATTGCTCCGGGGGCGGGTGCAAATTACAAACCGGCTCGACCCCCTGCAAAAAGACCTTATCCTGAAACCCAATGATATTGCCAATCTCTCGAACGGTCATCTTTTCATCGAACCGATAACCGATCCGGAAATACTGTGCTGGACCGAAGGCCTTATCAGCATTTCGGGCCTGCCTTTCGACGAACTGATGGAGAAGTTCGAGCGGGCGTTCGACGTGAAGATCGACATCACCCTTACGACTCTTCCGAACATCAAGAACGTCAGCGGTAAAATCCGTGTGAACGACGGCATCGACAAAGCCCTTCACATTTTGCAATATACCGCCGATTTCTCTTACAGGAAAGATTCGGATACGAACGTAGTGACGATATACTGACGTGAAAACCTGATTGTCTAACCTTAAAAACGAATATTGCCTATGAAAACGTAGTCAGCCACTTATGCTGCTCGTTCAACGAAAAAAGCCTGCGGAGGTAGAGATCCGCAGGCCGGATAATAGATTGAATCGAGCTTTCTGAGAACTAATTAACCTATTATCTAAACTTTGCAAAGATATGAATAAAACAGTATTCTTCAACAAGTTTCGAAGACTGTTTGGGTTCGTATTGACAATCTCTTTGCTGGGAAGCGTACTTACGGCATCCGCACAGAATGCCCGGGTTTCCATCAACATGGAAAACGCTCCCATTTCGCAAGTCATGAAAGAGATTGAAAATCAAACTCGTTACTTGTTTATCAACAAAGGCGTCGATACCAAAAACAAAGTCAGTATCAACGCTGTCCAAAAAACGATCCAGGATGTGTTGGCACAACTGTTCGCCGGCACGGAAATCGCTTACCGGATCGATGAATCTTACATTATCCTGACCAAAAAGAACGATGCGGGGAATCCGGTTTCCGTGACCGGAAAAATCAGGGATGCGAACGGCAATCCGATCGTTGGGGCCAGCGTCCTCATTCAAGGGACTACGGTTGGCGTCAGCTCCGACGCCGACGGTGCGTTTGCGCTTCAGGTACCCCCCCCCGCAGCGGACAGACAGCTGGAAATCAGTTTTATCGGTTATAATCCTGTGTCTTTCGTCGTGGGCAGCCGGACTGCTTTCGATGTTACGCTTGAAGAGGCCGCCTCCGAAATCGAGTCGGTCGTGGTCACTGCTCTTGGTATTAAGCGTTCGGAGAAGGCCGTAGCCTACAACGTACAGCAGGTCAAGGCCGAGGACATCACGACCGTCAAGGATGCCAACTTCATCAACTCGCTGACGGGTAAGGTGGCGGGCGTGACGATCAACTCCTCGTCGTCGGGCGTGGGCGGTGCGTCGAAGGTCGTGCTGCGCGGTAACAAATCGATCTCGCAGTCGTCCAACGCGCTGTACGTCATCGACGGCATTCCGATGTATAACTTCGGCGGCGGAGGCGGCACGGAGTTCGATTCGCGCGGTGCGACGGAGTCCATCGCGGACATCAACCCCGAGGATATCGAGTCGATGTCGGTGCTGACGGGCGCCGCAGCTGCGGCTCTCTACGGTTCGGAAGCCGCGAACGGAGCCGTGATGATTACCACGAAGAAAGGCCAGGCCGGAAGGTTGCAAGCTACGTTTTCGAGCAATACGGAATTCTTAAACCCTTTCGTGCTGCCTGAATTCCAGAACCGTTACGGTACGGGGCTGAACGGCCAGCGCAGCGGCTCGAGCATTTACAGCTGGGGTGAGAAATTGCGTCGGGAGGCCCGCTACGGTTATACGCCGAACGACTATTTCGAGACGGGGCATGTCTATACCAACGCCGTTACGGTTTCGGGCGGTACGGACAAGAACCAGACCTATTTTTCGGCAGCTTCGGTCAACTCGGACGGAATCATCCCCAACAACGAGTACGACCGTTACAATTTCACGTTCCGCAACACTTCGTACTTTCTGAAAGACCGGCTCAAGCTCGATGCGAGCGCCAGCTACATCTATCAGAAAGACCAGAACATGACCAACCAGGGCGTTTATTCGAACCCGCTGGTTCCGGCCTACCTGTTCCCGCGGGGCGAGAATTTCGACCTCTACCGCAAGTTCGAGCGTTACAACGAAGGGACGAAACTCATGGAACAGTTCTGGAGTTCGGACATGGAAGGCGGCGATCTGCGCATGCAGAACCCCTACTGGATCAACTACCGCAACCTGCGCAACACGGACAAGAAGCGTTACATGCTGTCGTTTTCGGCCTCGTACGACATCCTGCCGTGGCTGAATGTCGCCGGGCGCGTGCGGATCGACAACTCCAACTCGCTCTACACGCAGAAACTCTACGCTTCGTCGAACACCACGATCACCGACGGCGGCAAGAACGGCCATTATACCGAGGCCCGCGCTTACGACACGCAGACCTACGCCGACCTGATGGTGAACATCAACAAGACGTTCGGCGAGGATTGGTCTCTGAACGCGAATATCGGCGCCTCGATCAACAACATCAAGACCGACGAACTGTCGTACCGCGGCCCGATCCAGGAAAACGGCCTTCCGAACATCTTCAACGTCTTCGACCTCGACGACACGAAGAAGCGGGCCGAGAAGTCCGGCTGGCACGACCAGACCCAATCCATCTTCGCCTCGGTCGAAGTGGGTTGGCGGCAGATGCTTTATCTGACCGTCACGGGCCGTAACGACTGGGCTTCGCAACTGGCCAATTCGCCCGAGTCGTCGTTCTTCTACCCGTCGGTGGGCCTGTCGTGGGTGCCTTCTTCTACCTGGGATTTGGGCAAGGCGTTCAGCTACCTGAAGATCCGCGGTTCGATCGCCTCGGTAGGTATGCCGTTCCCGCGTCACCTGACGGTTCCGACCTACGAATACGATGCTACGAACAAAGTGTGGAAAGACAAGACGCACTATCCCATCGGCGACCTGAAGCCGGAGCGTACCATCACCTACGAGGTGGGTCTGGACGCCCGTCTGTGGCAGCACATCAACCTTTCGGCGTCGTGGTACCGGGCCGATACGAAAAACCAGACCTTCGACCCGTCGCTGCCGCCCTCGTCGTCCTATACGACCATTTACCTGCAAACCGGGCATGTCCGCAACACGGGTGTCGAACTTTCGCTCGGGTACGACAACCAGTGGCGGGATTTCCGCTGGGCGACGAACTTCACCTATTCGTGGAACAAGAACGAGATCGTCGAACTGGCGGCCAACGCCGTGAACCCCGTGACGGGCGAAGCGTTGAACCTGACCAAGTTGGACATCAAGGGGCTGGGCAAGGCCAAATACATCCTCAAGGAGGGCGGTACGCTGGGCGACCTTTACACGACGTCCGATCTGCGTTTCAACGACAACGGTTATGTCGAGGTGGACAAGAACGGCAACCTGCTGATGACCGACGAGGGCGAGGACATCTACCTCGGCTCGGTGTTCCCGAACCACAACCTCGCATGGCGCAACGATTTCAGTTATAAAGGCATCAACCTCGGCATCCTCTTCACGGCGCGTCTGGGCGGCGTCTGCTACTCGGCTACGCAGGCCAACCTCGACCTGTACGGTGTTTCCGAGGCATCGGCCGCAGCGCGGGATGCGGGCGGCGTGCTGATCAACGGCCGCGAGATGGTCGATGCGCAGAAGTGGTACCAGGCCATCGGCTCGCAGTCGGGCCTGCCGCAGTACTACCTCTACTCGGCTACGAACGTGCGGCTGCAGGAGCTCTCGCTGGGTTATACGCTCCCCGCGAAATGGTTCCGCGACAAGATGCGTCTGACCGTGTCGTTCGTGGGGCGCAACCTGTGGATGGTCTACTGCAAAGCGCCGTTCGACCCCGAAGCCGTGGCTTCGACGGGGCTGAACTACCAGGGCATCGACTACTTCATGATGCCCTCGATGCGCAACCTCGGTTTCAATGTCAAATTCCAATTCTAAAGCGCAGAAACTATGAGAAAGATCAATATGAGATGGCAGCCGGTGTTGCTGTCGGTCGCGCTGCTCGGATTGGCCGCCTGCACCGGCGATTTCGAGGACATCAACCGCAATCCCAATCAGGTTACGGAAGAACAGATGGATGCCCTCAATTACAAGACCGGGACGAAATTCAAGGCGTTGCAAAGTCTTGTGATTCCGGTGCAGGAGCATATGTACCAGTTCAACGAATCGCTTTCGGGCGGGCCGTTCGGCGGTTACATCGGTGCTACGGTCGATACATGGCAGACCAAGTTCGAAACCTACAATCCCTCGGCCGACTGGCGCAAGTGGCCTTTCGCCAACGTCATCACCGAGACCTATACTCCCTATAAGGGCATCATCAACGGCACGGAAGACGAAGTGGCCATCGCTTTCGCCCGCCTGTTGCGTGTGGCGATCATGCACCGCGTGACGGACTCCTACGGCCCGATCCCCTACACGAAGCTGGAAAGCAACGAGTCGATCTATGTGGAGTACGACTCGCAGGAGGCGGTCTATACGAAGATGTTCGAGGAGCTGGACGAGGCCATCGAGATACTGGGCCGCAATACGACGCTGCCGGCCGAAGCATGGAGCCGTTATGACGGGATCTACTACGGCAACATCGCCCAGTGGCTCAAGTACGCCAACTCGCTCAAGCTGCGCATGGCCATGCGCCTGACGGAAGTGAAACCCGACATTGCCAAAGCGAAGGCCGCCGAGGCCATTGCCGGGGGCGTTATCGAAGCCAATGCCGACAATGCCGCGATGCACGCCGCCGAGAACCGCACGACGCTCATCTACAACGACTGGGGCGACCACCGTGTCGGAGCCGACATCATCAGCTACATGGACGGCTACAAAGACCCGCGTCTGGAAAAGATGTTCCTGCCCAACGATACCGACGTATACGTGGGTATCCGGATCGGCATCGACGTGGCGGGGAAATCGACGGCCATGTCGAAGTATTCGAACATGATCGTTGCGAGCGACACGCCCTACCTGTGGTTCAACGCCGCCGAGGCGACCTTCCTGCGCGCCGAGTACGAACTGCGCTGGGGATCGGCCGAGACGGCGAAGACACTCTATGAACAGGCTGTCCGGCTTTCGTTCGAGGAGCGGGGAGCATCGGGGGCCGACGCCTACCTGGCCGACGCCACGAAGAAGCCCGCGCCTTATACCGACCCGCTGGGCAATTACAGCGCATCGGCCCGGAGCGAGATCACCGTTCCCTGGGAAACGGCTGTGGCATCTACCGATGCGGAGGCCGTGAAAGAACGCAACCTCGAACGCATCATCGTGCAGAAGTGGATCGCCATCTTCCCGCTGGGCGTCGAGGCGTGGTCGGAACACCGCCGCACGGGGTATCCCAAGCTGTTGCCCGTGCCTACCGACAAATCGGGCGGCACCGTGAATGTGGAACAGGGTGCCCGCCGTCTGCCGTATCCCGTCGAGGAGTACCAGCAGAACAACGCAAACCTCCAGGCGGCAATCCAGACACTCGGTGCGGAGCAGCAGAACGGCGACCGTTCGGGCGATGTCATGGGAACCCGCGTATGGTGGGATTGCAAACCGTATAACAAGTAATCGCTATGAATATGAAACCAAACCGAATGATACGTTTCTTCGTCCTTTGTGCCGCCGTCGCAACGTTTGCGGCCTGCAACGACTGGACGGAGATGGAAACGGTGGACAGCAAGGTCGAGAAGCCCTGGGAGCAGGATCCGGCACTATGGGCCGAATACACCGCAGCGCTGAGGGCCTATAAACAATCGGAGCACTTCATCGTTTATGCCCGTCTGCACAACTCGCCCGAAAAGGCATCGAGCGAGCAGGATTTCATGCGCTGCCTTCCGGATTCGCTGGACATCGTGACGCTGACCAACGCCGACAACTTCTCGAAGTTCGATGCCGAAGATATGGACGTCATGCGCGAGAAAGGGACGAAGGTGCTTTACCAGGTCGATTATGCCGCACGCGCGGAAGAGTTCGCCGATATGCAGGCGCTCGATGCCTATCTGGATCGGGTTGTCGCCGCCGTCGCCGCCAACGGCATGGACGGCTACTCGTTTACGACCGACCCGCTGGCGACGGACGCCACGGCCCGCATCGTCGAGAAATTCGCTGCGGCGAAATCCGAGGGCCAGCTCCTCGTCTTCGAGGGCAACCCGCTGTCGCTTGCGGCCGCCGACCGTCCCAGGGTCGATTTTGTCGCCCTCGATACGGAGAAAATAGAAAATGTGCAGGAGGTGAGGCTCCGGGTGATGAATGCCACGGGGTATGCCGGTATCGCGCCGGAGAAGCTGCTGCTGGCGGCCGAGATCAGCGCACCCCTGCTGGATGAGGATCGCACGGAGTTCGCGGCCGTCGAGGAGATGTCGCGCCGCGTCATCGAGTTCGGCCCGCTGGGCGGTCTTGCAGCTTATAACATCGCTGAGGACTATTACCATGCGGAGATGAACTACCAGACGATCCGTGGGGCGATCCAGACGTTAAATCCCGCTAAATAGTGAACGCCATGAAAAAATACGGAAAATATCTGATTGCAGCCGTCGCGGGGCTCGTGTTTTTCGCGGCCTGCGATAATTATGAGGCCGACGACCACAAGTTCGGAAACGCCGTTTATCTCGACGTCGCTGAAACGAACGAGGTGCAGCTTACGACCTTCGGCAACAATAAACCGACCTACGACTGCGCCTTGCAGGCGGAGCTGACCTATCCTGCGGGACAGGATGTGGCGGTGACGCTCACGGTCGACCCGTCGCTCGTCGGGACGTACAATGCCCGCTACGGTACGGAGTGGACGATGCTCGATTCAAAATATTATTCTTTGCTGTCCGAAACTGTGACCATTCCGGCAGGGAAGACGACCTCCGATGCTGTCACGCTGCGCCTCCGTGAACTCACCGGAGAAGGAGATGAGCAGACCGGAGCTTTGCCAATCGACGAAACCTATCTGGTTCCAGTACGCATCGGTAGCGCATCGATCGATGTGTTGCACGGCTCCGACGTGGCTTACTACGTCGTCAAACGCTCCTCGGCCATCACCGTCGCGGCACAACTTACGGACAACTGGATCGAGTTCCCGACCCTCGACAAGTATTCGGAAAGCAGCAAGGCTTGGAACGGTCTGACGGCCGTGACCTACGAGGCCCTTATCTACCTCGACGATTTTGCGACGAGCAACGCTACGGGCAGCCCCGTCAACATCTCGTCCATCATGGGTGTCGAGCAGTATCTGCTGCTGCGTATCGGCGACACGAATTTCGAGCGTCAGCAGTTGCAGTTCGACGGATCGGGTGCCGGCTCGTCCTTCGGG
>ERZ1027033.995-NODE-995-length-13484-cov-3.515526_pt1 | contig 13484 bp, 10 predicted proteins | sample MGYA00519444_ERZ1027033 | MGnify/ENA primary metagenome ERZ1027033 (study PRJEB26926, sample SAMN06164887) | human gut metagenome | biome: ENVO:00009003; feature: ENVO:2100002; material: ENVO:00002003 | host: Homo sapiens | place: USA | collected 2012 ...
GAGCCTTATCGTCGGCAGCGTCAGATGTGTATAAGAGACAGGGCGGCGCTGGCTGGAAATACCTATAATCCGTTTATTTATTTCAGGTTTTAAACAGGAAAGGAACACGGATGAAAAAGAAAGAGATTTTGTGGATTCTTATTTTTGCATTATTATTTGGAAGCCCGTTTGTCAGCTGGTTTTTTCTGAAAAATTCTGTAGATACGCAAAATTATGAAAACCGGGAAGTGACAGAAATGCCGAAAATTTCCCTGGAAGAATATGCGCAATTTCCGCAGCAGTATGAGACGTATTTTAACGATAATATTCCGTGGAGGAATCAGTTGATTTCGTTAAACAGCGGACTGGATTTGTTTGCATTTCGGGACTCCTCCAATGAAAACGTCCTGATTGGAAAAGATGGATGGCTGTTTTTTACGGGAGGGACAAATCCGGTGGAACAGTCGACCGGGCAGCGACTTTTATCGGAAGCCGATCTTGAAAAAATTGCAGGACAGCTGACGCTTGTACAGCGCTGGGTACAGAGCAGGGGAGAAAAATTTATTTTCTTTCTTGCACCGAACAAAGAGACAATTTACCGGGAAAAGCTGCCGGAATCAGAAACAGTTGTTACCGACGAAACAGAGGCGTTTCAGCTGATAAATTATTTGAAAGAGCATACGGATATTTCGGTTGTCTGGCCGTATGAGGAGCTGATGGAAGCCAAAGCAGATAGTGGTATGTGGATTTACAGCAAACTGGATACGCACTGGGGAAATCCCGGAGCTTATATCGGTGCAAAAGCGCTGGCAGAGGAGTTGGAAGTGGAAATGCCGGAGCTTTCGGAAGTGTCTGCAGAGCTATCGGAGATTTCCCGTGGCGATCTTGCAAATATGTTAAATGTCAGCATTCCGAATGGGGATAGGGAATATCAGTTGAGCGGCTATGAAGTTGAGGATGGAAATCAGGGCGAATCGTATATGGAGTTTCATCAGAACAGCGGAAGCAGTCTGAAGCTTGCGATTCGGAGAGATTCTTTCGGGGCGAGACTGTCGAAGGTGTTACAGCATGCGTTTCAGGATGTTTATGTCGCACAGGGAGAAACGGATCTGATTGATGTGGATGCAGATGTCTTTGTTTATGAACTGGTCGAGCGAAGTCTGGAAAATCCGGATCTGGGGCTGCCTTATTTGTCTGTATTGTCAAACACGGATGAAAACGGCAAAGCAGTTACCCCGAAAGCGGAGTGCGATCTAAATGGCTTTTATATATCGGCGTTCCGGCAGCCGGATGGAACGGATGACTGGCAGGGGGTTTTGATCGGCGAGACGATTTCGCAGGAAGGGACAACATTTGCGGTGCCAGACGGAGAAAACGGAAGACTGCAGATTTATATGTTCCTGGACGCAAACGGGGAAAAACCGGTTCATGAAATGACACTGGAATATTAGGAAATGCTTCCTAATCCGTGAGAAAGATGATATACTGGAGCAACAGCGAGTCAACATGCTTGCATGATTGACGAGCGGCGACAGTAGCCCATGAACGAAGTTTATGGGCGGATGGGCGAAAGCCGGTAACGAACGAACAGCCTGAGTAAGCAGGCAAAAAAGCACGTTAGCGCGGGTTCGTGAGTGCACTTTCGGCGACCAAAAAGGAATTTTTATATGAAAAAGAAACTGAATTTACGGGATTTTGCCATCCTGCAGCTTGTCGTGCTGATCTACACCAGCTCCACGGTCATCAGCAAAATCGCGGCGCAGTCCGCGGAGAGCGGAAAAGGATGGACATTTTTGCTGCTCTACGGAGCAGAAATCGGAGTGCTGGGCATCTACGCGCTTTGCTGGCAGCAGGTCATCAAACGGGTGGAACTGTCTGTGGCGTATGCGAATCGGGCGATGGCGCTTTTGTGGGCGGTATTACTGTTCGGGGAGCAGATTACGGTGAAAAAACTCATCGGCGTCGGACTGGTGCTTGCCGGGACGCTGATTATCAAAGGAGGAAAGGAGCAGGAAAATCATGATTGATTATCATTACTTCTTTCTGATTGGATCCGTGCTTGTGGCGGCGGTTTCCCAGGTTTTATTAAAAAAAGGCGCCCTGCATCATTATGACAGCTGGATTCGGGAATATTTGAATCCGTGGGTGATCACGGGTTATATTTTGATGTTCGGCTCCGTGTTTTTAAGTATTATGGGACTTCGGGGCGTGGATTTTTTCAACGCCCCTGTCATTGATTCGCTGGGCTATGTATTGGTTCCGGTCTGCGGTGCGGTGTTTTTTCATGAAAAACTGACTGCTCGCAAATTAGTGGGAATATGCTGCATAGTTCTGGGAATGGCTGTGTTCTACCTTTGAGGTCAGCTGCAGCCATTTTGCATAATCGTAGGAGCGGCGCACATCTGCAGTGCAGGCGGCAAGCTCCGCCGGATCACCCAGACGGTCGCGGAAGGCACGTCGGTCTGTCGGGGCGAGATTGACATATTTCAGATAGGAAATCTTGAGTTCATTTAAATGGCCGCGACAGGCGGGACAGTATTTTTTGTGCCCGTTCAGCATGTGGATTCGTTTACAGTGACGGCAATAATGGATGTACATCATAAGCGTAACTCCTTTCTTTTGGGTGACAAAAGTCTTTGTCCGGATAAACATATTGTGCCATTTAGACAAAAAATACACAACGAAAAAACGTTTACAATTTTCGACAGGAAAGCTGGCAGGAGGGAATCAGTGGAGGAACAGCATAAGAAGAAAAAAACGGGAAGTGCCAAAAAAGCGGCTCCCCATGGGATAAAAGACAGAAAGAGCGTATCAGAACAGAAAAAAAAGGCGCAGCGCGCAGAACGTATTCCCGAGCGGAAAAAGTCGAACTGGGACGATGGAGAATTTCTCGATGACTGGGACGAGGTATCCGGCAAAACAGCAGCGCACAGCAATAAGCGCCGCGTGAAAAAGCCTGCCGGAAAAAGCAGTCAGACCTTTCATGAAAAAAGCAGTCAGAACCGCACTGTAAAGCGCTCTGGGTCCGCATCGACCGCAGCATCCGGCAGAAACCGAAAACACCGGTCTGCCAGAAAAGAGCCAATGGCGGCGCTGGATATCGCGATTGCTCTGACGGGCGTGCTGGTTTTGGCAGCGGCAGCGTTTACGACATCGATGTATCTGAGACGAAACGAGCAGAATAAGCAGATGGAGGCGGTGGCTGTAGTCGGGAAAAATCTGGAAGCGATCGGGATGTCCGGGGAAGAGGTTCTGTCGGCGGTCGCTGTCGCAGCGCAGAACGCCCCGGAGGAGGCTTCTGAAGAAGAGACGACGGAGACGGAAACCGGATATGAGGAAAAGGATCTGGAAGCCAATGTCGACGTTATTTTAAAGCTGTCTTCGATGCAGAAGGATATGAAAATTAAATTCGCGGACAAAAACTCCGGTAAGCTGATAGGAAATCAACCCTTTACCGTAAAGCTGGAGGGCGCGTCGAGCCAGAACGCAAAGGATGACGACAAGGACGGCATAATTTATTTAAAAGACTTAAAAGCAGGCGATTACGTCGTTACCGTGACCGGACCGGATGAAATCAGCGGCAGAAAAGCAGCCGGAATTTCCGGGCGAGTGACGGTAAAGGACAAGATTGAGTATAAAAAGGTCGACGTGACGGACGAGATCAAAAAGGAGTCGGAGATCAACGTGGCGAAAGAGGATACCGCGATTGCACCGGCAGTGGAATCGGTTCTACAGGATACTGTGGAATGGGTTGCGTCCACCAAAACGCCGGCAGGAAACGGACAGGAATATGAAGAGGTCGGCAAGTCCGATATCCCGGAGCCTGCCCAGGCAAGACTTCTGGAGCCGGAGATAAAATACGCATATTTTGCAAAGGAAACGCAGATCGCCGTTTTCGACCAGACCAGGGAGGAATCCCCGGCAGAGAATGAGAATACGCCGCCGACCGAGAGCGAATCTTCCTCCGAGAGCGAAAGCACAAAGCCGTCCGAGAGTGAAGGTACAAAGCCTTCGGAAAGCGAATCGGAATCCGGAAGCAGCAAGCCGACGGAAAGCGAGAGCACGAAGCCATCCGAGAGTGAAAGTACAAAGCCTTCGGAAAGCGAATCTGCAACCGAAAGCAGCACTGCAGTGACAGAGCCGACAAAAACGCCGGAAACCAAGCCGGAGGAGGTAAAGGTCAAGAAAATCACGATCTCAGGCTCTGCAACGGTTGAGGTCGGACAGACTGTTTCCCTTTCTGTAACGGTATCGCCGGACAATGCAGCGAACAAGTCCGTTCGCTGGGAAATCGTTTCCGGAAAAGAGTTTGTCTCGGTGGATGATAAGGGAACGGTAAAAGGCGTAAAAGCCGGAGAAGCGAAGATCAAAGCGGTCGCGCAGGACGGCAGCAACGTAGAGAGCGGAATCAGCACCGTGAAGGTGACGGAGAAAAAGATAAACCGCGGCGATACAAAGACCTTATTGAAAGATAAAAACGGCAACCAGCTGTACTGCAAGGACGGGGATACCTACCGTGAGGCAACGACGGCGGATTATTATACCAAAGACAAATTTTACCGCAAAAAAGCGAATGTGGAATATCGGTATACCGGATGGCAGACGATCGACGGAAAACGCTTTTTCTATGACAAAAACGGGACCGCCGTTACCGGCGAACAGGTGATCCAGGGCGTGAAATACACGTTCAATGGGGACGGCAGCTTAAATACGGGAACTGTGATGGGAATTGACATTTCCAAACACAACGGCAATATCGACTGGAACGCAGTCAAAAATTCCGGTGTGCAGTATGTCATCCTGCGCTGCGGCTATCGCGGCTCGGCTTCGGGCGTGCTGGTCGAGGATCAGAAGTTTAAGAGCAATATTCAGGGCGCGACGGCGGCAGGTCTGAAGGTCGGCATTTATTTCTTCAGCCAAGCGGTGAATGAAGTGGAAGCGGTCGAAGAGGCCTCCATGACGCTTTCCCTGATTAAAAAATACAGAATCACTTATCCTGTCTATATTGACGTGGAGAGCGCGAATGGGCGCGCAGACGGAATTTCCAAAGCGGCGCGAACGTCTGTCATCAACGCATTCTGCCAGACGATCCGTAACAGCGGCTACACACCGGGACTATATGCGAACAAAAACTGGCTGACGGAAAAGATCAATACAGGCGCCCTTGGCGGCTGCAAGATCTGGCTGGCACAGTATGTTGCTGCACCGACCTATGGAGGACGTTACGAGATGTGGCAGTATTCGTCGAGAGGGTCGATTGCAGGAATCAAAGGAAATGTTGACTTAAACGTTAGCTATATGGGTTACTGATATCAGTCGTATTTTCCTGTTGGAAAAACACGGAAAATATGGTACACTGGAAAAAAATCAGGATTATGGGATTTTGCGTCCTTTTGCGCAGAATCGAAAAGGAGAAGAGGCATGAGAACCTATCTTGTTACCGGAGGAGCGGGGTTTATCGGTTCCAATTACATTCACTATATGTTCCGCAAGTATGACAACGAAATCCGCATCATCAATGTGGATGCGCTGACCTATGCGGGCAATCTCGAGAACTTAAAAGACATTGAAAACCGCGATAACTATACCTTCGTAAAAGCAAATATCTGCGATAAAGAAGCGATTGCAAAGATCTTTGCAGAAAACGATATTGACCGCGTAGTGCATTTTGCAGCGGAAAGCCATGTAGACAGAAGCATCAAAAATCCCGAAGTATTCGTACAGACCAACGTGCTGGGTACTGCCGTGATGTTAAACTGCGCAAAGAACGCGTGGGAGCTTCCGGACGGCACCTTTAAGCCGGGCAAGAAATTCCTGCATGTTTCGACGGATGAAGTATACGGCTCTTTGAGCGAAGATGGCGGCTATTTCTATGAGACAACCCCCTATGCGCCCCACAGCCCGTATTCTGCCAGCAAGGCAGGATCTGATATGCTTGTAAAAGCGTATATGGATACCTATCATTTCCCTGCAAATATCACAAACTGCTCTAATAACTACGGCCCTTACCAGTTTCCGGAAAAGCTGATTCCGCTGATCATCAACAATGCGCTGCACGGCAAGAAGCTTCCGGTATACGGCGACGGCAAGAACGTCCGCGACTGGCTGTATGTCGAAGACCACGCAAAGGCCATCGACATGGTGCAGGAGCAGGGCAGACTGTTCGAAACCTACAATGTAGGCGGTCATAACGAAAAACAGAACATTCAGATCATCGAAATCATTATCGAGACCCTGCAGGAGATGCTTGCAGACGACGACCCGCGCAAGGCGCTTGTCAGCAAGGATCTGATTACCTATGTAGCAGACCGTAAGGGACACGACAGAAGATACGCGATCGCTCCCGACAAGATCAAGGAAGAGATCGGCTGGTATCCGGAGACGATGTTCAAAGAAGGCATCAAAAAGACCATTGCATGGTACTTCGAGCATGAAGACTGGATGGAGCGCGTAACCAGCGGCGACTACCAGAAATATTATAACGAAATGTACAAAGCCTGAGAAATTTCCGGACTGCCGGGAGGAAAATGCCGGACAGACCGAAGAAAACAGGGCTTTGTATACCAGAATGGGGACGGCGCGCGACACCGTTCCCCTTTTGGCGCATCTGGGCAGGAGCGCACGGCGGTAGAACAGTGCTGCCGGGCAGTAGAACAGTGCCGCCGGAGCGATCCTGTAAAGCAAAATGTTTTTCATACAGGCGAATGAACGCATAGGAATGGAGGAATCTATGAAAGGTATCATTCTTGCAGGCGGCTCTGGAACCCGCCTTTATCCGCTGACCAAGGCGGTATCCAAACAGATTATGCCGGTTTACGACAAACCGATGATTTATTATCCACTCTCCACACTAATGCTGGCGGGCATCCGGGAGATTCTGATTATTTCCACGCCCAGGGATCTGCCTGCTTTTAAAGAACTGTTCGGTACAGGCGAGCAGCTGGGACTTTCGATGTCCTATGCGGTTCAGGAGACGCCCCGCGGACTGGCAGACGCATTTTTGATCGGCGCGGATTTCATCGGAAACGACAGCGTTGCCCTCGTTCTGGGCGACAATATTTTCTATGGACAGAGCTTTTCCAGAGTGCTGCGTCAGGCGGCGGAGAGGGAAAAAGGCGCGACAATTTTCGGCTATTTTGTCCGCGATCCCAGAGAATACGGCGTGGTGGAATTTGATGAAAACGGCAAAGCGCTTTCCATCGAGGAAAAGCCGGAGCATCCCAAGAGCAACTACGCAGTTCCCGGACTGTATTTTTATGATAACGACGTTGTGGAAATCGCCCGCAACGTAAAGCCGTCTGCAAGAGGCGAGATCGAAATCACTTCGATCAACAACGAATATCTGCGCAGAGGGACGCTGATGGTGGAGACGCTGGGCAGAGACTTTGCATGGCTCGATACCGGCAACCACGATGCACTGCTGGATGCGGCAGATTTCGTCGCAGCGGTACAGAAGCGTCAGGGCATGTACATTTCCTGCATTGAGGAAATCGCGTTCCGCAGAGGTTTTATCGATAAACAGCAGCTCTTAAAGCTTGCGGAGCCGCTGATGAAGACCAACTATGGCAAATATCTTGTAGAGGTCGCAAACGGACTTTAAAAACGGAACAGGAGAATAGAAAAATGGGAAAAATTTCAGTAGAAACATGTCATATCGAAGGTCTTAAGGTGATCACCCCCCAGGTGTTCGGCGACGCCCGCGGTTACTTTATGGAGACTTATAACTACAACGATTACAAGGAAGCCGGCATCGATCAGGTTTTCGTACAGGACAACCAGTCCGCATCCAAAAAAGGCGTTCTGCGGGGGCTTCATTTCCAGATCAATTACCCCCAGGACAAACTGGTGAGAGCGATTCGCGGCGAAGTGTTTGACGTTGCGGTTGACTTACGTCCCGGCTCCAAAACCTATGGTCAGTGGTACGGTGTGCTGCTTTCCGAAGAGAACAAAAAGCAGTTCTTTATCCCCAAGAATTTCGCACACGGCTTTGTAGTGCTGTCGGATTATGCGGAATTTGCCTATAAATGCACCGACTTCTATCATCCCAACGACGAAGGCGGTCTGGCATGGAACGATCCCCAGATCGGCGTAGAATGGCCGATTCCGGAAGGAATGGAACTGACCTTGTCTGACAAAGATAAAAAGTGGGGCTCTTTTGCCGAATTTACAGAAAGCAGAAATAAATGAAGAGACTGAATAAAAAAACAGGAATCGCCATATTCACTGCGGTGATGGCGATTCTTGCCGTTATTATCCTTGTTTATCATAATCCCCTTGCCAATCCGCAGGATGAGCTGCTGAAAAAAGTGATTGCCTGCGTGCTGATCGTGGCGGCGGTCATTGCCTTTATCCGGTTATACGATAAGATCACGGTACTGCCGGTGGAATTATACCAGAACCGCAGGCTGATCTGGAAACTGGCAAAGAGCGATTTCAAAAAGCGCTACGCAGGCTCTTATATGGGAGCGTTCTGGGCGATGGTGCAGCCGGTCATCACAGTTGCGATGTACTGGGTTGTTTTCGTGATTATTTTCCCAAACCGGACTGGTTATGCCTCCGGAGGCGTAGAAGGTGTTCCGTATATCCTGTTTCTGACAGCGGGACTGGTGCCCTGGTTTTATTTTTCCGAAGCCCTGACCAGCGCAATGGTATCGCTGCTGGAATATAATTACCTGGTAAAAAAAGTCGTATTCAAAATCAGTATCCTGCCGATTATCAAGATTATTGCAGCGACATTTATTCATGCGTTTTTCGTGCTGGTTTTACTGATCGTGGCAGCATTAAATGGTTATTATCCGAGCCTGTATACACTGCAGGTATTTTATTACAGCTTCTGCATGTTCGTTTTTGTACTGGCACTCAGTTATACGACCTGCTCGGTTGTTATCTTTTTCAGGGATCTGCAGTCCATTGTCAATATCTTTCTGCAGGTCGGTATGTGGGCAACTCCGGTGCTGTGGAATATCAATGATTTTCCGATGAAGCTTCAGATGATCGTGAAAATCAATCCGCTTGTATACATTGTGGAGGGCTACAGAAGCGCTGTATACGGAAAACAGTGGTTCTGGGAGGATTTTTACTCCACGGTTTATTTCTGGATTATCACGGTGGTGCTGTTTGGCATTGGTGCGCTGATTTTCAAGAAACTCAAGATTCATTTTGCGGATATCATGTAAAGGAAAACTGGTTATGGAACAAAAAGAACTGGCAATTCATGTGGACAGGGTGAGCAAAGTATACAAGCTGTACCGCAGAAACCGGGACCGTCTGATCGAATCCCTGGGACTGACAAAAAAGAAACTTTCCACGCCGCATTACGCATTAAAGGATGTCAGTCTGGACATTTATAAAGGAGAGACTGTCGGCATTATTGGCACGAACGGCTCCGGCAAATCGACGATTTTAAAGATTATCACCGGCGTATTACATGAGACGAGCGGCACTGTGCAGGTAAACGGCAGAATTTCCGCCTTGCTGGAGCTGGGCGCAGGCTTTAACATGGAATACAACGGCATCGAAAATATTTATCTGAATGGAACGATGATCGGTTTTTCTGAAAAAGAAATTGATGAAAAGCTGCAGGATATCCTGGATTTTGCGGATATCGGGGACTATGTGTACCAGCCGGTAAAGACCTATTCCAGCGGTATGTTTGTCCGACTGGCATTTGCAGTTGCCATCAATATCGACCCGGAAATCCTGATCGTCGATGAGGCGCTTTCGGTTGGCGACGTATTTTTCCAGGCAAAATGCTATCGAAAATTCGAGGAATTCAAGAAAAAAGGCAAGACGATCCTGTTCGTCAGCCACGATCTGAGCGCGATCAGCAAATATTGCGACCGTGCGATCCTGTTAAATCAGGGCGTAAAGCTCGGAGAAGGCTTGCCCAAAGACATGATCGACGCCTACAAGCAGGTGCTGGTGGGACAGTACGAAACGCCTAAGGCTGGCGTGGATGTACCTGACCTGACGGCGGACGGGGATGTTCGGGCGGCGCTTGACAAACAGAAAAAGAAGCAGGAAGCGGCGCGCATGGGCGTCAACCCGGAGACACTGGAATACGGCACGAAGCAGGCGGAAATTGTTTCGTATTACATTACGGACAAAAACGACGTGCAGACGACCGCAATTTTAAAGGGCGACGAATTCACGATGCATATGAAGGTGAAAATCGGTCAGGATCTTCCGGCACCGATCTTTGCTTTTTCCATCAAAAACATCAAGGGCGTGGAGATCACGGGAACGAACACGATGTTTGAAAAGACGTTTCTGGAGAGCGTAAAGGCAGGTCAGGTGCTGGAAATTACATTCCGCCAGAAGATGCGCCTGCAGGGCGGTGACTATCTCATATCCCTGGGTGTGACAGGATATGAAAAAGATACGTTTAAAGTGTATCATCGCCTTTATGACGTGCTGAATATTACGGTCGTGTCCGACAAGGATACGGTGGGCTATTTTGATATGGAATCTCAGGTTGAGGTGAAGGAGATTTAACGTATGCAGACAGGCAGGACAGAGAAGATCGGGAATGTTGTGCTGGATTATTCCCATTATCCGGAACAGGATTTTTACTGCGACGGAGCGTCGGAGGATGCACTTTTGGAGCTGGTAAAAACAATCCCGCCCCGGGAATATCCCCAGGAAATCTATAAAGCGGCGAGCTGGGAGGTGCTTTACCACCTTTCCGACCTGCGGGAAAATATCGTCGGATGGCTGCCTGTTGACAAAAGCATGAAGGTGCTGGAAATCGGTTCCGGCTGCGGCGCGATTACGGGAAGCCTCGCACAGAAGGCAGGCAGCGTAACCTGCGTCGACCTTTCGAAAAAACGCAGCTTGATCAACGCTTACCGCCATCAGGACCGTGACAACGTGACGATCCATGTGGGCAACTTTTCGGACATCGAGCCGGATCTGCCGACGGATTATGATTTTGTCTGTCTGATCGGCGTGTTCGAATACGGGCAGAGCTATATCGGCGGAAAAACCCCCTTTCACGATTTCTACCGGATTATCAAAAAACATGTGAAATCCGATGGACATATCGTGATTGCGATAGAGAATAAGCTTGGTTTAAAATATTGGGCGGGATGCCGGGAAGACCACGTCGGCACGTTTTTTTCGGGCCTGGAGGATTACCCTCAGGGCGGTGCGGCTCGCACCTTTTCCCGGAGCGGTCTGGAAAAAATCCTGAAAGAATGCGGTGAGACGGAATATCATTTCTACTACCCTTATCCGGATTATAAATTTATGACGACGCTGTACTCCGACCGGTATCTGCCGAAAGTCGGAGAACTATCTAATAACATACGGAATTTCGACCGTGACCGGATGCTGCTGTTCGATGAAAAAAAGGTGTTCGACATGCTCATCCGCGAGGGACTGTTTGGACAGTACAGCAATTCGTTCCTCGTGATGACAGGGCCCATGACGGATATTGTATACAGCCGTTTTTCCAACGACAGGGCGGAGCATCTGAGCATTCGCACGGATATTCTGGAAAAGGACGGAAAACACACTGTCCGGAAATATCCGGCAACCTCAGCTGCTGCGGCACATATTGAAGCCCTGGCAGAAAATGAATGCGTCTTCACAGAACGGTTTAAAGGCAGCACCCTCTCAGTCAACCGTCTGGAATTGAAACGGAATCCGGATGGATTGCCCTTTGCGGAAATCGAATATCTCGAAAATAGCCGGACATTGGAAGAGCTGCTGGATGAGTGCTTACAGAACAATGACGAAGCTGGTTTTGATAAGCTGTTTGACCGTTACTGCAAAATCGCAGCGTGGAAAGCGGAGGGGACGAAGCAGGATTATGACCTGACCTTCCCGAATATCTGCGTACAGGGTGATATCTGGACGATGATCGATTACGAGTGGACGACAGACAAGCTGACGCCGCAGCAGATCATCAGCCGGGCATTGAACTGCTATGGTCAGGAGGATCCGGTTCGGATGGAGCATCCGATTGTGAAAAAGCATCTGGAAGCCCTCGGCATCGGCAAAGAGCAGATGTATGAGCTTTCGGAAAAAGAGCTGGCGTTCCAGCATTTTGTCCTGCAGGAAAAGGACGGTCGGAGCCGGACGGCCCTTGGACAGCTTCGGCATCTGATCGGCAACCGAGCTGTGCCGTATCAGGAATTTTTTGCCCGGGCGGACCGCAAAAAGGTGCAGGTATTTGAAGACTTCGGCGCAGGATATACACCGGAGCATTCTTATTATCAATATGATGCATATGAGGCGGACGATCTGATCAACGCCAGGATCATCTGCAAAGCAGGTACAAAAGCGATTCGCTTAGATCCTGCGGAGCTGCCGTGTCTGGTACAGATTCATAGAATCGAATGGCGCGGAAAAGCGCTGACGCGGGCACAGCTGGATCAGTGCCTGTCGACGAACGGACAGGTGCTTGCAGATACCCCGGACCATGTTCCGACGGTACTGTTTGAAACAGGAGATCCGAACATCAGCGTTCGGCTGGATTGTCTGGACAACGAGGCGACGGATGGCGAAGCGCTGATCATCCGGGCACAGATCGCATGGCTGTCGGCGGAAATGCTGCAGGATATTCAGGCGCGCCTGGCGGCAGCGGCAAGGAGGAAAGGTTTTTGGTTTCAAAGATAAAAGAAACAATTCAGAATAATCTGGTAAAGAAAAGATACCGCTGGTATCAGGAGCAGATTCAGAAACAGACCCTCACCTATGACGAGTGGATTCGGGAAAAGGAAGCACAGGAGGACGAGGCACTGCGCGCAGAGTACAGGGCAGAGCACGCGGAGGTGATCTCCTACGATGAGTGCCGCGCGGATTTTGATGTGCGGCGGTATGGAAATGGCGCAACGCCGGCGGACGTCCTGATTTTCCACGCGCCGGACGCAAGCCCGGACACGAGAGGCATTTCACATGTGCTCAGCTGGTTTGAAGCCCATCCTGAAACGGTGATCGCCTACGCGGACGAGGATGAAATCGACGAAGCCGGTAAGCGCAAAAATCCCTGGCTGAAGCCGGACTGGTCGCCGGATACACTGATGTCCTGCTTTTATTTCGGCGGATTCTTTGCGGTGCGCAGACAGGCGATGGAGAACTGTCCGTGGCTGGCAGATGAGAACCCACTGCGCAACCTTTATGACCTGGTGCTGCGCCTGACGGAAATCGAGAATGGAACGGCGCATATCGACAGTGTGCTGTTTCATCATGAAAAAATCGAAGTCTGGGGTATGGAAGAGACGTATGATGATCTGAAAAAGGCGGCATATGTAAGAAGAGGCTGGCCTCTTACGCCCTCCGGGAAGGTTTCAATCATCATCCCGACCAAGGATCATCCCCATATTTTATCGAATTGCATTCATTCTGTCCTGGAAAGTGGAAACTACCGGGATTTTGAGATCATCGTTGTGGATAACGGAAGCAATGAACAAAACCGTGCAAGAATTGAACGGATGCGCGATATGTTGAACGAGGATTTCCGGTTCGTTTATCACTATGAACCCTGTCTCTTATACACATCT
>ERZ1027033.998-NODE-998-length-13411-cov-5.225891_pt1 | contig 13411 bp, 11 predicted proteins | sample MGYA00519444_ERZ1027033 | MGnify/ENA primary metagenome ERZ1027033 (study PRJEB26926, sample SAMN06164887) | human gut metagenome | biome: ENVO:00009003; feature: ENVO:2100002; material: ENVO:00002003 | host: Homo sapiens | place: USA | collected 2012 ...
ATCGTCGGCAGCGTCAGATGTGTATAAGAGACAGATCTTGTACGCTTTGCTTCGCCGAAGCGCTGGAAATGCACGATCTCCCGGGCCCGCAGGAACTTGATGACGTCGTTGACGTCCGGGTCGTCGGACAGGCGCAGGATGTTGTCATAGGTGACCCGGGCCTTCTGCTCGGCGGCCAGGTCCTCCGTCAGGTCGGCGATCAGGTCGCCCTTGACGGCCATGGACGCCGCGTTCCACGGGGAGCCGGAGGCGGCGGTGGGATACACCCCGGCGGTGTGATCCACAAAATACGTCTCGTATCCCGCCTTCTTGACCTCCTCCGGCGTCATGTTCCGGGTCAGTTGGTGGACGATGGCGCCGATGATCTCCAGGTGTCCCAGCTCCTCGGTGCCCAGAGAAGCATCGGAAATGCTCCACAGCTCAAAATCCTGCGTTTCGTGGACTTTGGATACATAGCTTAAAGACCTCGGACAAGGTATTTGAAGTACGGCGAAAACAATAAAGTAGACTTCTCTGAGCATCCGAATAAAGAAAGTATGCATTTTTCTTGCAAAGCAGAGTGAAATATACTATAATAAAGATACCAGAAGGCAAGTATCTATTTTGGTTCTACTCAAACCTTAAAGATTGAGCAATTTTGACTTGCAGGAAGCGCGAAAACCCTTGAGATTTCAAGAGATTTTAGGTCGGGGGATCTAAAAGGGTGCAGCTTGCCATAAGTCCACCGTAATTTTGATAGAATTACGGTGGACTTTTTCTATGCCCGAAAACCGCATGAAATAAGGCTTTTCGGCTGTTCCGGCATATAACGAACCCCGCTGCAGAGCAATTCTGCGGCGGGGTTCGCGCGTTTTATGGGGTTTGCGGCTGTCTGTGACGTTGTAATCGTTAAACGGCTGGGGCAATCGTTAAATCACAGCGGTAATCGTTAAACTGATGTTGTACGCTTTCTCAAGCTGCAACAACAACTGCATTATCTTTAACTTTGTTAATCGCAGCCATAATTTCCATCTGCATCTTTTTATCAAACAACCTGGTAAAGCTTAGAGGCTTATCGAACGGAGGCTTGGTAAGCATAGTGACACTATTCTGCTATGAGAGCGTCAAAGCCCTGCGTCCTGATTTTCCTGTCTGCCTTCGACATGTCCTCCATTGCTTTTATGAACATATTTCCTGCATCTATCATATCTTGTGCAAGACTCCAATCATCCGGAACAGGAATTAACATTTCTTGAATGTGTCGAGGTTGCAAGTGTTGCTGAACAGAACCGTATTCGTCCAACAGCATAAGAGCCAATGCCGTAGAAGAAGTAAAATAAGCAAGCAAGTAAGCCCTGAGATTTGCATCCTTGACACGAATACGAACAAGGTCATCACTGACAATGTAATTCTCAGCTAAATCCTTTGTTGCATAGGTTACTTTACCGATGGTTCCTGAACGAGATATTAAAATATCTCCTTCGTGAATTTTTAGCATATCAATACACTGTCTCTGCTGTGGATTCGCTTTTCTTGCATCCAGCCATTTTACTGTAAAGCGCCTAAGTTCCAGTGCTGCATTGGCAGTTAAGTATGGAACTAAGTTTGATGTGTCGGTTGGACTATCGACCTTTATGCTGGCAGAATTCCACCGTGGACCGATATAAATTCTGATGCCAGCTTCAAGCTGTCCCACCGTTGTTGTTGCCCAATTATCTTTATTGTCAAAAGCAAGGACGCTATCTAAAGCAGCATTTAACTTTGGCGAATAGTGTTGAGGATTGATGTTAATATGGTCTTTAACTTCGCTTTTCTTAATGGTAAAGATATACTCGGACTTCTGATGTTCGTTGCCAGATAAGAAGTCAATATACGCATCCGCAATTTCATTTAGATCATGATTCAGAACGCCGGTGTTATTACCATTTCCGTCCAAAACAAACACAGAATTGCCTTTAGAGTCCTGTCCAATTCTCTGAGACATTGCCATAAAGATATTGTAATCTTCTCGTGGCATTTCACCATCTTCAGGTTTTCTTAAAAAGAGAATACAGGTTCTTACTCCCGTGTCTGGCTGAAATGTGTCTTTATGAAGCGTAACAATGCCAGATAACTCACATCTATCCAGAATCCATTCTCGGTAGGCTTCATAGCTTACATTGTCCAAAATTCCCTTCGGCAGAACAATTCCCATTCGACCGCCTGGTTTCAGCCAGTCGATACATCTTTCGATAAATAAGAGTTCCGGAGCTTGATGCGGCAAAATATCAGAGTCACTCCCGGAAAAAACAAAAGTACCATCATCATTTTTCTTAAAACTATGACCAAAGGCATAGCTTTTCAAGATGGATCTATCTGAAATCTGAGAATCTACTTTTTGCCCAGAAAACGGGGGGTTTGTGGCAATTACGGAAGGGGCATTGCTCTTTCCTTTCGCACATCTTGATACAATCCATGGGTCTAATCTGGAATACAAATCAAGAGAATTGCCACGGGTCATACCAGATTGACCATCACCAGTAAGCAACATTGCGCACTTCGCAATCTTAACCAATCTGGCGGCTATTTCTACAAGGTACACGCTGTCCTTGATGATATTCAACTGACGATCTCTTGAGGGCGAATTAGGTGCTGTTCTGGAAAGAACCTTTCTTCTTAGATACCTGAAAATTCCAGTTGCAAATCCACCACTTCCACCAGCTGGATCCAGTGTGTGTTCTCCAATTTCTGGGTCAAGCATTTTTACCATCATATCAATTACAAGGCGATTTGTAAAAAACTGTCCTTGTTGTCTCTTTAGGTTGATATGTGTGAATTGCTCATAGGTTTCTCCCATGAGATCCCAATCATCAGCTTCATCGTTTCTCGCAGCTAAACTCCAATTTTTTAGAACGCCAACCGCTTCTGCTATGCAATCATCACCAACTTGAATTTTCTCATGTGCATCAAAAACATCTGGAAACTGATCTGCATATTCTCTAAAAAGTTTTTGAATTTCTGTAGCTGCATGCTTTCTTCCCTCGGCGGTTTGAAAATCATTTTCGGTTATCCAGAAACGAGGAAACTCGCCGGGCGTTGTTTCATCCTGAATTTTTGCAAGAAGGATTCTAACCATATCCATAGCAAGGTCAAAATCCTCGTTTTCCATTCCTCTGCCATACAATTTGTTATGACAGGACGAGAGAAGAAAACGAACATTGTGAGGTCATGGTAATTCACTTTTACTGGGTATTGAACCCGAACCAGACCAGTTTTCTCTATAACGGGGGAGGGTTAGAATTTCATCCAGCCCCACTTCTCCGCCAGTTTTTTTCTTATATACGCTAATTCCATTTCCGTTCGTCCATACACCGCCAACCGCAGAAGTATTGAAAATGTAAGACACCAACTGTGAATAGCCTTCTGTTGCGTTTGGCTTTTTACATTCCACTACAAACAAAATGTTTCCCTGATCTCTTTCGAGACAGGCTTTCTTAGATGTATAGACTACAATGTCAGCTCGAATTTCGGCACCATCATCAGAACTTAGAATTTTCGATCCCTGTTGGACAGGAACCTCTCTTGCAATGATGTTTTTGGGGTAGCCATAATCCGATTGCAGGATATTGATAAATCGCTGACGCACCCTTTCTTCTGGTGTGTCTTTCAGAATTTTCCCTGACAATGTATCAATGATGTCACCTTCATCATTGAAATTTACCTCAATCAGTTCCATGTTGTTCCTCCTGACTTAGTTTATGAGACTTATCGTCCTGCACAAATTCTAAAATATCATCTACCTTACAATTCAAAGCAAGACAAATTTTCTCAATGCTGTCCAACGATACATATTGATCACGCCTTAATCGGGTCAGAATGTTTGGGCTGAACCCAGCTTTTTCGGTCAATTCGGAAGCCTGTATGCCTTGGTCTATCAACAAATGAAATAGTTTCTTATATGTTACAGCCATATTGTCCTCCGTTCGCAAGAAATCTAACATCGGTATTATATCACGATAAAGTGATTTTTTCAAGTATATAGTAATCGTTGGCTTTGGATATTGGTGCGCCTTAAACTAAGAACTTTGATGGAAACTGGATGGCTATGGCAGCATTGATCGCATTTTATTCCCGCGCGGGAGAAAATTACTTCGGCGGCGCACACCGCCGCATTTCCGTTGGCAACACAGAAAAAGCAGCCGGGATGCTGGCCGATCTGACCGGCGGCGAGCTTTATAAAATCGAGCAGGCACAGCCGTATTCGGATGACTATAATACCTGCACAGCGGAAGCCAAAGCCCACCTGCGGAATAACGCCCGCCCGGAGGTGTTGAACCTGCCCGATGATCTGGACGCTTACGACGAAATTTATCTGGGATATCCCAACTACTGGGGCACGATGCCGATGGCGGTCTACACGTTCCTCGAACACTATGACCTCACCGGCAAGACGATCCCCCCCCCTTCTGCCCTCGTACCACAAAAAAGTGAGGCGATCAAAATGGCATTTTCCATCAGACTGACGGACGAAGAAAAGAAGCTGGCCGACAGCTACGCAAAGCTCCGCGCAATGTCCGTGGGCGAGGCATTCAAGCGGGCGTTGTTTGAAAAAATTGAAGATGAATACGATGTTGCCGTCGCGGAGGAAGCCCATCAGGACTACCTGAAAAGCGGGGAAAAGAGCCGCCCTGCCGGAGCGCTCTGGAAAGACCTTGGCATATGAAATATACAGTTGAGACAACGGAGCATTTTGAAAAAGAATTTAAGCGATTGGACCGATATACGCAGCGGACAATGGCGCTATCGGATGGAGGATTGTCGTTTGATCTGCCTGATCCAAGACAATGAGCTGGTGATCCTAGCCCTGACGGCCGGATACCGGAGCGGCGCAAATTGTGAAAGCCGAAAGACAAAACGTTTCGCGATAGAACGGGGGAAATGTGGCAGGGGAGAAGCGGACTATCTTGCGGCGGCTTGCGCGTTTTCCACAAAAACAGCGGGAAAATTTGAGCGAACTGCTTCTTGACGCGGAAAGCATGGATAGAGTACAATGAAGAAAAAGCGAAACGTTATGCGCAAACAGGAGCAGCCAATGTCAACGATCAAGGACGTTGCCCGCCGGACCGGGCTTTCGCTGTCCACCATTTCCAAATATCTCAACGGCGGCAACGTCCGCGAGGAGAACCGCCTTGCGATCGACGCGGCGGTCGCGGAGCTGGGCTTTTCCGTCAACGTGTTTGCCCGCAGCCTCAAGGCCAACCGCTCCATGACAGTCGGTGTGCTGCTGCCGACGATCTCAAGTCCCTTTTTTGGCCGCGTGGTCGCGTCGCTGGAGCTGATTTTGCGGCGCAGCGGCTATGAATGCTTCGTATGCAGCTATGATTTTGACCGGGAGCAGGAGCTCGGCAAGCTTGCGTTTCTTGCGCGCTATCACGTCGACGGCATCGTCTACGTCCCGGAGCACGCGACCGCCGAAGAGCTTCGCGTCCGCGTCGGCACGATCCCTGTCGTGCTGATCGACCGGTCGCTGGAAAATGCGCAGTATGATACCGTCGTGGTCGACAATCTGAACGCGGTCTATATGGCCGTTGAGCATCTGATCGGCCGCGGACACCGCCGCATCGGCCTTATCGCAGGCCCGCAGACCATTTCCACCGCGCGGGAGCGCACCGTGGGCTACCGCCGCGTGCTGGCGGATTACCGTCTGCCGGTCGATGAGGCGCTCATTGCCGCCGGGAACTACGATCTCGAATCCGGCTCGCGTCTGTTCAGCGCCTTTCTCAATATGCCGCAGCCGCCGACCGCCGTATTCGTCACCAACTACGACATGACGCTTGGCGCGATCATGGCTGCGCATGAGCGCGGCGTGGCCCTGCCGGACGAGGTGGATTTTATCGGCTATGACAACGTCGACCTGTGCTCCATCGTTTCGCCCAAGCTTGAAATTGTCGAGCAGCCCATGGATGAAATGGGACTGCGCGCGGCAGAGCTGCTGCTGGCGCGGCTCACGGGCGACGCGTCGCCCGCAAAGCTGCTGCGCCTCAAGGCGAAGCTTTCCAACCTGTAAGTCCCGCCCGGAAGGGCGTATGAAATGACATTCTATAAGCGTAAAGGAGTTTGTTGTATGGCTAAGAATCGTTATATCGGCGAATACCCCGTAATCGGCATCCGCCCCATCATTGATGGCCGCCGCGGCCCGATGCAGCTGCGCGAGAGTCTGGAAGATCAGGTCATGGCCATGGCCGAGGCCGCGAAGAAGCTGTTTGAGGAAAATCTGTACTATTCGAACGGCGAGCCTGTGAAGGTCGTCATGGCTGACACCTCCATCGGCCGCGTGCCGGAATCCGCTGCCTGCGCCGAGAAATTCAAGCGCGAGGGCGTCGCCATCACCCTGTCCGTTACCCCCTGCTGGTGCTACGGCTCCGAGACGATGGATATGGACCCCATGACCATCAAGGGCGTCTGGGGCTTCAACGGCACCGAGCGGCCGGGCGCTGTGTATCTGGCCTCTGTTCTGGCGACCCACGCCCAGAAGGGCCTGCCCGCCTTCGGCATCTACGGCCATGAGGTGCAGGACCGCGACCAGGTCACGGAAATCCCCGACGACGTGAAGGAAAAGCTGCTGCGCTTCGGCCGTGCCGCTGTCGCAGTCGCGACGATGCGGGGCAAGAGCTATCTGCAGATCGGCTCCGTCACCATGGGCATCGGCGGCTCCATCATGGATCAGAACTTCATGGAGGAGTATCTGGGCCTGCGCGTGGAGTCCGTTGACGAGGTCGAGATCCTCCGCCGCATGGAAGAGGGCATCTACGACCATGAGGCCTATGAAAAGGCACTGGCCTGGACGAAGGAGCACTGCAAGGAAGGCCGCGATGACAACCCCGAATACGTCGACTTCCTCGGCGAAAAGCGCCGCATCAAGTTTACAAAGGAAGAAAAAGAGAAGCAGTGGGAATTCACGATCAAGATGTACTGCATCATCAAGGATCTGATCCAGGGCAACAAGAACCTGCCCGCAGGCTTCATTGAAGAATCCGTGGGCCATAACGCCATCGCTGCCGGCTTCCAGGGCCAGAGACAGTGGACGGACCATTGGCCCAACTGCGATTATCCTGAGGCTGTCCTCAACTCGTCTTTCGACTTCGAAGGCCCGAAGGAGCCGATGGTCTTCGCAACGGAAAACGACGTGCTCAACGGCCTTGGCATGCTGTTCATGGAGCTGCTGACGAACCGCGCGCAGATCTTCGCCGACGTGCGTACCTACTGGTCGCCTGAGGCGACGAAGCGCGTCACCGGCTACGATCTCGAGGGCAAGGCGAAGGAAAACGGCGGCATCATCCACCTGCTGAACTCTGGCGCGGCCTGCCTCGACGCCTGCGGCGAGTGCACGGACGAAAATGGCAATGCCGTCATGAAGCGCTGGTGGGAATTGGACGATGCGGACATCAAAAAGATGACCGACGCGACCGTCTGGTGCGAGGCCGGCTTCGACAACTTCCGCGGAGGCGGCTTCTCCAGCCACTTTGTCACCCGCGCGGAAATGCCCGCGACTATGATCCGCCTGAACCTCGTCAAGGGCCTCGGCCCCGTGCTGCAGATCGCCGAGGGCTGGACCGTGCATCTGCCCGAGGAGGTCACCGACACGCTCATGGAGCGCACGAACCCCACGTGGCCGTGCACCTGGTTCACCCCGCGCTGCGACGGCAAGGACGGCAGCCCGTTTGAGAGCGCTTACTCCGTCATGCAGAACTGGGGCGCGAACCACGGCGCGATCTCCTACGGCCACGTCGGCGCGGACCTCATCACGCTCTGCTCGATGCTGCGCATCCCCGTTTGTATGCACAATGTTCCGGAGCAGGATATCTTCCGTCCGGCAGCATGGAACGCGTTCGGCATGGACAAGGAGGGCCAGGACTACCGCGCCTGCGCCGCCTACGGCCCGATGTACAAGAACATCCGCTGAGCCTTCCAAAGGGCGGGCGGCAGAATAGACTCCCTGAAGACTGACGCAATGCTTCAGCGGGAGCAATCATGGATGTCTGTGATTGCTCCCGCTGTTTTCGGCAATACAGGAGCATTTCATCTGCCGCCTTGAGTTTCTTCGCGGATTCGTATATACTGTATGGCAGATAAATGGAAAGCAGAGGAGGGCGCAGGATGTCCGGCGACGAGGCATTGTATCGGCAATATCTGTCCGGCGACGACACAGGGCTGGAGGCTCTGATGAAACAATACGGCGACCCTCTGACGATGTACATTGACGGCTATCTGCACGATGTCCATGAGGCGGAGGAGCTGATGCTCGACGTTTTCGCCTATCTTTTCACAAAGAAGCCGAGGATCCGGGATGGAGGCTTTAAGGCGTATCTGTATAAGGCGGCGCGCCACATGGCGCTGCGCTGCAAAAGCAGGCGGAAGCGCCTGTTCAGCCTCGATGAGCTGGCGGACGAGCCGGACGGCAGGCTTCTGGCGGAGGAGGTCGTCCGGACGAAGGAGCGCAGCCGCATCCTGCACGTCTGCATGGACGAAATGAACCCGGATTACCGCGAGGCCCTCTATCTCACCTATTTTGAGGGCATGAGCTACGCACAGGCCGCGCAGGTCATGGGCAAAACGGTGAAGCAGATCACAAACATGGTATATCGCGGAAAGAAAAGCCTGCGCAGGCTGCTGGAACGGGAGGGGATCACAAATGCGGAGCTATGAGGAACGGTGCGCGGAGGTGAAACGGCGAATTGCCGCAGAAAAGCGGAAGAAACGGCTCCGGCGCGGCAGGCTCGTTATGGCAGCAGCTGCGGCGGCGTGCCTTGCGCTGCTCGCTGGCGTCTCGATCGCCATGCCTGGCATGACTGCACAGCTTCAACCCGACAGCTGTACCGGCTTTGAGACGGCGGCCAGTATGTATGGCGGCAGCGACGCGTTGGGGTATATTATCGTCGGACTTCTGGCTTTCCTTTTGGGTGTGTGCATGACCATCCTGTGCTTCCGTCTGCGGCAGATGGAGCGGGACGAGAAAGACGAGGGACAGCATGGAGCTGATTGAAAATCTGCTGCAATTACTGGTCACGTTCGCCGGGGCGTGCCTTGCCGGCTTTGCGTATTGGAAAAGCAGAGCGCAGAAGTATTTTCTGCTGTTCTGCTTCTACGGCTGCTTCGCGCTGGGCGCGCTTTACTGGACGCTGTATCTGCTGCTGTTTGGCGCGACGCCGCGTGTGTTTTATGTGTCGGAATTCGGCTGGGTGGCCAGCATGATCTTCCTGCGCATTTTGCAGGCAACGCTCTCTGGCCCGGACGAACGTGCCTTCCGCTGCCGGGTGGTATGGCTGGCGCCGCTGGTCGGTGTGCCGCTGATGGTGTTTTACTGCACCTATGGGGATATCCTCTCCAACCTGATCTGGTGCGGCATGATGATCGCGCTCTCCTTCTGCTCCATACGGGGCCTCGCTTATGCGCGTCGTCAGACTGGTGCGGCGCGGGATATGCGGCACTTTCATACCGCCGTGCTGTGTTTTGCTGCGTCTGAATATCTCCTTTGGACGGCCGGCTGCTTCTGGCAGAACGATTCGCTGGCAAGCCCGGCCTTCTGGTGCGATATTCTGCTGACGCTCGCCATTCTGGGCCTGCTGCCCGCTACGAGAAAGGCGGTGCGCACATGACCTGCATTGAAAACATTTTCATCTGCATGGCCTCGCCGCTGCTGGTCGCCGCCTTGTGCATGGGCAGGCGGCGGCTGCGCTTCTTCCTGTTCGGTGTTGCCGGGATGGGGGTGTGTCTGCTCTCGGCCTACATCAATACCTTCCTTGCGGCGGTGTATCAGGCGGACGCGCTTGCCGCCACCGTGGAGATCGCCCCGGTGGTGGAGGAGGTGATGAAGCTGCTGCCGCTGGTGTTTTACCTGCTGGTATTCGAGCCGGAGGCGGAGCGGATCAAGCCCGCCGCGATCACAGCGGCGCTTTCCTTCGCCACCTTTGAAAATGTGTGCTATCTGATCCAGAACGGAGCCGGCCGTTTTTCCTTTATCTTTTTCCGGGGCTTCGGGACGGGGGCCATGCACGTGCTCTGCGGCCTGATCGTCGGCGGAGGGCTGACGTATGCGTGGCAGCGGACGTGGCTGAAAATCGCCGGAACCTGCGGCCTTTTGGGCGCGGCCATCACCCTCCATGCGATCTATAATCTTCTCATCGCCTACGGCGGCACGGCGCAGTACATCGCCTATGTTCTGCCGGTCCTGCTGATCACCGCAGGCAAACTGCGCATTTTTCGCTCACTGGGAGGCAGCAGGCTTGCCTGAGCGTCCGCAGCTTTTTGCAATGCACGAAAAAAGCTTTTAGCGTCAGCTGCCAAGCGCATATGTGCGCCTGGCAGCTGACGCTAATGTTACGGCATACTATGAACCGCTATGGAGATCAGCGCCGTCGCCATTCCCGGAGGCGAGGGTATAAAGGCCGCTCAGATAGGCCCATGTCGTCTGGTCGATCTCGCCGGTCTGCGGGAGCGCGGCCAGCTTTTGAAGCCACTTGACTGCTGCAACGGACGGCGCGTCGTGAACCCCGGTCACGGTCAGCACCGGGGCGTTGACGTAAAAGCGCGCAAGCGCCTGAAGCATGGATTGGATCAAAAACAGGTGCGAGTTCCGGCTGCCTGCGGCAAGCGTGCGGTTCGGCGTCCAGCGGACCGTGACCGGCGCGGCGGGCAGGACGGACGGGCTTTGGACGGTATAGACCGCGACGAGTTTGTTCCACGTCGCGTTGTCCGTTTCACCGGTGACGGGCAGAGCGTTCTGCCGCTGGAATTCCCGGACGGCCTGCACGGTGTTTGGGCCATAAATACCGTCCGGTACAATCTTCAACAGCGTCTCATCCGCGTGTGCGATGGTGCGGAGCATTGTTTGAAGGCTCCGGATGGGCTGACCGACGTAGTTGGCGGGTGTGTTCATACGATACGCACCTCCCTGTCCTGCATACCCGACTTGAGCGTTATCCCCGGAAACTGCACGAAGCGCGTGGACTGCGCGTGCTGCAATAAAAACTGCATCCCCGCCAGATCGGACGCGCTCTGCGCGTCCGGTGTGCCGGTCGGGGCGCTTCCGGTCAGACGCTGGAAGACCGCGAGACTTTTTTTCGTCTGTGCGTCCAGCTTCCCGGTCTTTTTCGGCGCGTCCAGCTCCGGGAAGGCCGCCGCTGCGGCGATCAGCTGCTCCTGCAAATCAGCCTCCGTCACGGCCATCGGCGGACGCGTGAAGGGGAAGAGCGCTTCGTTTCCGAAAACGGTCGTCTCGATGCCCGCAAACTGCGAATAGATGCTGTCCCACGTCGCGCGGTTGACTGTGCCGGTTTCCGGCAGGCCGTAGGCACGCTGGAACGTTGTGACGGCCTGCGTGGTTGTGTCGCCAAACACACCGCTGACCGGCGGCTCCTGCACGGCGGAATTGAACTGGGAAACAACGGACAGCATATATTGCAGGTGCGTCACCTTCGCGCCCTGTTCGCCGGGCAGAATCTGCTCGGGGTATTCCCACGAATAGCCGTAGAACGTCTGCCCCAGCGATTGCAGCTCGCCCAGCTTCAGAACCGCCGTATAGAGCATCACGATTGTGTACCACGTCGCGCGGCCCACAATGCCGTCGACTGTCAGAGAAAAAATGGACTGGAACGCGCGCACGGCGTTTTCCGTTGCCTCGCCGAAGATGGCGTCGACAGGAACCTTGGGAATGGCGGGGTAGTTCTGCGAAATGCGGTTGAGCGCGACCTGCAAAAACGACACGTTCACGCCGATATCGCCCCGCCGCACGGGGCTGCCGGGGTAGGACTCCTGCAAATTCTGCACGGGCGCGTTCGTCACAAACTCCACGTCCTCCCCGTAATAGGTGCGCAGAATGTCGATGGAGTTTGCGCCGTCCTGCGCCAGATACTGCGACCCCCACTGGCTCAGGCCCGAACACGTGACCGTCACGCCGTTGCAGAATTTTGCCGCCAGCGGCTCGACAAAGCCCTGCTTCCGCAGATAATCCGTGAACAGCTCGTCGACCAGCTCGGAGATATTTTCATAGATGTTGCGGCCATTGATAAATTTCTGGTCAATGGCCGTCGAGGACGTGATATCGAAGGAATACCCCCGGCTGCGGTAATACTCGGTGTAGATCCGATTGAGCGCGAACGAGATGATCGCCAGCGCGTTGGCCCGCAGCGCGGCAGGCTCCCACGTCGGGTAGACCTCGCTGGACAGGACGTTTTTCACATAGTCGGAAAACGACACGGTAACATTTTCCGCGTTCGAATCCGGCGAACCGAGATGAACGGTGATGCTTTCGGGGATGTACGGGGCGATCGTCGCCAAAAAGCTCCCTCCTTTACAGATCCTGCGCCTGCGATGGGATGTCGAATTCCTGCGTCTGCGCGTAGCTGTCCGGCAGCGTCGGCGTCGGGATAAGCACGATCTGCTGTAGCGTCTGGATACCGGGGAAGATCTGCGCGTTGTGGATGAACACGCGGTCATAGCCCGCACGCTCTCCGCGCAGGTCGACAAGGGCGTAGGGCATCTCGGCGGTCTGCCGCGTCTGGCTGTCGGACGCCGGGGGCGTGGGAACGTCAAAGGGCTCGGTAAAGCCGTCATAATTTGTCATGCGCACGGCCAGCAGCTCCTGCCTGCCGTCCGGCAGCTCCTGCGTGATGGTGAGCGTCGCGCCCGGAATGGGGATCTGCGCGGCGGATGTCACGATCTGCGCGGTCACGGTTCCGTATTCCTGCATTATACCGCCTCCTTTTTGCTTTCAGCCGTTAGCATATGCGGCAAACACAAAGTTTGTGCATGAACAGAGGCTGTCCTGCGGATACTAGATAAAAAAGCAAGGGAGCGGAGCAGTATGAACATGACCCCGAAGGAATATAACCGCTATGTGGCGCGGCTGGCTAAAAAATCGCCGCTGGGAAAGGATCTGCTGAACAGCTTTCTCATCGGCGGCCTGATCTGCGTGGTCGGCCAGCTGATTCTGAACGGCTACACCGCGCTGGAGCTTTCTGAGCAGGACGCGGCGGCGGCCACCTCGGTCAGCCTCGTGTTTTTGAGCGCTGTCCTGACGGCCCTGAGCGTCTATGACGATCTGGCGAAGATCGCGGGCGCGGGAACACTCGTGCCGATCACGGGCTTTGCCAACGCGGTCGTCTCGCCGGCAATTGAATTCAAGGCCGAGGGCTTCGTCACCGGCATGGCGGCCAAAATGTTCATCATCGCCGGCCCCGTCATCGTCTACGGCACAGTCGCCAGCGTTCTTTACGGCGTGATCCTCGTGATTTTCGGCGGTTAGACTTCCCTTTGGGCGGAAAATCGGGTATAATCAGGTTGTAATTCGATTCCTCTCAAATTCTGGCGGGAGCGGGACGCTGCTCCGCCCGACGGGCTGCAGTGATTTTTGGGGAATTTACGGCGAATGCGAAGACTCTTGCCCATTTTAGCG
>ERZ1027033.1005-NODE-1005-length-13362-cov-9.045690_pt1 | contig 13362 bp, 10 predicted proteins | sample MGYA00519444_ERZ1027033 | MGnify/ENA primary metagenome ERZ1027033 (study PRJEB26926, sample SAMN06164887) | human gut metagenome | biome: ENVO:00009003; feature: ENVO:2100002; material: ENVO:00002003 | host: Homo sapiens | place: USA | collected 2012 ...
TCGTGGGCTCGGAGATGTGTATAAGAGACAGGCCTTGTTTTGGTATAACACTTGCTGTGTGGGCGTGTAAATCCACTGGCAATGAAAATCAAGACAGGAAAAGGTACGGTTACGCTGGCGGTGCTGCTGGCGATATGGTCGGTGTCGGCAATCGCCTCGCTGCCGGGGCTGGCGATCTCGCCGATCCTCGGCGACCTGAATAAAATCTTCCCGAAGGCCACCGACCTCGAAATACAGATGCTCACGTCGCTGCCCTCGCTGCTGATCATCCCCTTCGTCCTGCTTGCCGGCAAGCTCTCCGTCGGCAGGGACAAGCTCAAGATCCTTGCTGTCGGACTGTCGATCTTCTTCCTGAGCGGCGTGGCATGCCTCTTCGCCCGGAGCATGATGTGGCTCATCGTCATCAGCTGCATCCTCGGCATCGGCGCCGGCATGGTGATCCCCTTCTCCACGGGACTCGTGGTCGACTACTTTACGGGCGATTACCGTGTCCGGCAGCTGGGGTACAGCTCGTCGATCAACAACCTGACGCTCGTGCTGGCGACCGTCGTGACGGGCTACCTGGCCAATGTGGACTGGCATCTGCCCTTTCTGGTCTATACCCTGCCGGGTATTTCGCTCGCGCTGTCGTTCCTGCTCAAGCGGCAGCGCTCCCTCCCCGAACCGGAACAGAGCATCCAATTGCGCCACAAGATGATCGACCGCCGTAAGCTCGCCGGGCTGATGGCGTTCTATTTCTTCGTCACCTACGCCGTGCTGGTCGTGACGTTCTATGCCTCGTTCCTGATCGACGACTACAAGATCGACAGCTCGTTTTCCGGGGTGCTGATCTCGCTGTTTTTCCTTGCGATCATGCTGCCGGGGCTGTTCATCGCCAACATCATCCGCTCTTTGAAGCGGAACGTCAACCTCGTGGCGCTCGTGCTGGTCTGTGTGGGGCTGCTGTGTGTCGGGGTTTTCCACGGCAAGGCGATGCTGGCCTTCGGGGCGCTTTGCACCGGGCTGGGATACGGGATCATGCAGCCTGTCATTTACGACAAGGCGGCGACCATCGCCCCGCCGCGTTCCGCTACGCTGGCCCTCTCGTTCGTCATGTCGGTGAATTACCTGGCCGTGATGGTCTGCCCTTTTATCGTAGACCTCTTCCGTCACGTTTTCGGGACGCACAGCGACCGCTTCCCCTTCTTTTTCAATGCCGTGCTGGTGCTGGCCGTGGCTGTCGTCACACTCCTGCGCCGGGATAGCTTTACGCTCGGACTCGACGAATCCTATTACCGGAATTGATCGTAAAAACTGTTCGAAAGTGTTGTGAATGACGTAAAAAGGTTTAAATTTGTGCTGAAAAGTCACACCCTATTACGATTATCGCGAGATGAAAACAACACTTCTGACGGCTTTGGCCGCCGCTGCCCTTGCGGCAGGCTGCTCAAAGTCCGACACAGGTACGCCTTGTGTGAAAATCGCGCCGACGATCCAGACCCGTGTTACGGGATTGCATTTCGATACCGGCGACCGCATCGGGCTGAGCATTGCCAAAGGTTCGGAAACCTACGTGCAGAATGTCCTGATGACCTACGACGGTACGGCCTTTACGGCCCCGGATTTGCTGTGGTATAACGATTCGAATGAAAAATCGACGCTCACGGCCTACCATCCTTACTCCGGGCAGGGAATGCCCGCGGAGTTTTCCGTTGCGTTGGATCAAACCTCGGGAGCCGCATCGTCCGACCTGCTGGTCGCGGTGAAGAAGGACGTTACACCAACCTCGGCGCCTGTCGGAATGCTCTTTTATCATGTGATGTCGCAGCTGACGATCGTCATTACCAATAATTCCGACGCCTCGGTTACGGGGGTTACGGTCGGCGGGCTCGTCCCGACGGCCGTTGTCGATTACACGGTGCCCTCCGCCGCGGCCAAGGGCGGGGCGGAGGCTGCCGACGTCGAGGCGTTCGAAGTGACGGCCGATGCCGCCTACCGTGCCATCCTCGTGCCGCAGCAGGCCTCCCTGACGGTTACGGTAGCGACCGGTGACGGAAAGAGCCGCAGCAAAACCCTCTCTTCGGCACAGCTCGAAAGCGGGAAACGCTACGACATGTCGGTCGTCGTGACCAATATCGACATTGACGTGGAACTGAGCGGCGAAGTCGTCGACTGGGGCGACGGCGGTTCGCTCGATGGCGGCGGCGAAGGCGGCGGGGGCGGTGACCCCGGGACGCTTTCCTACGGGGGTGCGGACTACCCCACCGCGACGATCGGCGGACGGGTCTGGATGACCCGGAACCTGCGTTATTTGCCCGACGGTGCCCAGATCGGAACCGGTATCTGGTACCCTTGCCGCGGTACGGCGGGATCGAACGACGCAGAATATGTCGCAGAACGGGGACTGCTTTACAGCTTCACGACGGCTCTGGGTGGCACGGCCGCCGCATCCGGTACTCCGGTGCGGGGGATTTGTCCGCCGGGCTGGCATGTCCCCACGGGCGCCGAGATCGAACAGATGATCGCCAGCCCCGAATACGATGCGTCCCTGCTCCGTAGCGCCGGGATGTGGAATTCGGATGCAGGTCTGTATGTTGCGGAAAAGAAGGGGTACCTGATGAGCTGTACCTCGGAAGATAACGGCGCAATGTATAAGGCCTTGCTTTATTCGTCTGACGGTATCGTAGCCGGGCTCGCTCCGTTTCCCGCCGGGAACGGTGTCTCGCTGCGCTGCGTGAAAGATTCATAGCCGGCGGCGGATGCCGCGGAAAAGGAACGATCCCCGGTCTCGGATGAGCCGGGGATCGTCTTTTTACTGTGGGTTTACCCTCCTGAGGCAGGCCGCCGTGCAACCTTCCCTCGAAGATGCGGTGGGAGCGGATCGCCGTGCCGCCCCTCCCCGCAGGAGCCCTGTGCCCGCGTCGTCTCAGTTGTCGCGGTTCAGGAAGAAGACCGGGATGTTGGCCAGGAACACGTCCTTTCCCCGGAGCCGGTCGCGTTTGGCGAGCAGCTCGCTCAGCAGGATGTCGCCGATGACGTAATTGCTCTCTTCGCTGATGTACTGTTCGTGGACTTTCGAGAAGTTCAGGATGCCGTGTACGTCGGTCTCCTTGTACCGCGCATAGATTTTCAGGGTTATGTCCGTCGTATAGTCGGGCTTCTGCATGTAGCTCTGTTTCTTGTACTCGTAGCGGTAGTTGTTCAGGCGGGCCATGATGTCGCTCAGGATCGACGAGGCCGTGGGCAGGCTCCCGGCCCCCTTGCCGAACATGAACTGCCGGTCGTAGCACTCGCCGCGGATCACTACGCCGTTGTATTCGTCGTCCACGCTGTAAATATATTTCGAGGGCGTCACGAACTCCGGCATGACGAACATCGTGAAGTGTTCGTCGCTCACCTTGACGACCTGCGCCACGAGTTTGATCTTCACGTTTTTTTCGCGGGCATACCGGATGTCCGAATCGTGGATGGTCGAGATGCCGTAGGTGAAAATCTTTTCCGGGGCGACGTAGGTGCCCAGCGCATGTACGGTGATGATCACCAGCTTGAAGAGCGAATCGTAGCCTTCGATGTCGAACGACGGGTCGCTTTCGGCGAAGCCGAGCGCCTGCGCCTGCGCCAGGGCGCTGTCGTAACTCTCGGCGTGGTCGAAGACGCGCGAGAGGATGTAGTTCGACGAGCCGTTCAGGATGCCCTTCACCTCTAACAGCAGGTCGTTGTCGTAATACTCCTCGAGGTTGCGGATGACGGGGATCGAACCGCACGACGAGGCATCGTACAGCAGCGCCACGTTGTGCATCTTCTGGATCTCAATCAGTTCCGGAAGGTGGTGCGCCAGCATGGTCTTGTTGCCCGAGACGACCGGGATGCCGCGCAGCAGAGCCCGCTTGACGATGCTGTATGCGGCATCGGCCTGGTCGATCACCTCCACGATCAGGTTGATGTCCCGGTTGTCGAGTATCTCGTCGACCGACGTCGTGAAGAGGGATTTGTCGACCTCGATCTTGCGCGGTTTTTCCGGGTCGCGGACGCAGATCTTCACGATCTCCGCGTGGGCGTTCTTCGATTTCTGCACTACCTGGTAGATTCCCTGTCCGACGACGCCGAACCCGAACAGGCCGATTTTGATTTTGCTCATATGCTGCTTGTTTATTGATTGTTCATGAACGGACAGAGTATGTCGTTCAACTGCCCGTGTTCGACCAGGAAGCCGTCGTGCCCGAACGGGGAGTCTATTTCGTGGTACGTGCTTCCGGCGATCATGCCGTGCAGTTCGCGCATCTCGGCCGGGGTGAAGACGATGTCGGTCGTGATGCCGACCACCGTCGTGCGGGCCCCGATGCGTGCGAGGGCGGCCGCTACCCCGCCGCGCCCGCGTCCCGTGTCGTGGGTGTCGAAGGCGTTGAGTATGGCGTAGTACGAATAGGCGTTGTAGCGCCGGCAGAGTTTTTCGCCCTGATATTGCTGGTAGGTCGATGCGCGGTGTACTGCGGGGAGTTCCTCCCTGTCCTGCTGCGTGAGGTTGTATCCCAGCGAACCCCGGTACGTGAGCAGCCCCAGGGCGCGTGCGGCTGCCAACCCGGTCATTCCGGCGTCGTCGCGCGGCTCGCCGAACGTCGTGTCGGCCTCGATAGCCATGCGCTGGGTCTGGTCGATGGCGATCGTCCAGGGCGAGGCTTTGGCCGCCGTGGCGATCAGGATCAGTTTTTCGATGCGTTCCGGTTCCATGACCGCCCATTCGATGGCCTGGAAACCCCCGACCGAACTGCCTACGAGCGTGTCGATGCGGCCGATGCCGAGTGCGCCGGCCAACAGCCGGTGTGCGCGGACGATGTCGCGGATCGTGAACGGCGGGAAATCCTTGTAATAGGGGCTTCCCGTTTCCGGGTTCACGTGCAGCGGCCCCGTGGTGCCGTAGTGCGACCCGAGGATGTTGGCGCAGACCACGAAGTGGCGTGCCGGGTCGAGGAAACACCCCGTCTCCACCGTGTGCGGCCACCAGTCCGCCACGTCCGAATTGGCAGTCAGGGCATGGCATACCCACACGACGTTGTCGTACGCCGCATTGGGCTTGCCGTAGGTGTGGTAAGCGATCCTCAGCTCGGGCAGCGTATGCCCCGTTTCGAGCACGAACGGCCCGGGTGCTTTGTAAATGCTGGGTTCCATTATCCGATGTGTGCGAAAGCCTGTTCGAAGTCGTCGATAAGATCGTCGGTATTCTCCAGCCCGACGGAGATGCGCAGCATGGTCGGCGTAACGCCTGCTGCGGCGAGGTCTGCGTCGCCGAGCTGTTTGTGCGTGGTCGATGCCGGGTGCGTAACGACCGTGACCGAGTCGCCGATCATGACCATGTGTGCCGCCAGGTTGAGCGATTCGACGAAACGTACGGTGCTGTCGAGCGTGCCTTTGAGTTCGATGGTGAAGACGGCCGACGAACCGAACCGGAAATACTTCTTCGCGTTTGCGTAGCTTGGGTGCGACTCGAAGCCCACGAAGCTGACACGCTCCACTTTGGGATGGTTACGGCAGTATTCGGCCAGCCTGCGGGCCGACTCGACTTCGTGCCGCACGCGCAGCGAAAGCGTTTCCAGCCCGAGCGTCATCAGGTAGGAGTCGAACGGCGAGGGGCAGCAGCCCAGGTCGCGGACACCGTCCACGCGGCATTTCACGATGAAGGCCGCCGCGCCGAATGCCTCGTGGAAATTCAGTCCGTGATACCCTTCCGACGGGCCGTCGATCTGCGGGAACTTGCCGTTGGCCCAGTTGTAATTGCCCCCGTCGACGATCACCCCGCCCATGGCCGTGCCGTGACCGTTGATCCACTTGGTCGCCGAGTCGACGACGATGTTCGCACCCCACTCGAAGGGGTTGCACAGGTAGCCCGCGGCACCGAATGTATTGTCCACGATGAAGGGCACGTCGTAGCGTTTGGCCAGCTTGCCCAATGCTTCCATGTCCGATACGGTGCAGGAGGGGTTGCCCATGCTCTCGGCGTAGATCGCCTTCGTGCGTTCGTCGATCAGCGCCTCGAAGTCCTCGGGGCGTTCGCTTCGGGCGATGCGGCAGTCGATGCCGAGCCTGCGCAGCGAAATGCGGAACTGGGTGAAGGTGCCGCCGTAGAGGAACGGCGAGGCGACGATGTTGTCGCCTTCGGCCGCCAGCGAGAGCACGGCGATGAGTATGGCCGACATGCCCGACGAGACAGCCAGCGCCCCCACGGCCCCGTACAGGGCGGCGATGCGTTGCTCGTATACGATCGTGGTCGGGTTTTGCAGCCGGGTGTAAATGTTGCCCCCTTCGCTCAGGTCGAAGAGCCTGGCGGCGTGTTCGCAGCTCTTGAAGCGGTATGCCGCCGTGGGATATATTGCCACACCGCGGGCACCCGTTGGGTCGTCGGGTTGCAGCCCTCCGTGGATCTGCAATGTCTCGAAACGTAATTTTTTCTCAGCCATGCTATCTGTTTTTTAGTCGTTACAAAAAAAATCCGACCTCTCTGAAGCCGGATTGTGTCGTTCGTATACACGGAAAATCTACACCCGGCGGAATCGGTTGCGCATGTACATCATATCCATGGTCATACTGCGGAGCGAGCCGCCGTATGTGTCGTGGTATGTCGTCGTGGCAATCATTTTCTGCTTTCGGATGTTTTCCTGTGTGCAAATATAGGAATTTTTCGGCTCATGCTTGCGGTCGGCCCGATTTTTTTGCAAAAAGATGGATAACTTTTCGTTCGCATGCGTTACCGGCATGTCGAGCCGAGCCGCTTTTACCATATCATTCTTGCCGTGGTTACCAAATATTCCGGTGAATCCGCTCCTCCGTCCGAATTTCTTTTTGCTTGCAGATATGGGCGTTCGGGGCTGCATGGCCAATGGCGAGGAAGCCGGTGAATTCGTATCCTTCGGGAGCGTTGACCAGTCGTTTGACGTGTTCCGGTTCATTGCCGATGGGGATACGGAACGCACAGGCCAGCCCCTCCGCCGTTGCCGCCAGCAGGATGTTCTCGACTGCCGCCCATGCCGAAGCAAAATAATTGAGCGAACTTTGATCGGCGGGTTCGCATAGCGGACAATCCTTTTGCCGGAAGAACGGCAGGACGAGGCATCCGCTCTGCATGAGCATCTTTTGCTGCTTGGGCAGTGCGTCGGTAAACATGGCGTGCTCGTCCCTGTCCATCACACCGGCGGCAGCCTCCAATCCCGCCTGCTGAATATTTTTGGTGTTTTCGGCAACGGGCGAGATCATGCGGGAGATGTTCTCCTGCCCCCGCACGACTACAAACTCCAACTGGCGCAGGTGATCGTTTGTCGGAGCCTTGAACGCCGCCGCCAAGATCCTTCCCAATACTTCGTCCGGCACTTCCCTGTCGGAAAAGTCGCGGATGGTTCTCCTTTTCTCCAATACTTGATAGAAATCCATAACAATACGTTTTTAGGTTACACTTGTCGTTTACAGTTGCAAAGTTACGCCTCCTTATTGTTGTGTATTTGTGGTATTGTTTTATATATTTGTCGTAGATTTGCAGGAACGTTAATTTACATGCCATGATGGAAGATACCGCTATCCCTTATGAATTGCCCGAAGTGAAGGATCATTCGTTCTTCTTCATAGACCAATGTGTAAAAACAAATGTCGAAGCCAAGCTGCACCGGCACGATGCGTGGGAACTGTATTATGTCGTTCACGGGTGCGGCAGGCGTATGGCGGGCGATACGTTGCAGCCCTTTGCGGCTGGTGACGTGGCGTTGATACCGCCGTCCATGCTCCATCGCTGGGAGTATGCGCCGGATTCGGCGGACAAACGGGGATATGTCCGGTATCTGATGGTGGCCTTCAGCCACTCGTTGGTGGAGCGGTGTGTGGACGTGTTTCCTGAATTGCGCAACCGTCTGGCTGGAATCCAGTTTCCGACCGATGCCCGGAAGTTCGGTTCCGAAAGCTCCCGCATCATTCGCAAAACATTGTCACGGATGAACGATCTGGATGAATTGGGCCGTTTGTGCGAAATGTTCCGCCTGCTGCCTGTCATTTTCACCTCGTCCGACCATACGTTTGCGGGGAAGCCGATGCGCATCGAGCGGGATGTGCGGCGCATGCAGCAAATCAGCGCTTATCTGATGGCGCATTACGTCCATACCATCTCTCTGGATGAGATTGCGGCCGAGGTCGGCATGAACCGCTCTGCGTTCTGCTCTTATTTCAAGCGGTGCAAGGGAATGACTTTTTCCGAGTTCGTTACCCGGTATCGTTTGAATACGGCTTGCGAGCTGCTGGTACATTCGCAGAAGCAGGTGTCGGAAATATGCTATGCCGTAGGATTCAACGATGTCCCGCATTTCAACCGTATCTTCAGAAAGATGAAGCATATGTCACCAAGGGAGTATAGAAACAACCATTCATGTCATTGAGCCGGCATTCGCGATAATTACCCGGTCTCGGAGTGCCCGCCCATTGCGGCAAGGTTTCCGCCGGTTTTCCCTGCCCGGTATTTAGGTTAAGTTCCTGTTCCGCAATTCTGTGCCCCTGTCCTGCACTTTTAATTAGCCCCAAGGCATTTCGCCACTCCCCTGAAAAAGCGGTTTTGCGGCCGGGATTTTGCATGCCATATTTGCGAAGCTGGCCTTTTTTGTCGAATAAAAGGGCGAAAAAGTTTTAAATTGGAAATTAATGTTTATATTTGTGTCGAAGAAAGTGCGCAACGCACGATGGGATGGATTAAAAATATCAATTTATGAAACGACTTTACGCTGTTGCAGCTATTGCAACGACGCTTTTGGCCTTTTCGTGCCAGAAACACATGGGCACCGGCAGCGGCGAACCGCAGGAGCCCTCGTCTGCAGTTCCCGCTGATTTCAAATGGGAAACGACCCGTGACCTGGATATTTCGGTCGGCATGCCGAGTGTTACGGGCAGTGCGCCCCAATATGCCGTTATCCGTGTTTATTCCTCTCCGATCCTCTCGGACGGCAATATCGTGGCGATGGGTGTGGTGACGCCATCCCGCCCCGTGTTCGAGACCGCGGTGACGATCCCGGCCGGGATCGGGAACATTTATGTCCAGACCACCCTGCCCGACGGTACGGTGGCCGTCTCCATGGAACCGGTCGCAGCGTCGGTGAACGTCGCCGGTGCGCAGATGAAGGCCGCAGCCGGGACGCCCTCACTCCAGATGGCCGGCATGACGCGCGCCGCGGCCGACAGTTCGATGCCCGACTACCCGCGGCTCGCAGCGAAGGCCGAGGGTGATTTCGCCGAGGGGGCCATCATCCGGAATACGCCTGCCGGCAAGATCGACCTGGGGGCGAGCTGGGCTCCTTTTGCCGCTGCGGAGTATTATATCCCGGCAGGAGCCGAGGTTACGGGCAATATCAGCCTGAACGGAACCTTTAGCCCCAACCCCTCGCCGATCCTCTACGTGGCGGGTAAACTGACGCTCGATGCCTCCGTTACGATTGGCCAGGCGACGCTCGCAGTGCTTCCGGGCGGCGAGGTATACATCCGTGAAGCAAGTGCGAACATGCAGCAGAACGCACCCAACCCCGCGATTTTCGTTTTCGAAGGCGGTAAGTTCACCACCGGGAAAACCAACTTTTCCTGCAAGGCCGTGGTCAACGAAGGGAAATTTATCGTCGAGGGAACATTCGACATCAATAATTCCTGTGCGTTCTACAACGGTGCCACCGCAGAATTGGAGGCCGATGACATGGAAATCACCAACCGGGCGAAACTTTATAACGACGGCAAGATAGAGAGCGATGATTTGGAGCTCAACTCCTACGCCGAACTGTCTAACTGCGAGAATGGTGTCGTTGATGTTGACGGGACTTTCTATTTGACCAACAACTCGGTTGTTTACCAGAAAGGTTTGGCCTCGATGGAGAGACTCGAAGCCCGCGGCGGGGGGACACTCTATGTGAATTGCCATACCGTAGCCGAGGAAATTGCCGCCGAAGGTGCCCGATTCTATATTGCATCCGGTGCGGGGCTCGATGCCGAGGAGGTCTATTTCAACAGCAATACGGAGTTGTACGCCGCTGCCGGCTCGATCTTCGCCATGGACGAGTATAATGCCGGTAAGTCGGGCGGCAATGTCCGTATCGTGAGCCAGGCTGCCGCCGACCAGCTCATGGCCGTGGTCGTGATCCGCGAGAAAGGCGTGAGCTCACGCTATTACGGGACGAAGTTCGACGGGCTGATGGAAGTCGTGTACGACAATGCGGCCGATTCGAAATACGTTATCGACGAGCGTAGCCTTACCGGTGGCGCCGTGATGCGCGCCAGGCAGACGGTCGTGCTCCCCGAAGCCAAATGCAACGGTGGCCGGCAGCCCATAACGCCCGATCCGGAACCGGAACTCGAGTTTGTCGAGGTCAACGGTTTACCCTATACCTACTGCTTTGAGGACGGCTGGCCGTGGATCGGCGACTACGACATGAACGATGTCGTGGTGGTCGTAAGCGTCGACCGCCGCAGCGACAAGGAGACCGGGAAGGTCGACCTGATCCGCATCAACTGGGAACTGAAGGCCGCAGGTGCCGCGCACCTGAATGCCTTTGCCGTCCAGCTGGATAAGGTACGTGCGTCGGAGGTCGCCGGTGTGGAAACCACGAATACGACCTTCGGCCGCGGTGCATTTGCGGGCCCTGGCCCCGAATCGGGCAGCGAGCTGGCCGTAATCCCGCTTTTCAACACTTCGCAGGAGATACTGGGCGAAGGGACTTACATCAATACGACCAAGGGCGTGGCCGTACCGACCGTGAAACACACGACGACCGTGACCTTCGCGCAGCCGGTCGATCCCGCGGCTGTCCGCGAATCGGCACTCAATGCGTTCATCGTCGTGAACCAGAAGAGTTCGGGTACGTTCACCCGCGAGAAGGAGATCCACATGCCGGGGCGCATGCCGACGCAATTCGCGGTCGTATCGGGCAACACCTTCCTGGAGTCGGATCCCTACCGTTATTTCGTCACCAAGGGCGACGGTGTGAAGAACAACTACATGATGTGGGCGCTGTGTATCCCGGGTGAGTTCCGCTATCCGCTCGAACGCAGCGATATCCGGGACGTCTATACCTACTTCAACGCATGGGCGGCATCGGGCGGCCGGGAGCATGTGGACTGGTATCAGGACGATGCCGACGAGGCCCTGCTCTATTAGTCTGCGTTAAATGATCTAAAAGAGGTTGTCTAACAACTCTTTGAAAATGAAAATCACCCCCCGTCGGAACTGACTCTGACGGGGGTGAAATCGTTAAAAATCGGACTTGACGGACTGCCCTCTCCTCCGGATTTCCCCCCCCCTCCAGCCTTCCCCGTATTCTGATTCTGCTCCCGACGCCGGCCTTTGGGCTTTGCCTGCCGGCAGCCCTCCTGCGCGGAAATAAAATCCCCGCAGGAGGGAGCCCTGCGGGGATTTCCGTTGTGTTACAGAATAATTATCGGTGGCTGTCGATCCGCTCGACCCCTTCGCGGGTTGCCGCACCGCGCAGGATCGTCCTGCAAAAGAGGTAGGACTCCTCGCGCGTCGCGTTGTTTATCCGCATTTCGAAGATCGTTTCCAGAATCCGGTCTGCGAAACTCTCGGCATCGATTTCGGGCAACAGGAGCTTTTCTTCCCGGCTTCCGCGCAGGTGGGCGGCCAGTTCGTTGCGCCAGAATTCCCGGTGTTCGTCGAAATGTTCCGCGTAGGCCACCTTGTGGCGCAGGTCGGACAGAAAACTGCTTTCGACCGTATACAGGTGTTCGATGTATTCGTATACCAGCTTGAAGGCCCGTTGCAGCGAACTCCTGCTGCGGCGTTTCCTGTAAGCCGTGATGCGCTCCTGCTGTTGATGGCACATGAAATCGAGGCAGGCGCTCACCAGGTCTTCCTTGTCAGCGAACATTTCATAGAGGGTGCGTTTCGAGATCCCCAGCGTTTGCGCGATCTCATCCACCCGGACGGCACGGATGCCGTTCCGGGTGATGAGTTCCTGCGTGATGCGGATGATCTCCTCTTTGGTCGCTCCCCTTTTCATTATTTCGCCTCCGCTGCAATGTCGCGGCCGCCACCCAAAGCCTGGTAGAGGTTCACGATACCCTGGATCTCGTCAAAGCGGTCTGCTATCTGGTTCAACTGTGCCGAAAGCAGCGACTGCTGGGCGGTCAGCACTTCGAGGTAGGTCGTGCTGCCGTGTTTCATAAGCAGTTCGGTGCTCTCCACGGCGCGCTCCAATGCCTCGATCTGCTGTGTCCGCAGGTCGGTTTTCGCGCGGGCCGACTGGCACTGCGTGAGGGCGTTGTTGACCTCGGCACCCGCGTTGAGCAGAGCCTGCTGGAATGCCAGCTTGGTTGCTTCCTGCTGTGCCTTGGCGATTTTCACGCGGGCGCGGTTGGCGTTGGCATTGAAGATGGGTTGCAGGAGTGATGCTGCGGCCGACCAGAGGAATTTCCCGGGATCGACGATCCGGGCCCCGCTGTTGTTCGTCCATCCCAACGTCCCGCTCAGCGTGATCGACGGATAGAGGGCCGAGCGTGCCTCGCTGGTGGCATAATAGGATTGCATCAGCGAGTATTCGGCGCTGCGGATGTCGGGGCGGTTCGAAAGCATCTGCACCGGTATGCCGACAGTCAGGTCGTCGGGCAACTGCTGGCTTTCGAGGCGGCCGCGCTCGATGGGGTGCGGGCCTTCGGCCAGCATCGAACAAAGGCTGTTCTCGGCCTGGCGGATCTGGTATTCCAAGTCGTGCAGCGAAGCCTCGATGGCGAGGCAGTTGCCTTCGTACTGCGCTACGGCGGCTTCGTTGGCCATGCCGGCCTCTTTCAGCGCGCGCATCGTGCGGACACTCTCGCGCCATTTCCCGGCAGTTTGCTCGGTAACCTCATATTGCCCGTCGAGCATCAGCAACGTGTAATAGAGATTTGCGATGCCCGAGATCAACTGCGTTTTCACGGCCTGTTCGTACTCCTTGCTCTGGAGGTAGAGCGCCTTGGACTTGCGTTTGGCGTTGGTCAGGCCGTTGAAGATGTCGATCTGCCAGCTTGCCGTAACCGGGATACTGTACGTTTTGCCCGGCGTGGCCCAGTCGAAGCTGCTCATGCTGCCCTGAGGTGCGAAGTTGAACGACGGCAGGTAAGCCAGGCGCGCCGACTTAAGCGTCGCCTCGGCTTCCTTCACCCTCCATTGCGCCGATTGCAGGTCGGTATTGTTCTCCAGCCCCTGGCGGATGAGTGTCCGCAGGTAGGGGTCGGTGAACATCTCTTCCCAGCCCAGGTTGCCGATCGTCGTCGTGTCGGCAGTCTCGGCCGTGCCGTACAGCCCGTCGGTTTTCACCTCGGGACGGGTGTAGGGCTTGTAGATGCCGCAGCCGGTCATGGCCGCTGCGGCCAGTATGATAATAAGCT
>ERZ1027033.1027-NODE-1027-length-13151-cov-9.437080_pt1 | contig 13151 bp, 10 predicted proteins | sample MGYA00519444_ERZ1027033 | MGnify/ENA primary metagenome ERZ1027033 (study PRJEB26926, sample SAMN06164887) | human gut metagenome | biome: ENVO:00009003; feature: ENVO:2100002; material: ENVO:00002003 | host: Homo sapiens | place: USA | collected 2012 ...
GTCCCCGCCCGATGCCTGGCTGCTTCCCCGCCCGATGCCCGGCAGCGGCCTGCAAACCCGGCCCGGGGCGCCCGCTCGGGGCCGGCGTACCGTTTTTATCCGCCGCGGAATACGAATCCCTGCGCGGTCGCGTTCCTTTTATGGAATTTTTCCTATTTTTGCCCATGATTATGAAACGCTTCCTTCTCCTCTGTCTGCTGTTCGTCCCGTGCCTCGCGGCACAGGCCGAAACCTACCGCGTCGAAGACATCCCCAATGTCCAGCGCGCCGACCGCACGCGTTACGTCTCGAACCCCGACGGGATACTCTCGGACGAGGCCGTGGCGCATATCGACCGTTTGTGCGCTGCGCTGCGCGAGCGGGCCGTCGCCCAGGTCGCCGTGGTCGCCGTGGACGACATCGCGGGCGGCGACGTCTTCGAATTCGCCATCGACCTCTTCTCCGCATGGGGCGTAGGGCAGGCCCGCAACGACAACGGGCTGGGCATCCTGCTGGTCAAAGACCGCCGCGAGATCCGTTTCGTCACGGGCGGCGGGCTGGAGGGCGTGCTGCCCGATGCGATCTGCAAGCGCATCCAGCTCAAATACATGCTCCCGGCATTCCGCCAGGGCGATTACAGCCTCGGCATGGTGCAGGGGGTCGAAGCCGTGTCGCAGCTGCTCGAGGGGAGCGAACTGGATCTGGGCGGTGCCGATACGGGCGGCGACGAGCTGCCCGCATGGGCGGTTTTCCTGATCGTCACCGGGTTCGTCGTAGTGCCGATGGGCGTGATCCTGCTGGGTTACTACGCCCGCAAGCGTTGCCCGAAATGCCATAAACTGACACTCCGGCAGCAGTCGAGCGACATCCTGAAGGTGACGCCCAACTACCGGCTGGTCGAATATACCTACGTCTGCTCGAATTGCGGCGCCGTGGTCAAACGGCAGGCCAAAAACCTGCGCGACGACAATTTCGGCGGCGGCGCGGGCGGCGGCACGATCATCGGGGGGCGTGGTTTCGGCGGCTTCGGCGGAGGGTCGCGAGGCGGTGGTTTCGGCGGCGGTTCGTTCGGTGGCGGCGGTGCCGGCTCGCGCTGGTAAAGGCCGCAGGGCGTGCAGGGCGGCTTTGCCGGTTGCGGGCGGCTGTTTGCCGGACAAAGGCTGGCTTTGCGGGCGGCCGGAATGGTTTTCCCGGCCCCGACGGGATAAGATTGGAATGAATTTAAAACACTTTATATTATGAAGAAATGGATTTGGATTGGAGTCGTCGCCGTCGTGGTGATCTTCTTCTACGCAACGTACAACGGATTTGTCAATAAAGAGGAGGGGCTGAAGACCGCATGGTCGAATGTCGAAACGCAGTACCAGCGCCGTGCCGACCTGATTCCCAACCTGGTGAACACGGTCAAGGGCTATGCCGCACACGAGTCGCAGACTTTCGAGGCCGTAACCGAGGCCCGTGCGAAAGCCACCTCGATCAACCTTTCGGCCGACGACCTCACGCCCGGGAAACTCGCCGAGTTCCAGCAGGCGCAGGCGCAGGTGCGCTCGGCGCTGGGGCGCCTGATCGCCGTGTCGGAGAGTTATCCCGACCTGAAGGCCAACCAGAATTTCCTCGAACTGCAAGCGCAGCTCGAAGGCACCGAGAACCGTATTTCAGTGGCCCGCAAGGAGTTCAACGAAGTGGCCAAGACCTACAACGTCGCCGTGCGCCGCTTCCCGGCCAACCTGGTGGCCAAGTTGTTCGGGTTCGGGCAGAAGCCCTACTTCGAGGCTGCCGAAGGCACCGAAACCGCACCCCGGGTGCAGTTTTAGCCCGGCTCCGGGTAGAAAGCAAAGGGACGGGACGCGCCAGCGTATCCCGTCCCTTTTGTGTTGTCGGTGCCTGCCTACTTGCGGCTTCCGAGAATCCGGAGCAGGTAGAGGAACAGGTTGATGAAGTCCAGGTAGAGGGTCAGCGATCCCAGCAGTGCGATTTTCTGCGTCGATTCGTCCACGACCTCGGCGTTCATCACCATCTTCTTGATCTTCTGCGTGTCATAGGCCGTGAGGGCGACGAACACCAGCACGCCGATGTAAGTTATCACCCACATCATCGTTTCGCTGCGCAGGAAAAGGTTCACCACCGTTGCGATGATGATGCCGATAAGCGCCATGTAACCCATGTTCCCGATGCCCGAGAGGTCGCGCTTGGTGAAATACCCGAACAGCGCCATGGCGCCGAACGTGCCGGCCGTCACGAAGAAGGTCGATGCGATGGACGATGCGGTGTAGAGCAGGAAGATCGAAGCCAGCGTCGCGCCGTTGAGGATCGAGTAGGCGATGAACATCAGCGTTGCCGTGAGGAACGACATGCGGAAGATGAACGACGAGAGGATGATGACCAGCGCCAGTTCGGCGATGATCAGGCCGAAGAATGCGACTTTGCTGCCGAAGATGGCATTGAGCAGCGTCGGCGAGTCGGAGACCGTCAGGGCCGTTGCGCCCGTGATGAAGAGGGCCATCGTCATCCATAGGTAGACGTTGCGGAACAGGGTGGTGTTCTCGGACTTGTCAGCCCTGCGCACGCCGGCTGTCTTGCTGTAATTGGTGCTTGTTTCCATAAAGTTTTCCTGTGTATACCTGAAATTACGTTTCGTCGCGGTTTTTCCGCTGTCGGCGCAAAGGTAACGATTAAATCGGAGTTTTCGGGCAAAGCCGCGTAAATTTCACGGCCGGCCGCCGGGGATGCGGTGCGGCTACATCCCTTTTTTTATACCGGCCCGGATCAGGAGGATATTTACGGGCAGCGCCACGAGGAATCCGCATGCCATGGCGACCTGCATCGAGAACCAGAATACGAACGAGGTGCGGGGCATTGCCTCACCGCCGTTGAGCGCGAAGATCGCCACGGCCATCCAGCCGTACATGCCGGCCTGCCATGCCGTGAGCGAGAGTATGTCGGCTTTGGCGGCACGGCGTATTGCTTCGCCGCGCGGGAGCGTGCGTTCCATGCCCCGGATCGCGGCGTACTGGAACCCGATGCCGAATGCCAGGGCCAGGAGGTAATCCACGACCCATGTCCCTGCCAGTATGCTTCCGCCTATGGCTACCGGAACGAAGAAGAGAAACCATTCGCCGACGATGTCGGCCAGCGTGCACCCCGCCCCGCAGTGGAGCGTCGACAAGACGACCGACTGCCACCGCGGCCGCCCCTTCATTCCGGGCATATCACTCATCCCGTCCATCCCGTCCATGCCTTCCATACCCCGGGGCCCGGCCGTCCCGGACATCTTCGTCCTGTTTGTCATCCCGGGCATGTCCGTCCCGTCTGCCGTATCCGCTTTGTCCGCTGCCCCCTTCATCCCGGGCATATCACTCATCCCGTCCATGCCTTCCATACCCCTGGGCCCGGCCGTCCCGGACATCTTCGTCCCGTTTGTCATCCCGGGCATGTCCGTCCCGTCTGCCATTCCCGGCATGCTCGCTCCGCTTGCCATGTCCGGTATGCCCGCCTCATCTGCCATGCCCGCTTTGAGCGCCGTCCCTTTCATTCCGGGCATATCTTCCGCCCCGTCCGCTCCTGTCGTGGTTCCGTTCTCCATCTGCATCCCGTGCATCCCCGGTTCCGGCATGTTCATGGCCCGTTCCGACTCCGAAACCTTCCATAAATCCGTTCCCGCTACGGACATGTCTTTGCGTCCGTCCGTTCCGGGCTTCCCGTTCGCCGCTTCCGGCCCCAAGCCTCCGCCCCGTCCGTCCGTTCCGGGCTTTTCGTTTCCTACCTTCTGCCCGGCGCTGTCGACCTGCCGCTCGTTCCCGGTTTCCCCGATGCCGCCGCCTTTTGCCGGCTCGCTGATTTTCGCGGAGTCTTTCTGCTTTCCGGTGCCGTTGTTTTGCACGGGCATGTGCCGCGCGGCGCGTCCGAAGGCGTAATAGGCCCATAGCCCGAAAAAACTGGCCCAGAGGGCAGTGAGTACCCATACGCTTTCCATAATGCGCATCGGTTGCCGGCGCGTACGCAGGTCGGCCGCGACGATGAGCGCCGAGCCGATGCCGCCTGCTACGAACAGGACTGCCAGATAATAGAATTGCTGCATGACGAGGTGTTTTTCCCGTCATGCAGCAATTTATATACCGCACCGCGCTCTGTCCTGCCATCGAAAGCCGGGCGGGGAATTCAGCCGGGTCGGCTTGGGCTGGAACCGAAATATTGGTTTCGTAGATCCCGAACTGGGTGCGCTCGAATAACTCAGGGCATCAAATCCAACGTGACGATCACCGGATTGGCATAGCCGGTTTCCTCCCGTTGGCCGAACAATGCCGCTTGCATGCCGGGGGATAACCTGGTTTGGTCGAGCACACCTGTAATCCGGTTCCCGGCTACGTCTACCGGGCCGTTCATTACCGTGGCGAACAGTCCGTTCCTGTCTGGCTCGTTTCCCCCGAACGTGATACCGACCAGTCCCGATACGGTACGGTGCGTATCCTTGTCGTAAACCACCAGGTAGGGCATGCGTTTGGCCGTGATGCCGATTCCTGCATAACGGTCTGTCTCCCAGAATTGACCGTTGAAATAGGTGTATTCGTCCCTGTATTGTTTTATAAACCTTTCGAAATTCCCCCTGCACAGTTTTTCATAGTCGCCGGGGAGTGCATGGGAAGGAATGTCGAATATATATTTTGCATATAAATTTTTATCCCGGAGCATGTATACTGCCGGCCGGAATGCCTTTTTGTAGATAACATCTTCGTCGAAGCCCTGCAAATCGTATTTGTTGCTGAAATCCATCGAGTACTTGTTTTTATAGACTTTTGCCCGAATATCCCCCTCGGGGCCTATCTCGAGCAATTCGTAGTTTTTCAGCGAATCGCATTTGGAATTATCCCCGCCGACGGCATAAATGGCAGAACCATCGCCGCCCGACTCTATCTCATAAATTGAGTAGGGCAGGCGTATCGATCTTATAAATGTTCCGTCGGGATTGTAATAGAGAAGTTTATGGCCGAACATGTCGAACACCGTTACGGTCGAGTCTGACACGATGAAATCCGTCGGTTCGATAAACTCTCCGGGGCCGCGGCCTCTGCGTCCTATACGATTGCGGAATTTACCCTCCTCGTCGAATACGAACAGGGCTTTTTGCAGGTGCCGATCCAGTATGTAGTACTTTTCATTCCGGCATGATAATTTATAAACTTCGCCGACAAGGCATTCTTCCGATGTCTCGAGGCGGGTGAATTTATGGTTGCGGACAATACTGTCCAAATCGGGTGTGCCGTTGTTTGTGGCTATTTTAATTGTAGTAGCCCGGCTCTCGTCGATACGATCCGCTGATTGTGTCGAATCACAACTAATAAGACAGATAATTATAATGCTGGCCGAAATAATAACCGATATCCGATTCATAATCTTTTTTATTTTTAAATCTCCTCACTTAAATAAAAAATTCGAAATGAGGAGATTTGAATAAGAGATAAATTGATTCGTGAGAGTTTTTGAACCCACGTTTGCGGCCCTTCGGTTATTGCCCGGCGTCATTCCATCGTCACGCACATGTTTTCGAAATCGATCCGTATCCGACGTACATCGACGATGTTGTTCATCTGCCCGTCGTAACCGGCCACCTCCGCCGTATGCATGTCCTCCGTGTCGAAAACGACCCGCACCTCCGGCAGGATCACCTCCCGCGATCCTATCTTCGCGCAAATGCCGCCGAGTGCATGGTATCTGTATTCCGCTGCCCCGGCCGCGGTTATTTCCGACCCCCTGCGGACGGGGCCCAGCTCCGGGAGCGACGATGCGTGTTCCGCATAGAACTTGCCCGATAAGCGGGGTTTGGCGTTCATCCCCGTGTCCCAGTGCATCATTGCCGGGATGCCGTTCAGTTCCAGCCACAGGTAGGGGATGTTGTCTTTCAGCATGAAGTTGGCAATCCCGGTTTGCGGTTGCTTCCCGGTGTCGAACGTGATGGTTCCGTGCTCTACATCCACGGTCAGGGCCGATAGCTTCCTGAGCGTCGAAATCCCCAGCATCGCCCGGATCCGTGTGATGCCCGAATCGGCGGCCGCTTCCCGATCCCGTGCCGCCAGGCCGTCGGGGAAGACACAGCAAATCTCGTTTTTGAGGGTGATGGATCCGATTTGCAGGGAGTCGAGAATTCCCAGTTTCATGTAAGATGCCGGGGACATCCGCAGTGAATCCTGAAATATCCGGACACCCAGTTCGTCGGCCAGGCTCTGGTCTATCGAAGTATATTCGGCCCCGATATCCAACAGGGTTTTCACGCTTTTGCCGCAATAGTCTGCGTTCAGGTAAAATAGGCCGTCCTCCAACTCCATGCCGACCGTGCCGGGGGAACCCTCCCGCGAGCGGTCGATCACCTCCATCCGGGGCAGCCTGGCAATTTTCCGGCATTGCTCCAGCCCCGAGGCGATCCCCTTCCGGGTCTGGTCGTCGAGGTAGGGGGCGTCGTAGGCCAGCATATAGGTGAATACGGAGTCTATTTTCGCATAGGCACGCAAGGGGGCGAGGTTTTTGGCCATCAGCATCCTGTACATGACGGCTTGTCCCCCGAGCTGTCCGCCGTATTTGGCCAGCAGCTCTTCGACAGCGGCCACCCCTTCGGCCGGCCTGTTGAAATATGCTCCCAGGAATGCGCCGGAAATCAGGCGGATAACCTCGGACAGGTCGTCGTCGTGGGTGTCGTAAAGGGATTTGGCATCGAACCATTTTTCCTGGTTGATGTATTGGAAAATTTGCTGGTCATACTCCTCCTGGGCATAAGTATGGACGGAAGCGCCCAGAATCGGGAAAATGAGCAGCCCGAAAATTTTTCGTATCATGGTCGACCTTGTTTTTTGATTTTCAGACCCGGGAAAAGCGGGGACGCAATGTGTTTTGGGTTTGCAGTTGTAAAATAATTTAAATCGAATATATGGATAAATAATTTATTTTACAATTATTCGGTCGATTAAATGCTATTTTAGGTTTTCATCCATTTGGCTTAACCGATAGATCGTTAGCTTTTAGCGGAGTTTTTGAGAATCTTCGGTACGAGTTGGGTGTAGTTTCTCAACTTGTATGCTCGCTCCAAAATTCAATATATTTCGGACTTTGTGGAATTTCAAAATTGTCAGGCAGTCTCAAATGAAATTCGTTTCGAAAATAGGTCGCTAAGTCAAATCCATAATAAATAATGTCCATTTGATGTACGGATAGGATGGGATTTCCTGTCTCATGCGGCTTACTCGGAATGTAACGATTAGAATAAATCGGTATCAATTTCGGATATTTCTTGAAATTTTCTGTCGCAATTTCTTTTTGCCGTTCGAATATTTCAGGTTTTTCACCCCAATTCTCGTCCCAAAACGCATTATTCTCAATGTCGAATAACATTCCTTCAAGCGGCCGATTCAATTTGTCGAATACTTCATCTTCGTATTCTTTTGATGAAAGTGCTTTTCTCCAATTGACAAATCCTTTCGATACAGGCAGTTCCAAACATAATAATGTTTGTAAATCCGGTGGAAATGTTATGTCGAAATTTGCTTCGACTGTTATCAATTCCTCGTTTGTCAATCCTTTCTCAAGTTGGATTCCTCTACTTTTCAGAAGTTGTATCAACAATTTTATTCGATCTTCGAGTTTCATCTTTCATTAGTTTATTTTGCACATTTGTGAATTGCGCCCAACCACCTTTACTACCTCTATTATTTTTCAAAGTCGGTTTCTGTGTCGGGTAAAATAATTTTGTCTAATATTAAAGAATTTAAATGGGGATTCCCATTTGTCTTTGCTGCAAAGAACATAGCATACACAAAGATAGAAATATTAATATACGATTCACTGGAATTGAGCAATAAATCTGTTTGTTCGACGGAGGTATTGAGATTGAAAAAGAAAATACATACGCTTGAATATCGTTCGGAATGAGTTTAGCCATTGCCGTCTGCCTTTCCCTGCCGGCCTTTGGCAAACGGCCAAACGCATCCCTCCCGACCGACTGGCCGGGAGGGATGCGTTTCAGGATGCTGCATTTCGGGTTGTGTTCCGCGGTGTGCGCGCAATCCGGGCTGTGTGTTCCGCGGTGCTGTGTGCTGCTGTGCACGTTGGGATGCTATGTGCCGCGGAGTTGTGTACGTTCCGGGATGTCGTGATTCGGGTTGCTGCATTCCGGATTGTTGCATTCCCGGTCACGCGATCCGGACTGTGACCCTCGGTGCTGCCCCGGGAACTTTACAGGCGGTTCTTCTCGTCGGCCGAACCCGCTTCGACCGCCTTGCGTTTGAAGGCTTTGCCCGACTTGAAGTTGTAGGTCACCCCGATCGTGAAGCTGCGGTCGTTCCACTGCTGTTTGACGTCGATCATGCGCACGAACCCGTCGCCGTGCGTGGTGAGGGGTTTACATGTTCGCCAAATGTCTGCCCGTTTCCCGAGACTGTTGCAGGGGGGCCGGCCGAATGCGAAATGGCCTCAGTTCGGAGACTGGTAAGTGTTCGTAGTCTCTCCTTGGATGCGCATGCGCATAGACTGCCGGTAACCGTCCTGTCCGGAGGTGGTGCCGGATAAACGAATTGTTGTGTGAGGTGGAAACACCTTGTAATGGAGTAATTTATATGTTGCTGTGCTTTAGGTTGAACCACCCCGATTCCTGTTAGTTTTCGTCTTCGGAGCTTCCCAAATACTTCCATGAGGAAATGTTGTTATCCATATTATCAGGGTTTTGCCATATTGGCTTTGCTGTCATTATTGATGAAGCATGTTTCATTTCAGATTATAGTTTGAATTGATGATAAAATAATTTGGAAAATAATATTGACAACGGTAAAATTGATATAATTATATGCTTTTTTTTGAATGCATATTTAAATAATATTATTACATTTGTATAAAAATGTGATAGATGGGAAGGTGTTTTCTGTTGTTTTTTATAATGACTATTTGTACGTGTTGCAAATCGGATGCTCCGATTGCTGCGTTCGAACAAATTGATCTTGACGTCGTAAATAAACGGGAATGTGCATTTCGCGTTGAAAACGCACGTTTATTCCCGTTGGAAACTACCGAGGAATCGTTAATTGCGAGGGTCGACAAAATCATATCCAAAGCCCCTTACATCTATATACTCGATTCAAGGCAGAAAGTGATTTTTATTTTTGATTACGATGGGCACTATTTGACCAAAATAGACAAAATCGGTAGAGCTGGAGGCGAATATGCGAGTATAGAGGATTTCGATGTGGGTGACAACGGCGATCTGTTTATATTAAGCGCATACAGTAAAAAGATAATCAAGTATGCATATCCGGCCTATATTTCATTTGATGAGATCCGCATAAACTGTTCCATGACGGAAATCTGTGTCGTTGGGGACAAGATATATACCGGAGGTATGCATACTCCTGATGGTCTCGTGGGGCTTGGGGTGTTGGATATTACGAAAGGTACGGTCGATCCCCTGGTCGGAATTCGGGCCGAATTCGACTTGTCATCCGATGATCGGTTTGAAGTCAAACCCCGAAGCTTTTACAAATCTTCCGGCAATGTTCTATTCAACCAGCGGTTTTCCCGTCAAGTACATGAACTTGGCCAGTCCGGGTGGCAGATACCTTACGAATTCAGCAGTGGCTTGCCGGTTTGGGCAGCCGGTGATAAAGATGATTTCAGGGGTTTCCGGTCGATTTTCCATGTAGGGCGTATAATATTGGGGCAGCTTTGGCAAAATCAATTCTACTATCCGCCTCTGTATATCCGGGACATTGAAAGCGGAAAGGAATCTCTGTGCAATCTTTGGGATATGGGACTTCCTTTCCTGACGGATATAAGCACGAAAGACGGACATTTCATCATGGCAATATCTGCGGACAGGTTGAAAAGGATACAGAATAATGAAATCGTACGGAATGTGGTTTCCAAAGTATCGGAAAATGACAATCCGTTGCTGCTGGAATTCGATATCGTCGCTAACCCTTAATATAAATTACTATTATGAAGAAACCTATTCTTGTTGTATTTGCATTTGCTTTTATTGTATTTATTGGTTCGTTGTTGGTGAAAAGCTACAAATTTGCGGCGACATCGGGTTTGATCGCTGCGAATATAGAGGCTTTGGCGCAAAACGAATCACTGGATGCCGGGGAAGTCGGTAATAATAACTATACGATAAACACGCATACTACCAGAGATATATACAATGAAAACGATTGTTGTTACACGATTATCACTACGACGGAAGTCGATTGCCTTCCCGATGGAAAGGCGGATTGTACTCCGGGAACCCGAGTTGATGTCGTTACCGGGCATCGGTTTTCGCATATTTAGGCTGCGGATGTTGTCTTGAACGCAATTTATGTTGTGTATCTCCTGAGAATGTTGCCGACCCGAAAGCATCATCGGCCCTGAAATTTCTTATTATAAGCGGTTCTTCTCGTCGGCCGAACCCGCTTCGACCGCCTTGCGTTTGAAGGCTTTGCCCGACTTGAAGTTGTAGGTCACCCCGATCGTGAAGCTGCGGTCGTTCCACTGCTGTTTGACGTCGACCATGCGCACGAACCCGTCGCCGCGGGCACCGATGTGCTGCGGGCGCTCGATCAGGTTGCGCACCGAGAACGAGGCGGTGAACTTGTCGCCGAAACGCTTCTTGATCCCTGCGTTCAGGAAATGGAGCGGTTTTACCCAGCAGTTGCCGAAGTCCATGCGGCTCTGGAACCGGTACGACAGGTCGATGTAGAATTTCGCGGGCAGCGAGAAGGTCGTCGAGCTGTTTACGAAATAGAAGTTGTAATGTTTTTCGGCGCTGTGCTCGTCGATGCGCTGCCCCTGCCGGATGTAGGTGAGGTTGAGGTTCATCGTCCACCATTTGGTGAACTGGAACGGTGCGTTGGCCGTGAGGTAATAGTTTTTCGTCGTGTCGAAGTTTGTCCACGCCAGGCACAGGCGCGCCGGGTCGTCCGCGTCGGGGCGTATCGTCTGCTGTATCTCGTCGCGCTGGATCGTCATGCCGCCCGTGAGGGTGTACTTGTGCTTGAGCACCAGCGTCAGGCTGATGTCCTGCTTGTAAGCCGGGTCGAGTTCGGGGTTTCCCGTCTGGTAGGTGTAGTCCGAGATCTGGAACCGCTGCGGGTTGAGGCTCCAGAAGCGCGGGCGCTCGATCGTGCGGGCATACTGGGCGATGAGCGAGTAGGCCCCGTCTTTGGTCAGGGCATAGGAGACGTTCGCGTTGGGGAAGAGGCTGAAGTAGTTCTGCGAGATGTCGCCGCCCTTGCCCCGGGTGTGGGTGTATTCGCCCCTCAGCCCTGCCACGAGGCTCCAGCGCCCGAGGTTGGCCGAGGCGATGCCGTAGGCCGCCGCGATGTTCTCCGTATAGTTGATCGTGAAGCTCTGGTTGTCGTTGCGCACCCACGCGCCGTCCTTCACGTATTCGTAGAGCGCGTCGTTGTGCATGTCGTTGTAGGTGAACTTGGCGCCCGCGCGCAGCGACCAGCGGGGCGAAAATTTCTTGTCGAGGGCCAGCGTGGCGGTCGTGATGTCGTAGAGGCTCGACGAGTTGTCGCGGTAGGTCGAGTCGACGACTGACGCGGGGGAGGTTATGCGGCTGAAATTGTCGTTGTCGGCGTTTGTTGCGCGGCGCGTATAATCGGCCAGCAGTTTGAGTGTCGAGCCGAGCGTGTCGAGTTTGTAGATGTAATTGAACGTCGCCGAGTAGTTGTCGCGGATGTTGTGTATGCCGTAGCGGCTTTCCGTGCGGGTTACGGCACCCGCGTCCGTGAAGTCGGTATAGGAGTCGTTAGGGCCCTTTTCGTTGTTGCGCCAGTATTCGAACTCGGCGCCGATGCTGTGCTTGGGGTTGATTTCGAATACCGAGCCGATGCTGCCGCCGAAGTTGCGGTCGCGTTCGGCGATTTCCGAATGGGACGTGAGGTTCGTATTGCCCGTGGTGTAATCGGTGTGTTCGTCCGAGATGGCCGTGTCCCTGCCCAGGTCGGCCCATGCCGAGGCGTAGAGGTCGAGGCGGCCCGTGTGGATGTTGATGTTGCCGCTCGGCGTATAGAAATGGTGGCGCGCGTTCTGTGTGGTGCGCATCGACAGCGACCCGTCCAACCCGTTCTCGCGGCGTTTGCGGAGCGTGATCCTGATGATGCCGCCCGATGAATCGGCGTCGTAGTCGGCGCCCGTCGTCGGTACGACCTCGATCTTCTGGATCTCCTCGGCGCGCAGCGAGCGCAGGTAGGTGAGCAGCTGCTCGGGCTCCATGCGCAGTTCGCGGTCGTTGACATAGACCTTCGAGCCCGACTTGCCGTTTATCGAGATCTTCTCGTCGTCGATCCAAACGCCCGGTGCGCGTTCCAGCAGCTCGATGCCGTCCTTGCCGATCGCCGCCGGTGCGTTGGCCACGTCGACCACGAAGCGGTCTGCCTCGCGGCGGATGAGCTGCGCCTTGACCACCACGCCTTCGATCCGGGTCGTCGAGCTTTTCATCACGATCTCGCCCAGGTCGTTGTTCTCCTCGACCCGCACCTGCCGCACGACGGGGTCGAACCCGAGGTATTGTACCGACAGGGTATACTCGCCCGAAGGCACTTTCAGCACGAAGCGGCCTGTGTCGTCGGTGGCCATGCCCGCCACCTGGTCGCTGCCTTTCAGCAGCACGACCGTAGCGTACTCCACGGCCTGTCCCTGTTCGTCCACCACGCGGCCCTCGGCCGGATAGATGCGGGCTGCGAATGCGTTTGCGGCGGCCAGCGCCAGTATTACGATGAGGAAGATAAGTTTTTTCATACTATTCTGTCGTTGTTTGTAATCTGCACTGCATTTTAGTTGATGGGGCAAAGATATATAAAAATATTTATACTTTGCAATGCATAGTACTAAATTTTACGAAAAAATTATCCTTTACCGGGGGAGGGGCGGCCGTTCATGCATGAAAAAACGCGGACTCCCCTCTGTCGGTAGATGGGTACGACCAAGCACCCGAAGCCAAACAGGTAGAGCCCGCGCGTGACGCGGGAGTACTACTGTTTTCTTGGCTTCGTTAAAATTGGTCGTTTTATCTACCCAAAAACAATAGCTTTCGCTAATATGTATGGCGCAAAGTTATAAAAAAGGCAGGAAATTCAAAACGGAATCTCCCGCTTTGCTGTCTATCACCCGCGGCGGCCGGCCGGCTGCCGCGCCCCTGTCTCTTATACACA
>ERZ1027033.1028-NODE-1028-length-13133-cov-8.923153_pt1 | contig 13133 bp, 9 predicted proteins | sample MGYA00519444_ERZ1027033 | MGnify/ENA primary metagenome ERZ1027033 (study PRJEB26926, sample SAMN06164887) | human gut metagenome | biome: ENVO:00009003; feature: ENVO:2100002; material: ENVO:00002003 | host: Homo sapiens | place: USA | collected 2012 ...
AACTTGTTGTGGTTGAAGCAAAAGGAGCTTGTGTGCGACGAAAGCTCGGCGCTCCTAGGCTCGCCGCCGTTGCGGCTCGAAATCCGTCACGCTAAAAGTTCTAATGTTAATCTAGTTGTTGATCTCCGAATTTGATTGCGCCGGTTTTGCGCATAAGTTCGCTCACTCCAAACGAGATTGCGGCAGGAAGAATAAACAAGCAAAGCACAATTCCTACGCCAAGTTGCCAGTCGGGTATCACCCCTTGCGATGCGTCTATCGTGCCGAATACACCCACAAGTCCGCTTGTACCCATACCGCCGCCGGATGCGTTGCAACGAAGCCCCATAATCACGGCAACCAGTCCGCAGACCGCACTTGCCACGATTTCGGGCACCATAATTGCAGGTTTTCTCATTATATTGGGGATTTGAAGCATGCTTGTGCCGATGCCTTGCGAGATAAGACCGCCGACGCCGTTTTCTCTGAAACTCGCAACGGCAAAACCAATCATATGCGCCGAACAACCCGCAACTGCCGCACCGCCCGCGATTGCGAATACGTCGGGGTTTTCTATTGCGGTTGCGCTTGTTGCGATTGCAACCCAGATTGCCGCCGACGACGTGGGCATAGTGAGCAAAATGCCCATAACCACCGCAACGAACACGCCGACGATGATTTTGACCGCCGCGCCTGCCTCGATTGCCAAAACGATGAGCTTTGCAAGCAAATCGATGAGTTTGATAAACGGCCATGCAAGGAATATCCCCGCAAGGCACAAAAGCATCATACCGAGCGGAATGAGGATTATGTCGAGTTTGGTTTTGCCCGCATACAACGATGCGATTTCAATGGTGAGCAAAGACACGACGTATGCGCCGACGGGATTGCCGACCGCTCCGAACGCAATCGTAAACGATGCGCCACCACAGAGTGCGCCCACGAGATTGCCTGCAAATGCGCCCACAAGTCCCGTAACCGCCGCCGTAAAAATAACAAGCGGTTTTGCGCCGAGTTTGTGAGCGATTCCTATGCCGATGCCTGCGCCCATGAGCATCTTTGCAATGCTTGCGATATATCCGAGCACTTTTGCAAACGAGTTGTCACCGCACCAAGACGCAATTTGCGCAAGAATAGTGCCTGCGATGAGCGTGCAGAAAAGTCCTTGCGCCATGCCTGAAAAAGCATCTATAAAGTAACGTTTGCAATACTTTTTTACAACCGCAAGAGCCTTTTTGCCCTTGTTTTCATGCTTTGCGTATTCTGCAAGAATACCGCCGTTGTCGCTTTCTTGTTTATCGACGGTTTCGTCGGTTTGGCACACCGTTTCGCATTGTTGAACATCCGACTGTTCTTTGTCGTTATCGGCGTTGTTTTGAGTCGTTTCTTCATCAAAAACGATGTCGTTTTTTATGTCTTTATCGTTGTTTTTTTGCATTTTTACATCCGTTTTGCATTGTAAAATGCCGTTTTTATTTTATCGCAAAAATATGCGTTCATTTGCTTTCTACGTCCACGATTTTCATTTCGGACGACGGAGCGACAACCTCAACTTCGTCGTGCTTGTCGTCATCGGGAATATTGTTTTTTGCCATAATCTTCATTGCCGCACCCACACAAAGCGAAAACATATTTTCCAAATCGGTTTTGGTGAGTGATTTTTCATGATGCGCATAATCCTTTGACACAATAGTTGCGGTGGGATTGCCGTTTTTGGCAAACGCATTCGAGATGAAACCGTGCAGCGAATTGAACTTGTGCGCAAACGTATCGTGCGGCATTGTGGACACGGTGATGCCCTGCTCTATCGCGCTTGCGTGCACGCTGGACACGAGGTCGAGAGAAAAGTCGATATTGCGGATTGCGTCGCACTCGGCAACTTGGAAATTGCCGCTCAGAATATCCCCTATTGCAAGCACCTTTGCAGAGGCAAATTCCGGGTGAGCCTCGACGAACGCGCGCGAGCCGCAATGCCCGGCGTTTTCCGCGCCGAAGGAAACGTACACAATCTTTGCGTCGTCCGCAAGGAGTTCGGGCTGTTCGGCAAAATATGCGTACGTTGCCATTGCGATTGACGTTGCAACGCCGTTGTTTTCGCGCGCAAATTTTTCAAAGGGCGAGAAGTGTATCACAAACGCCGCAATACCGAAAATGCCCGATACGAACGGTAAAATGGTAAATGCGCTTATCTTTGCAGCAACGTTTGCACCCTCCGTGCCGATTGCCATCTTCAAGATGCAAAACAGAATGAAAATAAACACTGACACCGGCGCGACAATCATGCAAAGTTTTCTGACAAGATTGAAATCCTTGACGGGACTGCCGAGCGTTGCGTCGTGATTGTCGCAGACGATGAGAACGTTTTTGGCATTTTTGGCGTCGTTGCAACTTTCGCTGACGACGTTGTATGACACTTTTTTAGGCAAAACCTTGCCGAGTTTGCTATTGCCCAGATACATAAGCAAAAACACGCTGCCGCCGCCGAGGAACATCACAAGGGACAAGAGCGTGAGCATTGCACCCGTCACCCTGCCGCCTGCAAAAGACACAAAATACATCACGTAGCAAATCGCATACCAAATGCCGATAAGCAAAAACGACCCTCTGCCCAAAAGCGGCGAGGCGGCAAATGCTTCGAGACGAGTTTTTGCGTCCGTTTCGTCGTGCAAGCGATTGCGGATTGCTCTTGCGCAAGCGGTTTCGTCCTTGCTTGCGGCTATGCGATGCGGATACTTTTCAATCTCATGCGAAAAGTCCTCGACGAAATCCATCGCACTTTGCATGTCTTCCTTGCTTATTACGCTGTGTTTCTCTTCAAGACCTGTCATGTTTCTATTATAGCATGCTTTTTGAATTTATCAACCTTAATCCCTCACACAAAACGGCAAAAAGAAAAGGCGCGATTGCGCCTTCTCTTTTTATGCCTTTATTTTGCAATTATGATTTATGCCGCAAAGGTGTACACAAACCAACCGTCTGTTTCGACATCGGGTGCAAGAGTTGTATATTGTTTTTCGTCATAAGCCTTTGCGCCGAGTTTGACGGATACGCCAACGCCTGCGCTTTCATTGACATCTGCTTTGACAGAGAGTTCGATTCCTTTTGTTCCGCTGATGTCGAGAGTAACGCTTGCTTTTGACTTGAACACTTCGGTGAGGAATGAGAAGCCCGTGCCTACATGTGCAATAACTTCTTCATTGGTCTTGCCGACAAATCTAAGCGTAAACGCATTTTCACCGGTTGCTTCCGCAGAAGCTTTTTTGAGTGCCGCATCGACAGCGTCCGGCTTCATCTTGTTGAACTTTTGTTCTTTGATCATCTTGACGACCTTTTCACGATTGGTCTTGTTGAACGCTTCATCTGCTTTTGCCTTTTCTTCCGCGGTAGCTTTATCTGACACAATGTTCATCTTCCACTCTTTTCTTGTTGCCTGAATGTCCTCTTCCGTCACTGCGATGGTATCATAGATCTTTTCTCTGAAGTGTTTGCGTTCTGCCTTTCTGAGTGTTTCGACTTGTTTTGCATCCAATGCCGCAGGTTTCAATCCGCTTACAGTGAGTGCCTTAGACACAGTGGCAAGAATGTTGCTGTGATCATATGCCAAAATTGAACTTATAAAGTTTTCGGATTTTTTCATATCGGTATCCCAAATTCCGCCCAATTCTTCAACGGCTTTTCCGATATTTTCGGTTGTTTTGATCGTAAGCTTGTTATTCTTTGTGTCGATATACTTGAGGGCACTCTTGAAAGTATCAACGGCAAGCGTAAGGTAAACAGGTTTCTTGACGGTTTCTGCTGCCTGTGTGCTTGCGGTCTTACCTGTTGCCTTATCAATGATCTTCTTGACGAGTTTTTGGAAACCGTCAACAATGTCAATGTTCTTCCATACTGCGCCTTTGAAGTCGGGGTTGATGGTGATAACTCTTTCTTGAGGATCTTTTGCGAGTTCTTTGGTGAGGTCACAAGAGAAGAATTTTGCTACAAATGCTTTGAGATCCGCGTCGTCTGCATTGCCATTGAAGAACTTGGTCTTGACAAAGTCGTAAGCATAGTCGCCGAACAATCTGACAAGCGTGTCGAGGATCTTGACGTCACCGATTTTTGCTTTTTGGTTCACTGTGACTGCCAAAGTGTCGCAATTGAAAGATGCTTCGACGATATTTACGCCGTTGTATGTCAACGCCGCTTTTGCAGCAGTGCCGTTGTTTTCCTTGTTTTTGAGATCGAGCTTGCCGCTCAAAGTGAGAGCAAGGTTGCCGTCAAGCACAATTTCTTCAAGTCCTTTTTTAATGGTGGGATCGGCTTTTTTGATTGCTTCATTGACTTTGGAGAATCTTGCATAACCTTCTTTGTCGAAAGCAAGAGCGTTGAGCGTGATGCCTTTGAGGTCAACCGCGACTTCTGCGTCTATGACTGCTTCTGTCGTGTAGTTGTCTCTCGCAACAGCCATTGAGTTTTCGATTTCACCCTTGCTTGCTTTTGCAAAGTCAAGTTCGTTGATTGTGATTGCAATAACGGGATGCACGTAAGTTTGGAGACCCTTTTCACCTTCGAGAGCGGGAAGACCGACTTTGATGGTGAACGAGTCGATTGCGTCGTTCTTGGTTGTGAATTGCAAAGTGAGATCCAAGCCTTCAATCACGTCCATAAGACCTGCGGGAAGGCTGTCACCGACAAAGCTGAGTATATCGAGAGTTGAGGACGCAAGTTTCGTCGTATACGTTGTGACGTCGCCTTTTGTAACGGTTGTTGTCTCATCGTTTGCGAAGAGGCTTGCGACGGTTTCGTTTGTCAAAATACTCTTTATGTTGAGGTTGCCTTGCGCGTCGAATGCATCGTCCACGTTGAAGTCGGGGAGGATTCCCAACACGCCGCTTATAGTATCTTTGAACTTTGCGACGTCAACATCAAAGACTTTCATGACATCGCCGATGAGGACGTTGAGATCCCAGCTGCTGCCCATGTTTTTGGTGAGAGCCGTGACAACTTCCGCAATCGATTTTCCTTTTACGATCTTGTCGTTGAAGATGAAGTCGTAGAAACTCTTGTTGTAGGTATCGTTGAGATAGCTGAACGGAATCTTGACGTTTTGTCCCGCATAATCGATGTAGATGTTGTCTACGTCATTGAAGAAATAGTATGCCGTAAACCAGTTTTCACCGTTTGAGGGATCATAGAACTTCGCCTTGATCGCGGTGTTGGTGCTTGAGTCTTTGCTTGATCTGTCAAGCACTACGTCGAGCAAAATGCCGAGATCGATGGAATCCGAGACTTCTTCGGATCTACTGTCAACAAAGTCGAGTTTCACGGTAAGACCAAGGCTGACTTTGAGATCGTCTTTTTCGCCGATCTTTTCGCCGCCGATGCCGGTGGATTTTTCCCAAAGCGTGTTAAAATAGTTCTTCACATTCGTGACGTCGTTTTCAGGTGTTGTTTGGCCACCGCCACCGCCGCCCGTATTGCCGCCTTTGTTGTCGTCTTTGTTGCCGCAAGCAACAAGCGCGAACACCAAAACCAGCGCAAGAATCACGATGAGAAGTGATCTGATGCTAATTTTTTTCATAATTGCCTCCTAATAATTTGCCATCGTTTGAAACACATCCTCACGCACGCATACGTGTAGTGTGGATATATTTGTCTATTTAATTATATTATATTTGAAAACCAAAGTCAACACACAAAAAAACTTTCCCGCTTTCGCATGTATTTGTTCTTCCTCTACAAGAGCGTGGCAGCGTGTACTCTAAATTAGATGCCCCCCTCTTTCCCTTTCGGGCTTTTCTCCCACCACTCAAATAGGGGCAATTCTCTACAAGATTATCCGTCGTTCGCGGGGGAGACAATCGGCACTCGCATAGATAGGGACAATTCACTTGCTATGCCACTACGCTTTGTGCGCCAGGCAGTGGCCAACAAACGGCGCAGTCGCTTGTACTGTCCGTCAAGCTCGGCGCTCATATTCTCGCCGCCGTTGCGGCTCGTGTTCCGTCTTCGAAGTTGCACATACCGTGTATAAGCACGCTCTGACGCAGTTATTCGCTTGTATACGCGTTTACTGCCTCAACTGCACTAAATAGATGAAGAACAAGAAAGAGCCACTCTCAACGGGTAGGAGCGTACATAGACGTACATGACTACTCGAGGAGAGTGGCTCTGACGCAGTTATTCGCTATTTAGTGCAGTTGAGGGCCTGCGGGGACAAGAGCCTTGCCATGCTCGTTCCCCTCATACTTCGCAAAGTTCTTGATGAAACGACCTGCAAGGTCTTCTGCTTTGCGATTCCACTCGTTGACGTCGGCATAAGTGTCGCGCGGATCGAGGATCTCGGTGGCAACGCCATTAAGAGAAGTCGGGACTTCAAAATTGAAGTACGGAATGGTCTTTGTGGGTGCTTTTTCGATGTCGCCGTTGAGGATTGCGTCGATTATACCACGAGTATCTTTTATGGAGATACGCTTGCCCGTTCCGTTCCAACCGGTGTTGACGAGGTAGGCTTTTGCGCCGCTCTTTTGCATTTTTTTGACAAGCTCCTCTGCATACTTTGTGGGATGCAATTCAAGGAAGGCTTGACCGAAGCAAGCGGAAAACGTCGGCGTAGGCTCGGTAATACCGCGCTCTGTACCTGCAAGTTTTGCAGTGAAACCGGAAAGGAAGTAATATTGAGTTTGTTCGGGCGTAAGGATGGACACGGGCGGCAACACTCCGAATGCGTCTGCCGAAAGGAAGATGACGTTCTTTGCGGCGGGAGCTGCGGAAATCGGGCGCACGATGTTCTTGATGTGATCGATAGGATAAGAAACACGGGTGTTTTCGGTCACGCTCTTGTCTGCGAAATCGATCTTGCCGTTTTCGTCGAGAGTGACGTTTTCAAGCAAAGCGTTGCGCTTGATTGCGTTGTAGATGTCGGGTTCGGAATCCTTGTCGAGATTGATGACCTTTGCATAGCAACCGCCCTCGAAGTTGAACACGCCGTTGTCGTCCCAGCCGTGCTCGTCGTCGCCGATGAGAAGACGTTTGGGATCGGTTGAAAGCGTGGTCTTGCCGGTGCCGGAAAGTCCGAAGAAGATTGCGGTGTTTTTGCCTTCCATATCGGTGTTTGCCGAGCAGTGCATGGAAGCAATGCCTTTGAGGGGCAAATAGTAGTTCATCATGGAGAACATACCCTTCTTCATTTCACCGCCGTACCAAGTGTTGATGATGACCTGTTCACGGCTTGTGATGTTGAACACGACCGCGGTTTCGGAGTTGAGTCCGAGTTCTTTGTAGTTTTCCACTTTTGCTTTTGAAGCATTGTAGACGACAAAGTCGGGTTCAAAATTTTCAAGTTCTTCGGCGGTGGGCTTGATGAACATATTTTTGACAAAGTGCGCTTGCCAAGCAACCTCGACAATAAAGCGGATTGCCATACGAGTGTCCTTGTTTGCGCCGCAGAATGCGTCTACGACAAACAATCTCTTGTTTGACAACTCTTTGACAGCGATGTCTTTGACTGCTTTCCATGCCTCTTGCGATGCGGGATGGTTGTCGTTTTTGTACTCGTCGGAAGTCCACCACACCGTGTCTTTGGAATTTTCGTCAACGACGATAAATTTATCCTTGGGTGAGCGCCCCGTGTAAACGCCGGTCATAACGTTGACTGCGCCGAGTTCGCTGACTTGTCCTTTTTCATAGCCTTCGAGAGCGGGATTTGTTTCCTCCTCGAAAAGCATCTCGTAGGACGGATTGTAAACCACTTCGGTTGTGCCGGTGATGCCGTACTTTGTCAAGTCGATGTTTTTCATAACATACCTCTTTTATTAATAAAAATTTTCGTTCCGAAAGGAACATATTTCGATTTGATGCGAGCAAAAAGGCAATATTGCCCATTCACCCCTATTATCATTATACATCAATTTTCTCCAAAAAAAAGTAAAATTTTATCAATATGGCAAATTAATTTGTTTTTAATAATAGAAAGACGCACCCAAGCGGCAACCCTAATTTACTAATTGTAAATGAGTTGTCGAGAGGGTGCGTCTGACAAAGTTAAATAATTAATGATTATAATTTGCTAAACGGATGAAGAACAAGAAAGAGCCACTTGAACGGAAGCCCTAATGTACATATAGTACATGAGCTGACGGACAAGTGGCTCTGACGTAGTTATTCGCCGTTTAGCGAATTATAATTTGTGGGTGCGCTCCATATGATCATAATGCCCCTTCATCTTCTTGTAAAACCAATAGATGAATTTCATGTCGAGGTTGAACCAGTAAACGATGAACGTGATGAGGAAGAAAAGAAGCAGAACTGCTGCGATGCTTCCGAGCACGATACCGACGATTGCTCCTGTACTCATAATTGCCTCCTTATTGGGCCAAACCCTTTTGTCTTGCGTATTCCGCCGCGCCGAGTGCGCCCATAAGTTGCGGATCGATGGGAAGATCGATAACCTTGATCTTCAACACTTGCTCTATCGCTTGTTTGAGTCCGTCGTTCTTTGCGCAGCCGCCCGAAAGCGTGATACTGTCCGTTGCGCCCGCTTTCTTTGCCATGACGAAGCATCTCTTTGCAACCGACATCTCGATGCCTGCCGCGATTTCGTCCATAGGCTTGCCTTCACCGACGAGAGAGATAACCTCGGATTCCGCAAAAACGGTGCATTGTGCCGAGATGGGGATGACGTTCTTCGCTTTGAGCGAGAGCTTTGAAAAATCGCTCAAAGACAACTCGAATGAGCGAGCCATTGCCTCGAAGAAACGTCCCGTACCTGCCGCGCACTTGTCGTTCATTGCGAAGTTCTTGACGGTGCCGTCCGTGTCGATTGCGATACCCTTGATGTCTTGTCCGCCGATATCGATGATTGCCTTTACGCTCGGATCGGTGATGTGAACGCCCATAGCGTGGCAAGAGATTTCGGAGATGTTCTCGTCTGCCGTTGCGACCTTGTTTCTGCCGTAGCCCGTACCGACGAGGTAGGAGAGGTTCTTCACGTCGCCTTTAAGTTCGGGCACTTGCGCCACGACTTCGTTCATAGCCGCTTCCGCAGAGAGAGCGGCGTTGATTTTGCTCTTTATGGTTGTGTGTGCGAGGACTTTGCCGTTCTCGTCCATGATGACTGCTTTGGTGTAGGTTGAACCTACGTCGCATCCGCCAAAATATTTCATAGTTCTTTTCTCCTTTTTATCCTTACCATGCTTCCGAATCGTCGAAGTCGAGCAAACTCTCGTCAATCGGCTTTTCTTGCAAAACGGTTGTCATATATTTGTTTACCTGTTCACGCATATCTCTACGAGATATGGTTCTTGAATCCATAAGGTCTTGTTGCACCCAAATGAAATTGTAGCCCTTCTCTCTTGCTTGGTCGTCGAAGATACCGACGAGTCCGTCCATTCCCTTGCACGAAATCTGATCGTACATGATGATGGTGTCGACGTTGTATTCTTCGGCAACTCTCCAGCACTCGTTGAGAACGTTTGCATAGCCGCCTTTTGTATGCGTACGCATCGTTGCGCGTTGGTAGGTCTTTGCGAGGTCTTCAAGAGCATGCTCGTGAGTGTCTGTGCGGAATTTGAGATAGGAAATCATGGTTTCCATATCCATAACCACGTTGATGCCCCAGCAGTTTTCAAGCCAGTTTGCAAAAGACGTATAATAGTTTGCAGGGCAGCTCCACACGATTGCGCGGTGGCGCATTTCCTTGCTGCACGGCGTCTTCTTTGCATAGGCTTTTTCCATAATCTTGTTGACTTTTTTGTCAACTTTGAGGAAGCGTTTGTCGTAGCCGCCCGAAAGATGATAGTAATAAAGCCTATAAAGCCAGAACGTAGCGCCCGTCATTTGCGGATATTTGGTCTTGTTGACGTCCCACTTTTTAAGCTCGAAATCGAGTTGCTTGTTGTAGCTTTCGAGCGCGGCGATAAACTTATCCCAATTCCACTTTTCGCCCGTTTGCTCTTCGACGAATTTGATCATATCTTTGATTTCGTCGACGGCGTATTTTTGCACGTCCTCGCCCTTGTATCTCAAAGGAACGTTGTACACGTGCGTGGGCAGTTTGAAATATCTGTCCTGGAAGGTTGTTGTCATGATAGAACCGTCGCAAGGCATATTGCAGGTGATCATGCACTTGCCGAGTTTGGGATAATCGTCTTCGACGCAAACACCCGCTTCCGCGCTGGGAAGAGGACATACGTCGGCAGGCACGCCGAAGCTCTCGATTGCGTCGAGGTATGGCGGCACGACAAGTTGGTCAACCATGCTTGAAAGGAAGATGGGCATGGTTTGCATCGGGTACATTTTGAGGTTGGGGAAACCTGCGATAAACTCTGCCGGGATAAGTTCGTCCACGCAAACGAGTTTTTTGCTCTTTTTGTTTTTGGGGAACATCTTTTCGTCAGCCTCGAACGCGGTGAGAATAAGTCCCGTTGCGTGCTTGACGATCATGTTGAAATGAAGATGCGTCATCAAAAGTTGCGGTCCGCGCAAGCCTTCGGTGTGACGATCAACAAAAGCGGGCGTAGAAAGATAGGTTGCCATCCAGCGATATCTCCAAAGACCTTTGACGACGGCGACGGGGTTTTTGAGCACCATCACAATCATGTCTTTCCACGTTACGAGCCAACGCCAATAGTCGACGAGCGTATCTTTAAGTCCGCGCCATTCGCGGTGTTTGAGAAGTCCGGTTTTATCTTCGTGCAGATTTTTGTATCCGCCGTATTTTTTCTTTGCCATAATCCACCTCACTTGCTCGCCTTAGCGGCTTTTGCCTTTTGGATATGTTTGATTTCAAGGCTTTCGACAAACGCTTGAATCCTCGTGCGAAGTTGTCCCGACGCGCTCGCCGTGTATTGACGGTCGATTGCGATTGCGGGAATGCCGAATTCGTTGATCATAATATAAGACGCAAGCGCGCGCTCATAGCCCCAGTACTCGCAGAACTTGAGCTGCTCGTACACGACGCCGTCCGCATGGTACTCTTCAACAAGTTTTTTGACATACTGCCTTCTGTCCTCGACTTTCTCGTGTTCCATATATCTGGGGCATTGGCAAGTTTTCATATAATGGCGGCAGATTTGAGTGAGCACGTCCTCGCCGTCGTTAAGCACGATTTCCTCTCTTCCGGGGAGCGAACCGAAGCAGTATCTGTCCGCAACCACGTACGCGCCGCTGTCCTCAAAAAGTTTTGTAAAATCGGGATCGTCGATCTCACTGCCCGCAAGCACGATTCTCGCTCTGTAAAATTTCTTGGGATCGGGCTCCCTGTGCTTGATTTCTTCAAGCGTCTCTTCGAGCTTGTCGACGATGAGATACTTGGGACATGCGTACGTCGCAAGGCAAAGCACGTGGAATTCGTAACCCGTGATACGAGGATTCTCTTCCTTCCTGAATTCTCCGATTGCCGTGATGGCTCTGCAAACTCTGTTATGCAGTTCGACGGCTTTTCTCATAGCCTCGTCGGAAGTGTCAACGCCGTAAACGTCTTTGAGTTTGTCCAAAACTTTAAGACGAATTTGGTTGACGTAGCTTTCAAGGCAGTGTTCGTTGGTTTTGAACGGCATATCGAAAATGCTGACGAAAAACTTGTCGTTGTCCACAAGGCGCAAAAGCTCGAAATGTTCGATTGTTCTGTTCATCTCGCTGCAAGTTTCGCCCGCAAACAATGCCGACAAAAATCCGTACCCGCCCTCGATGCCTCTTTCGAGCAACGCTTTTGCAAATCCGCAAATGAACGGGCTGAGATAGTAGGTTGCGATGTCCACCGACCCCGTGCGCGGCGCGCGCAATCTTACGCTGACGCAGTTGTCGAGGTTGAGCAACACTTCGGGGACGTGATAACACGTGTAGCCGAGCGCAAGTTTGCCGTCTTCTTTGACTGCCTTTTGAACAAGCTCGTTGTTGGCTTCTTGCAAAAGGTTTTCAAAGTAAAGCAAGTGTTTGAGATCCCTCATATTCTTCTCCTATTTTATTGAATAATATGTCTATATAGTAACACAATCGGGCGCGGATGTCCATACGCTGTTGCAAAAGATATTTATACACTTTTATCTATTTATATTAAAAAAAACCGATGAATCCTCTCTCGTTTATCGGTTTAGGTCGACAACTCGCACAAACGGTTTCGTAAAAACGGAATAAGCGGATTGATAGAGGCATATTCATATACGAGAGGTGTTTATGGAAAGCAAAAAAGAAATCGTCGTATTGAGCGGCGCAGGACACAAGGGTATCGTAAAAATCAAAGGCGCGACAGGTTCGGAAAATACTGTCAAAGGTTCGTGCAACCTCGACTTCCGGCCCTCAAACGCAACGCTGTATCTTGTCGGTGACAATATCGCAAAAATAGGACTTCACGACACCAATACGGAGTTTGAAGTGCCGTTTTGTGCAAAAACGGAGTTCGGATGCGTCGTAAGATCAAGCTCGCTGACCATGTTCGGCGGCAATATTCCAAACGGCAAAATATTGAAAAGGATAGACGAATTTCAAAAACAAAACGCACTGAAAGCAACCGCCGAAACGTGCGCGAACAAACAAGCGCAAAATGCAAAACCCGTTGCACAAGTAAACGAACAAACCGGCGATAAAATCACGATAGGCGCAACACTCAAAGACTTAAATCTTGACGAATGGACAAAATACGACGGCAACAATTTTTATTATGCCGTAAAGCCGCAAATCGACGAACTTTTCGTGCGCTACCCTGAAGAAAAGATTTTGAACGACGCCGTTGCAAATTCAAACTGGGCGCACGTTCAAACGGGCGAAGATTACTATGTCGTGGGCGTGTTGTTCAACGACGACGAGCCGTCTTTCATATGTTACGGAGTGCCTGCAAGCTCCAAGCAAAATCCTCCGTCCGAACTTGAAAACGCTTGCGTTTGGCTGCCTGTCGGCGACGGTAGCGGCGGCTACTGGGTGATATATCAATCCGCCCGCACAGGCGAAATCGTACGATAGCTCGCACTTTGTGAGCAGTAAGATTGTTGCCTTTGTTGCGGAAGATTTCAGCCTATTCGAAGCGTTCTTATACACGGTATGTGCCTATTCGAAGACGAATTTCGCCCCCAAAAACTAACGAAAACTTATTCAATGGGCACTTATATACGGAATATGCCTATTCGAAGACGGAATTGGAGTCGCAAGGCGACGACCGGTCGCTCGAGCGTCATTGC
>ERZ1027033.1056-NODE-1056-length-12815-cov-4.662618_pt1 | contig 12815 bp, 10 predicted proteins | sample MGYA00519444_ERZ1027033 | MGnify/ENA primary metagenome ERZ1027033 (study PRJEB26926, sample SAMN06164887) | human gut metagenome | biome: ENVO:00009003; feature: ENVO:2100002; material: ENVO:00002003 | host: Homo sapiens | place: USA | collected 2012 ...
CGTCAGATGTGTATAAGAGACAGCCAGTGTGGTGGCCGCCGACACATGGCCCAGCATGGCGGAGAGCGTTTTCACATCCATGCCGTTTTCCAGTGCCAGCGTTGCGAAGGTGTGGCGCAGATCATGAAATCTAACATGCTTGCATCCTGCGTGCTCCAGAATGAGCTGCAATCTGCGCCGCACCACGCCGGGTGTAATGGGACAGTCCTCCTTTACTGGCGAAGGGAACATCCAGCGGGAGTCCACTGCCTTTTTATACTCCCGCAGCACTGCCACCACCGCAGGCGGCAGAACGATCTTTCGGACGGAGTTTTTCGTCTTGGGCGTGCTGATTTGAAGTTGGCCACGCACATCGTAGACCTGCTTGTTCACATTCAGTACGCCGGTTTTGAAGTTCAGGTCGTCCCACTGCAGCGCCATCAGCTCGCCACGGCGCAGGCCGGTGGCTAAGTCCAGAAGGAAGACCTCGTAGTAGCCCTCGAACTTTGCCTGAATGAGAAACCGCTGAAGCTCCTCCCGCGTCAGCACCTGCATCTCCCGTGCCTTCTTCGGTGGCAGCTTGCAGCCGATGGCCGGGTTCACACGGATCAGTCCATCCTGCACCGCTTTCTCCAGCGCGGAGCGACAGGTGGCGTGACACATGCGCACCATTCGGTCGGACAGCCCTTTGCCGTACTTGTCGGTGAAGCGCTTCCGGCCGCTTTTCTTGAGCCGACCATAGAACTGCTGCAGATCATTCTGCGTCAGCTTGCTCAGCGGGATGCTACCAATCTCCGGGATGATGTGCAGACGGATGCGGCTCTCGTAGGTCTCCTGTGTGGTGGGGCGAATCTTGGGCTTGGAGTGGTTCTCGTACCAGTATGTCAGCCAATTCCCGAAGGGCATCTCGGGACGAACCTTCTCCGGCTTCAGCCCGCCGCATTCCTCCTTGAGCTTTTGGAGCTTCTCGACGCACTCCTTCTTCGTTTTAGCGAGAACATTTTTCGTCTTGGGATAGCCGTTATCATCGTAGCCAATAACAATGCGGCCTTCCCACCGTCTATCCTTACGCTGTCTTACGGTTCCGTCTCCGGCTTTTCGCTTTCTTGCCACGGTTTCAACTCCTTTCCGAAGATGTCTTCCATGAAGCCGCCCACGATGCCCGAGGCTGTCTTCTGCATATCCGATGTGACATGGGTGTAGGTGTCCAGCGTGAAGGAGGCGTTGGTGTGGCCCAGGATACCGGACAGGGTTTTGGCATCCACGCCGCTGGTGAGGGCATGGGTGGCGAAGGTGTGCCCTTACGGTATAATTACGACAAACCGGAAAAGCCCCGTATATCAAGGGTTTTCGGTTATCTGGCAAGGTTTTTCATCCTTTTCCAAACCGAAAAATCGAGCCGCGAAGTAGTTATATCGTAGGGGGTGTTATAGTAACGACAAAAACTAAATACTGTTTGGGCGGGCTGTCAGCCCGTCCAAGAAATCAGGACATTTCCTCTGAAAAGAAGAAATGTCCTTTTTTTGTACCCAAAATCAGATGCCGACAGGAGGAACACAATGCCTGAAAAAACCGGGCAGAAGGAACCGGGCAAAAAGCCCGCGCCATCCAAAAAGCCGAAACCGCAGCAGGAAGTAGTTGTTCAGATTTCGCTCTCTGAGCTGCATCCGTTCCCGGATCACCCCTTTCAGGTGCGGGAGGATGCGTCCATGCAGGAAACTGCCGAAAGCGTTAAGGAATACGGCGTCCTCGTCCCCGCGCTGGCGCGGCCACGGGAGGACGGCGGCTATGAGCTAATTGCTGGCCACCGCCGCAAACACGCCTGTGAGCTGGCGGGGCTGGCCACCATGCCCGTCATTGTCCGCGACATTGACCGGGACGCTGCCACCATCATCATGGTGGACAGCAACCTTCAGCGTGAGAACATTCTCCCCTCCGAACGCGCCAAAGCCTACAAGATGAAGATGGGGGCCATCAAGCGACAGGGCGCACGGACGGATCTGACTTCGCCGAAAATTTCGGCGAAGTTCCGCAGCGATGATGAAGTTGGTCAGGATGCCGGTGTGAGCGGAGATACCATCCGCAACTACATCGCCTTGACGCAGTTAGTCCCGGAGCTTCAGCAGATGGTGGACGAGAAGAAAATCGCCCTCAGTCCCGCCTATCAGCTTGCGGCGCTGACACCCAAGGAACAAGGGCTGCTTCTGGAAACCATCGACAGCGAACAGACCACCCCCTCGCTCTCGCAGGCGCAGCGGATGAAAAAGCTCAGTCAGAGCGGCGAGCTGAACGAGGACACCATGCTCTCCATTATGATGGAGCAGAAGAAACCGGAGAAAAACGACATCACCCTTTCCGGTGAAAAGCTCCGCAAATACTTCCCGCGTTCCTATACCCCGTTCCAGATCGAGAACACCATCTTCAAATTACTGGACGCATGGCAGAAAAAGCGCCAGCGCGACCAGAGCCGTTGAGCGGACAAGCAGTTTGTTTGTCCGCTATTTTCATGCCAAAAGGAGGACGCCATGTATATCAACACGTTCAAATACACGCCCAAAGATGTGAGCTGCCAGCTCTGTACCGAGTATGTGAAAAAGCTGGGCTGTACCGCCCTGCGCTGCCCGTGGCTGGCCGAGCACATTGAGGCCGGTGTGGTCGGCTACCGCGAGGCAGTCTTAGAGACATTTCCCCATGAACGCCGCCTGTTCCAGCGCCTGAACCTGCTGATCAAGCACTATCCCGGAAGCCTTTGGAGCAACGAGCAGCATGAGCGCAGGATGCAGTATCAGTGCGCCGTGCAGGGCTATCGCCGCCGCAGGGATACCAACGCCTATTATGCGGCCATGTACCTGCTGACCTCTAACGACGACATTTACCGCCGCACGGCAAATTGCTTCTGCAAGGACGGGATCGAGTTCGGCTATGCGGTGCTGAAAAACACCTCGCCGCACAACTACGCGCTGTTCATGGCGGCGCGCGACCTCTGCGACAAGACGGAGGCCGTCACGATGGCGGACTTGGCGGAACCGGAGGTCATTGACCCGGAGGCGCTGCGCCTGATCGTCAATGCCACTCTGATCGCCCGCTACGGGCTTGCCGCCTTTCAGATCAGAGCGCGAGGTGCCGAATATGAACGCTGATGATTTTGTCGGCGGTCACAGCATCCTTGCGCTGGAGCGCTTTATGGACGAAACCCGCCACATGATTATTTTTGATGTCCTGTCGTGGAAATCCCCCGTGGGTGAAAAGGGCGAACGGCTGCGGCTGTTCCTCTCCGATGCGGGATATGCCAAGGCGCAGGCATCTGAGAGGCGCGGAGAAATCAAAATCCGCAAACACGCCGCCGTCATTGAGGGGCATATCCTCCCTGACCGGAAAAAGCGGCGTCACTAAAGTGATTGGAGGAATTACCATGAGCAGAGTAACAGAGCTGGAAAAAGCGCTGACCACGCTGTTCCGCAAGGGTACGGAGGTCGGCTACACGGAAACGGAGATCGACGAGTTTCTGGAAAACATCGACTATCACGCCCTGCTGCAAGCCGTTTGGAACAAGGCCGAAACGGTCTATGCCTACCGTGCAGACGGCAAGAATGCGCTGAGCTTGGACTATCGAAGCGCGGAGCTGTTCAAGCAGCGTGCGACGCTTCTCTATCAACGGTGATGTTTTACAACGCAGAAAAAAGAAAAGATGGGCAGCATCCGTAAGTGATTACAGATGCTGCCCGTTGAAATTATGCTTTTATCCCCTTTCTGACAGAAGGAAGGAATCAAATTTCCTGATCCTGTTTGTGGGATGTGCGCTGCTGCGCCTGTTCAAAATTCTTGCGGGCAGAGTCCACATAGAATTTAATTTTCCAAAGCTGCTGAGAATCCTCCCAGATGGATTTGAACTGGGCATAGGTTTCGGCATGCTCCTGTTCCAATCTGGCATCCGTAATTTTCGGAATGAAAAATCATGGATACCCGTCGCTTTATGATCTTCATATTAAAATTTCCATCCTCACGAATGAAAGTCAGTATGAAAATGCGGATATTTTTCCCATTTTTTGAGCTGCACAGCTGGGCCTAAAGACTCGCTGTCCAGCCGAAACAGAACTGTTCAGAGGTTCCCCGATACACGGTATCAATCTGATAAAAGTGTTATAGCAACTGCGCCAGAAGCGCGTCCGGCATTACGCCGGAGAAGCCTGGGATGGTCAGCTCTGCCGCCGGGAGCAGCCGGGCCGTTCCGATGCCGATGGCTTTCATTCCGCCCCGGTGGGCGGCCTCGATACCTGCGGCTGAGTCCTCGAAAACCAAGCACTGCTCAGGTGGGAGTCCCAGAGCCTCCGCTCCTTTGAGGAACACCTCCGGGTTGGGCTTGCCGTTTACAATTTTCCTGCCGTCGATGACGGCGTCAAAAAACGCCGTAATTTCCAGCTTTTTCAGGACAAACTCCGCATTTTTGCTGACACTGCCAAGATCTGTCCGGTATCCCTCGGCCCGGGCAACGCGTAAGAATTCCGACACGCCCGGCAGCAGCGCCGCCGGGGTCAAAGTGCCGATCATCTCCCGGTAGCGGTCATTTTTCCGGGTGCACAGCCTCTCTTTTTCGGATTTCGAAAGGGAGCGGTTTCCCTTTTTCAGCAGAATTTCCAGGCACTGTGCCCGGCTGATGCCCAGAAAGGCCTCCTGGTCTGCCGGAGTGAAGGGAATCCCCAATTCTTCGGCAAGCTCCTGCCACGCCCGGGCGTGGAGGGGGTTCGTGTTCACCAGAACGCCGTCCAGATCGAATAACAGCCCCCGGATCACAGCAGCTTCAGGGTGCCGGAGGTGATGCGCCGACCGCTTGACCGGTCAAAGAGCATCACGCTGCTGCCGGTGATATCCAGCAGGTGTTTGCTTCCGATGGTAAACAGGGTGCTGCCGAAGACCACGCCGGTGAGCAAATACTCTCCGATGCGCACCTTGACGGTGGATTCCATGCCGGTGGGCATGGCACCGTAAATCTCGCACTCCACATTTCCACCGCCGGTGATGGACAGGAACTCCGGGCGGATGCCCAGCACCAGATCCTCGTTGGTGAGAATCGGCTCCTCGTGGATGCCGTCGTCCTCGTCGTTGACTCTGGCGATGTGGTAGCGGAAGGTCTCGTCCTTGTTGCTCTTTTCCACGTAGCCGCTCTCTCCCGCACGGGCCTTCAGAGCCTGCGCCTGGGCTTCCAGCTCCTCGTCCCGCCGATGGAACCACTGGGGCAGCTGCAATGGCTGCTCGGGGGTGAAAACTGCCTTGTGTCCGTCCAGCAGCGTCAGCTCAATGCTGCCCTCAGGCCGCTGCCAGCCCTTGGCCTCCACAAAGTTGATGGAGGGGTTGCCCACGAAGTCTGCCGCAAAAAGATTGGCAGGGTGATTGTAAACTTCCAGCGGCGCAGCATACTGCTGAAGGACACCGTTGTTCATCAGGCAGATCTGCGTTGCCAGCGTCATGGCCTCCATTTGGTCGTGGGTGACGTATACGAAGGTGGAGCCGGTCTCCACATGGAGCCGCTGCAATTCATAGCGCATTTCCAGACGCAGTTTGGCATCCAGATTGGAAAGCGGCTCGTCCATGAACAGCACGCTGGGCTCGGGAGCCAGCGTCCGGGCGATGGCCACACGCTGCTGCTGACCGCCGGACAGCTCCGCGGGATAGCGGTCCATGAACATACTGATTTTGACGATGCGGGACACCCGGCGCACGGACAGGTCGATCTCTTCTTTGGTCAGCTTGCGCACAGCAGTTTCCACCTCGCCGTCCTTGAGAAGCTCAAAGTTCTCGTTGAAGGGCTGAGCCTTTCGAGCGGCCTCCACCTTTTCTTCCAGAGCCTTTACCTCGGCGGACACGTCCTTACCCTGCTCCAAATGATAGCCGAACAGCTTTTGGGCAGTGTACTGGGAGATGGTGTAGGTATCAATCAGCTTGATGATGGCCTTCGTTTCGTCCAGCTTGCCGTTTTTATCCCGGCATTCCTCAAGAGTCTTTACCACATCCTGAGGATTTTTGAGGATCTGTGCCAGACGGGCGGCGTTTTTCGCCTCAAAGCTGATCTTCGGCATTTCCTCCTTGATGTTTGACAGGCCGAAGGAAATATTCTGGTAGACGGTCATGTTGGGCCACAGGGCATAGTTCTGGAAGAGGAAGCCCACCTTCCGCTTGTTGGCGGGGATGTTGATGCCCAGCTCGCTGTCGAATACCACCGTGTCGCCGATGGTGATGCGTCCGCTAGTGGGGGTCTCCAGTCCCGCGATCATCCGCAGGGTGGTGGTCTTGCCGCAGCCGGAGGGGCCCAGCAGGGTGACAAACGCGTTATTTTCAATGACCAGATTCAGGTCGTCCACACCATAGAACTTGCCCCAGCGCTTGGTGATATGCTCTAATCTGATTTCAGGCATGATTTAACCTCCGATTCCTTTATCCAGGCTTGCGCCCGTGATTTTGTTGACGAGGGTGTTGCAGACCAGAATGGTCACGATCAGGATCAGGTTGATGCCGCTGGAGAACGCGTAGAGGCCCATCTCGTCGAAGTAGTCCAGCGTTGTCGAGAGGATGAAGCCCTGCACGCACAGCAGCATGAACAGCGACAGCTCACGCAGGCACGTCATGAACGGCAGCAGGAAACCGGAAATGATCGAGGATTTCTGGATGGGGATGATGATGCGGGTCATGCGCTTGATCCAGGGAACATCCTGAATGATGGCCGCTTCTTCGATCTCGCCCGACAGCTGGAGCATGGAATTGAGGCTGCTGCGGCTGGCAAACGGGATGTATTTGACCGTGCCGACGATAATGAGCAGCGTGTAGGTATTGAACAGGTTCAGCTTTTCCGTCGAGAACAGGATGAAGAATGCGACGCCCACAGCGATGGACGGCATGAGATACGGCAGGAAAGCGACGGAGTTCACATAGTTCGCCCAGCGGCTGCGGCGGTTTTTCGAGACGGCGTAGCCGATCATCGTGCCGATGGAGCCGGCCAGCAGCGCACAGGCCACGGAGACAAGGATCGTGCCCTTGAACGCACGCCAGATCGTCTCGTTATACAAAATGCCCTTCTGGCCGTACATGCCGTTTTCGGTGACGTTCTCCGCCGTGACCCACCACTTGGTCGTGAGGTTCGACGCGTCGCCCGTGTACAGGAACGAATAGTCGCCCGGATTCGGCAGGAACGTCTCGAACGCGAAGGAAATGATGGGGAAGATGCTCGTGAAGAACGTGAGAATCACAAGGATCAAGGCGATGACGACGCGGCCGGTTTTGCCGAGCGTGATCTTGGAGATCTGGCCGGACTTGCCGGTGACAGTCGTGTAATTCTTGCGGCTTCTGAGCGAGATCTGGTTCAGAAGCATGATCGCCACGCCGAAGACCATCATGATGATGGCAAGAATGCTCGCTTCACCCGTATACTTGGAGTTCATCGAGACATACTTGGTCGACAGCGTGCTCAGGCCCAGATAATGCGGCACCGGGTAAGAGCCCATCGCGCTGCCGAAGACCAGCAGAATGGTGGACAAAATCGCGGGCTTGACCATCGGAAGCGTAATGCGGAACATGGTCTTCCACTTGGGCGTGTCGAGAATGGTCGCGGCCTCTTCAAGATTGGCGTCCATGTTGCGGAAAATGCCGCCGATGAGGATATAGGCGAACGGCGCGTAGTGCAGGCCCAGGACCATCAAGCTTGGAAACAGGCCCTTGCACCACCATATCGGCATGTTGACGCCGAACAGGGCGGCAAGCAGACCGTTGGACGTGCCGGTGACGGCGTTGGAGTTAAACAGGTTCTGCCACACGACGGCCAGCGTCCACTGCGGCATGATGTACGGGAAAATAAAAATGGAACTCAGATATTTTCTCCACGCAAGGTCGGTGCGCGTAATCAAAAACGCAAACAGCCCGCCGTAGAGAATGGACACCACGCACGTGCCGACAGCGAGGAGCACCGTGTTGAGAAGCGGCGTCCACAGATTCGTCTTTGCCATGCGGCTGGTGAAAAGGTCGGTGTAGTTGACGGTCGTATAGCCGGACGCCTGCCCGGTCAGATGGGCGTCAATGGTGCCGGCGTGAATTTTGAAGGTATCTTCCACGATGGCGACGATCGGCGCGACCGTGGTGAAGGTCAGGACAATGCCAAGCAGCAGCAGAATGACGTTGTGCGGCTTGGAAAAGAAGGTCTTGACCTTATTGAGCACAATCGTGGATCTGCTTGCGCGGAGGGTAGTGGGTCGGCTCATGGCTTCCTCCTCTTTTCTCAGGTTTGAAGGGCGGATGATGGGGTATGTTTTTGCAAAGGCGCCCCTGGATGCGCATCCAGGGGCGCCGGTAAGGTGCTGGTTGACAGATCAGCCTGCGGAGTATTTGCTCAGCATTTCGATCCAGCTGCCAACGGTGAATGCAACGTCTGCGCAGTATTCCGGATCCTCAAGCACGAGCTTGCCGTTGGTCGTCCACCATTCATAGCCGCGGTCGTTCTTTGCTGCGAATTCAACAGTGGTGCCGTCCTCGGCCATGCCGCCGATGGAGTGATGGAAGTTGGCCTCAGTCTCCTCTGCCACGGTCGGGTTGGAGGAGTAGCCGCCCATGTCCTTGCCCCAGGCAGAGAAGCCGTCGGCGGTGCAGGTCATGTAGGCGATGAAGGCGCAGGCCGTCCAGGGCAGCGGGGAGTTGTCGGTGACGAACAGGTAATGGCAGTAGCCATAGCCGCCGATACCCTGATAGCCGTCCTCATACGCGGCGACCTTGATGTTGTTGACGGAGACGGAGCTGGACTCCTCGACGGAGCGGAGCTTCGAGTAAACGAGAAGGCCGAACTGATCCTTCGCGGAAGCGTCGACAAGGGTGTTGCAGATGGGGCCGTCGTCGGTCTGGGCGTTGTAGCTTTCGACCCACAGCTTGATCCATGCCAGCGCGTAAGCGCCGTCAGCGCCGAGGCCGAGGTCGGCAGCTTCGGATTCCATCTCTGCGATAGTGGGCTGGAAGTATGCCTGCTCGTCAGCGGACAGAGCCTCAAAGGACTCCTTCAGCCACGCTGCGTAGTCGTCGCGGGTCAGCATGTACAGGAAGTTCTTGCCGACGATCTCGGAGTCGATGTCCATGAACAGGCCATGCTCGCCCTCGGCGACGAAGTCCCAGCAGTTATCGTAGGTCTTGTCGCCCACGCAGTTGTACATAAAGACCTTGTTGAGCGTCTGCAGCGGCAGGAAGCCGGTGTAGGCATCGGCGGTGGTGCCGTTGGCATCGGCCCAGTCCTTCGGGATGAAGGTGTCGAGGATGCCGGTCTGAACCATCTTGCTCTCGATCTGGTTGCCGTCCTGAATGAGGGTCATGGCGAACGTGCCAGTGCCCTTCAGGGAGTCAGCAGTCAGCTGATCGAAGATCTTGTTGTTCTTGGGCTGCTGCCACTCGAACTCCATGTTGTAGCTGGAATCGATGGACTGCAGATACTCAATGAACAGAGGCAGGGCGCTCTTGCCGCGGCTGGAGTTGCCGACGCCGTAGAACATCTTGCCGTTGGACTCTTCAATGGCCTTCTTCGCCAGCTCTTCAAGGGTCATGCCTTCGGCTTCCTTGATGATCTGCTGGGTCGCAGTCAGATTTTCGGGCTCGGCAGCGGGCGTTTCCTCTGCGGGAGCCTCAGTGGTTTCGTTGGTTTCAGTGGTTTCAGTGGTTTCGGTCGTCTGGGTGTCTTCTGCGGGAGCGGGCGTGTCAGCCGGGGTCGTCGCCGGAGCGGCAGCGCAGGCAGCCATGGACAGAACCATCACAGCAGCCAGCAGAAGCGCAAGCATCTTCTTCATTCTGATATTCCTCCTGATAAAAATTTGAATTCGTGCAGCAGCTAACGGGAGTTCTGCATCGTATGCTCTCATTTTACGGTGTTTCTGCACAAAAGAACAGTGGACAAATCTGCGATTATTTGTGATTCTCTGCGATAATTTTAAAAATTCAATGAAAACCGAGCCGGAGATGTGTTATAATCAGGGCAAAATAACAGAGAGTTTTGTTCTCGCTGCTACAGGACACGGAAACTATGAAACACATACGCATTCTGATATTATGTATAGCATTCGCTCTTCTGACCGGCTGCGCGCCCGCCGCACAGGATACAGCCGCCTACGCGCCGGATGAATCGGAGCGTCTTGTTCTGTACACCTCGCACAAAAAAGAGGTCTGGTGGCCGATCGTCAAGGAATTTGAATCGCGCACCGGAATCTGGGTCGAGGTCGTACAGGGCGGCACAAACGAACTGCTTGAGCAGCTGCAAAAGGAGCAGGACGCACCACGGGCCGACGTGATGTTCGGCGGCGGCGTCGAGAGTCTCGAAGCCTGCCGGGCGTTGTTTGAGCCCTACGTCTGCCGCGGCGCGGAGCAGATTTTGCCGCAGTACCGTGCGCAGGACAGCAGCTGGACGCCGTTTTCCTCGCTTCCGGTCGTGCTGGTCTACAATCCGAAGCTGCTGTCCTCCGGACAGCTCAGCTGCTGGGCCGATCTTCTCGACCCTGCGCTGCGCGGGCAGATCGCCTTTGCCGATCCATCCGTCTCCGGCTCGAGCTATACCGCGCTCGTGACGATGCTCTGCGCGTTGGGCGGCGACGCGGATGAGGTGCTGCAAACATTTGCGGAAAACCTGGACGGAAAGCTCCTGTCCGGTTCAGGTGCGATCATTTCCGCCGTTGCAAACGGCGAAGCGCTCGTCGGCATCACGCTGGAGGAGACCGCGCGCAAGCGCATTGCTGCTGGGGACGGGATCGCCATGGTCTACCCCGCAGACGGCACAAGCTGCGTACCGGACGGCTGCGCCGCGCTGAAGGGCGCGCCGCACCCCGACAACGCAAAGCTGTTTCTCGATTTTGCCGTCAGCTACGACGTGCAGCAGCTGCTGCAGTCTGATTTTTACCGCCGCCCGGTGCGCAGCGACGTGCGGCCCGCGAGCCAGCTGCCGGAGCTGTCCGCCATCCGGCAGGTCGCGTATGACGTGAGCTGGGCAAGTGAAAACCGCGAGGCGATTCTGATGAGTTGGGCCTTTTATCTCGGGATGGAGGCGGAACAATGAAGCGGCTTCACTTTTCCTCCTTCCGTCAGCGGCTGAACGCGGCGTTTCTGGCCGTGTCTCTGGTGCCGATGCTGTTGTGCTCCGGTCTGCTGCTGCAGATTTTCCGCCTGCGCATGACGTCGAACGCCCAGCAGACGGCCCAACAGCAGCTGTCCGCCTCCTGCGAGGCGCTTGATACGCTGCACAGCGGCTTTTTGCAGACAGCCGCATCCCTGCAGCACAATCCACTCGTTGCACAGGCGCTGTTTGACGCAGAAGCGGAGGACACGGCGGTCTACAGCCAGCTGTTCGACGCTACAGAGTCCGTGCGCAGCTTTGCACGCTTTGACCTTTACGATATCAGCGGCCGCTGGCGCTATTCGACACAGACAGCGCCCGAAATCCGGTCGCTGCCGACCAATTGGGGCCTTTTATACGAGGCGGCCTGCGCCGGAACCGGTGTTCTGGTGTGCAGCGCGGCAGAAGATCCGGCCGACACAGACGAGCCGCTTCTGCACGCTGCGATGCTCCTGACCGACCGCTACGGCGCGCCGGTCGGATATCTCACCATCGGCATGCTGGAAACGCAGCTGCGGACACTGCTCGGCGGCACAGCTGGTGCGCAGAACGAACTTCTTCTGCTCGACGCGCGCTGGCGTCCGGTCTACTGTACGCAGCCGGCACAGACCCAGAGCCTCGCCGACGCGCTGCGCGGGCAGCTTTTGTCCGGCAAGGCGCTCACCGGTCTGTCTGCCGACGTTTCCTATACCGTGCGGCAGCATACCGAAACCGGTCTGTATCTCGTCCTGCAGCAGCCGCAGCCGCTCAGCGCCGGAACACTCCGGCTTTTGTACTCGGTGAGCGTGCTGTGCGCGCTGGCCTGCATCATTTTAAGCGTCGTACTCAGCCTGCAGCTAAGCCGGCAGGTCTTCCAACCGATCGGCAGACTGCATCACGCCATCCGGCAGGTCGGGAAAAATAATCTGGACGTGCAGGTTCCCGTTCCCGCCGGCCGGCATGACGAATTGGGCGAATTGGCACAGCAGTTCAACACCATGGTCGTCGCCCTCCGGCACAACCAGCAGGCACTGTTGGAAAACCAGCGCGCACTTAACCGCGCGCAGATCCGCATGCTGCAGGCGCAGCTAAACCCGCATTTTCTGTGCAACACGCTCGACACCATGAAGTGGATCAGCAAAATCAATCAAGTGCCGCAGGTGGCGCTGATGTCAACGAATCTTGCCGATATCCTTCGCTTCTGCATCACGCCGGACGAATTTGTCCCCCTGCGGCGGGAGTTGGAGATTTTGAGCCGGTACGTCGAGATTCAGCGCATCCGCCTGTCGGAAAGCTTCTCATACACGGAAGCCGTGCCGGAGGCACTTCTTTCGTGCATGGTTCCGAAAATGCTCCTGCAGCCGCTGGCAGAGAATGCCATTCTGCACGGCCTTTCCGGTGTAGAACACGGTGAACTCTCCGTCACGGCCGTGCTTGCGGAGCAGGACGTGCTCGAGATCCGCGTCCGGGACAACGGCTGCGGCTTCCCGCCGGACCTTCTGGGGCCTTACAAACCTCCGGAAACGCAGACGGGACATCTGGGACTATTAAATGTAGACACGATCCTGCGCAAGCATTACGGCGACGCGTTCGGTCTGCGTCTTGAAAATCCGGAGGGCGGCGGCGCCTGTATTCTTGCGCGCCTGCCCGCGAAGGGAGGGCCCGGCGTATGATGCGGGTAATGGTTGTAGAGCTGTCTCTTATACACATCTCCGAGCCCACGAGACCGGAGCCTATCTCG